>OLZQ01000173.1_pt1 | contig 40763 bp, 32 predicted proteins | sample 1644511 | NCBI WGS metagenome assembly OLZQ01 (sample SAMEA103958132, study PRJEB25191) | human gut metagenome | biome: human-associated habitat [ENVO:00009003]; feature: intestine environment [ENVO:2100002]; material: feces | place: Germany | collected 2013/2015 | reverse complement strand
CAAAGGTGAGGTGCTGTCGCCCGAAAAAATTCGGGCGACTACCGGAGGGATTGCCTCACCACCATCCCTCGCTTGCACCAACCCTTCCAAAATCGCACTATCACTCTCGCTTTTCGTAGGGGAGGAACTCGCTCCTCCCGTTGCACCTACCTTCTCCATTCCCGCAACCATTGCAAAAGGACAACAACCCCTCTCCCCGCATAAACCTCCCAAAACCGCACTATCCCCCGAAAAAGCACTATATCCTTTCACAACCCAACCTTTTCCCACGCCCTTGACATCCTGCCATTTCAGTGATATACTTTAGTTAGATAAAACTAACCAAAGTGAAATGGAGAAAACTATGAAACATCTGCATTTTGAACCCGAAGCCGACGGCTTTTACGGCGCATACTGGGAATGTAAAACCCCGTCCGATACCGCAATGATAGCAATGCTCGGTGACGACTCCGAAGACTATATGGGCAAAACCTGCGTGAAATGGCTTCATACCTACGGAATTAACGTAATGTCAATGTCGCCCGGAAAGAAGAACTACAGCCACCACAACTATCCCATTGAGCGTATCGGCTCGGCTATAGAATGGCTCAAATCCCACGGCAACAAGAAAATCGGCATTGTCGGTGCCTCTACAACAGCTACAGTCGCACTTGTCGCCGCCTCATATTATCATGACCTCACGCTTACCATAGCCCTGACTCCGAGCGACTTTGTATGGCAGGGCTTCGCACAGGGCAGTCGTGACGGCTGTAAGGAATGGCCGGTCGAAAACGAATCTATCGTGTCGATAGGCGGCAAACCCGTACCCTTTATGCCCTTTGTCTATAAGCACCCTGAGTACTGGCAGAAGATAGCCAAAGCGTCTAAAGAACACGGCGATTCCACATATTCAAAGGATGTGTTCGATGATTCCGAAGCCGCAGGACTGCTTAAAGAGGAGCATTTTATACCTGTAGAGAATATCGGCGGCAAGCTCGTTCTTGTCGGTGCGGAAGACGATTCTCTATGGGATACCGCAAAATACATATGCAGAATGGACAATCGCCTGAAATCCCACCCGCATTCCTGCAAATATTCGGTGTATCTCTATGAACACGGCACGCATTTTGTGTTCCCTGAAAGCGTACTGAAAAAAGCTCTGCCCATCGGTGCTGATATGCTTGTAAATATGTGCTTTTCAGCGGCTAAGAAATTCCCGGATGAATGTAAAGCAATGCGCATTGATCTTGATAAAAAACTTACCGAAGAAATCCTTGATTGGAAATCAAACAATTAAAATTAGTAATATATAAGCAAAATATATTCAGTGTATTAACTTATGCGTGAGATTTTTCCGCTCTTACGATCGCCTTTATATTATAATAGTATCACAAAATTCAGCCGCTCACATCGGGCGGCTTTTTTCTATCCTTTAAAATCATCATAAATCATCAATTGTCGCTCCTACCGTTGCCACTATCTTCATCATAATTCATCACCGTGTGTCTTTCATAAAGGTAAAAAAATACGGGCTATACTATTATAATATATAAAGGACACGTCACGACTATATTTTCGCCTTCAGATTGCCCCCGATATTTCACGCAAGTATACGTTTACATTCACCCCTCAGTCACCTTAAAAATGCTCATAAATCGGCTTTCCTGCTATGTTACCGGCTGTTTTTCCGCTTGTCTGCCCGCCCTTTTTGTGTAATTCAATTGCCATTACATAACATATATGCATTAAAACCTCCAAATTGGTATAATTATTTTTGTCTAAAAACACAACAAAAATCCAAACTTCAATTTTGGGCAGATTAACAAATTAAATTACAAAATAAGTCAACAATATCCAGATTTTAACTGATTACAAAACGGTAACAAAAAGGTTACAAAACGGTTACAGTTTTTTCTTGTGCATTTTCACCAAAAATGACTGCCCCAAGCTATTTGACATTTTGCAAAACGGAAATTATAATTGTCTAGAGCTTGAAAAAAGCCCGATAATAAACGTAGCAGCGGTTCTCTCCACACGGGGAGTTATCGTACACGGTCAGTGGTGACAGACGGATCTAGCCGTAATTTTAATGCCGTGATGCCCGTATGGGTACTGCTTAAACCTACCGATATGATGACGAAAGGCGGATATATGTTTCCCAGATTCAGAAACACCGGACTGACAATACGCATATCAAAGAACGCAGCACTTAAAATACTGCTTATATTCGGCAGTATCTTCGGAGTATTCCTTATGACAGGTCTGCTCTACTTCAGAAATGACGTTGAGATAATCGACGAGAACGAAAAGCGTATTGTTTATACGGTAAGTGCCGACCCTTATGAGATCCTCAGAGAGAACCACATAACGCTCGGCGCATACGACAGGATAGACTTCACAGGCTTTGAGGAGAACGTGGCAACAGCCACGCTTACTATCGAAAGAGCCTTTGACGTTGATATTCTGGAAGGCGGCAAGAAGACCGCCACTGCGTACAGCGTTGACGCTACAGTGGCACAGCTGCTTGAGCAGGCAGGCGTTGAGCTTGGCGAATACGACAAGGTATCACCTGCAAAGACGGCTGTTCTTAAAGAAGGACAGAAGATCGCTGTTACAAGAGCCTATGACGTGAAGATTACGGCAGACGGAAAGACAACAACCGTAAAATGCCTTGACAACACGGTTTCAGAGCTTTTGAAAAGAGCAAAAATAACACTCGGCAAGAACGATATGGTAAGCGAGGAGCTTGAATCCAAGATAACCGGACCTGCCGAGATAAAGGTTTCAAGAGTCGAGATAAAGACTGAAAATCAGGATAAGATTATTCCTTATCAGACATCTACCGTAACGAGCAACATTCTGGCTATAGGTCAGAGCGAGGTTCGTACAAAGGGTGTCAACGGCAAGATAAGAACTACAACGACTACCACCTACATCGACGGCGTTAAGACGGATGTAAAGAAGACCACAAAGGTATTGACCAAGAAGGTTGACGAGGTTATAGCTGAGGGTGCGGCAATCGTAACTCCTTATTGCAAGATAGATGATACATCTATCGTACTAAGGAACGGCAGACCGGTTGACTATGAGTATGTGGTATCCGGCAAGGCTACAGCCTATACAGCGCCCGAAGGTGCGTATACCGCAAGCGGCAGAATGGCTGAGATAGGTACAGTTGCGGTAAATCCCAATGTTATCCCCTACGGCTCGAAGCTTTATATAGTCGGTCAGTATGACAATATCTGCTACGGCTATGCTATTGCCGCCGATACAGGCGATGGAATGATGGCAGGTACGATCCCTGTAGACGTATATATGGGCAGTACAGAGGAGCATTATGACGATGCTTGCGCATGGGGTCTGCAATACGTTGATATTTACGTTGTAGAAGTCGGCAACGGCTAAGCGGCTGCGGCTGTGAGCCGCCTCAAATTCCGACCTTTTTAAAGGTTGGTGCGTTATTGAGGTTAGCGAACGGTCGGGAATAAACAAAGCAGTAATTAATATAATGTGGGCGGCTGTGAGCCGCTTCAAATTCCGCCTTTGGAATTGTCTGAGTTTATTCGTAGGACGGCGAAACGGCGGGGTTAAACAAAGCGATAATTAGCAGATAAGCGGTCACGGTGATATGCTGTGACCGTTTTTTGCGGCTGTGAGCCGCTTCAGATTCCGCCTATGGCTGAAAGCCACTGTAAATTCCGCCTTTGGAATTGTCAGTGTTCGGCTAAGATTAGCAAAACGGCGGGGTCAAACAAAGTGATAAACAATATAAAGCGGTTACGGTGATATGCTGTGACCGTTTTTGCGGCTGTGAGCCGCTTCAGATTCCGCCTTTGGAATTGTCTGAGTTATTCGCAGGATGGTGAAACGGCGGGATTAAACAAAGCGATAAATATAAAGCGGTCACGGTGATATGCTGTGACCGTTTTTTTGCGGCAATGGCCGCTTCAGATTCCGCCTATTAAAATAATTGTGCTGGCGGAGTGCAATCCCTCCGGTAGTCGCCCGAATTCTTTCGGGCGACAGCACCTCACCTTTGACAAGGGAGGCAAGAATATGGTGCTGAGCGAGGGATAGTGTGGTTTTGGGAGGGTTGGTTCGGGCGCAAGGGTGGCGGTGCGGACGAACTTTCCGTTACCGGAAATTTTAAAGAGAGCGTGGAAATTGTGATGAAGGGAACAATCTGTTTTTGAAATCGCACAGGTGAAAATAATGCGAAATTTACCGAAAACTGCGTTATTACACTTGCAAAAGTATCGGATTTCTGTTATAATGTCTATCGTGTAGGCATAGGCTTTGATTCTAATTTCCATAAAAAGCCATATTACATAACCATATTATAATTAACCGACGCAGGAAAAATGCGTGAAAGGTCGTGTTATCAGTGGAACGATTCGGTTCCATCGTCTTTGCCTGACGGCGAGATCAAATACAGGATAATAAATAACGAGGAAAGAATAAAGGTATGAAAGAACAGTTACAGAATATAAAGGAGCAGGCACTGAAAACTATCGGCGACTGCGTTGACGTTAAGCAGCTTGACGAGCTGAGAGTAAAGTACCTCGGCAAGAAGGGCGAGCTTACAGCTATACTCAAGAGCATGGGTAAGCTGTCCGCTGAGGAAAGACCTGTTATGGGTCAGCTTGCAAACGATGTAAGACAGTCGCTTGAGGGCTTTATTGCACAGAAGCAGGCACAGCTTAAATCTGCGCTTATGGAGCAGAAATTAAAGAAGGAAACGTTGGACGTTACCATGCCCGGAAAGCAGCAGGCGATGGGAGTACGTCATCCGCTGAATATAGTTCTTGACGAGCTCAAGGAAATATTCAGAGGAATGGGATACACTGTAGTAGACGGTCCTGAGGTTGAGGAAACGAAGTATGTTTTCGATATGCTTCTGACTGAGGACGGTCACCCTGCAAGAGATGAGCAGGATACATTCTATATTACCGATGAGATCCTTCTGCGTACACAGACATCTTCCGTGCAAATAAGAACAATGCTTAAAAACAAGCCTCCTATAGCTATCATAAGCCCCGGACGTGTTTATCGTCCCGACGCTGTTGACGGCACGCACTCGCCTATTTTCCACCAGTGCGAAGGTCTTGTAATAGATAAGAATATCACATTCGGCGATCTTAAGGGTACGCTTGAAACGTTTGCTAAGCGTCTTTACGGCGACGAGGTAAAGCTCCGCTTCCGTCCTCACCACTTCCCGTATACAGAGCCGTCAGCCGAGGTTGACTTACAGTGCTTCAAGTGCGGAGGCAAGGGCTGTCCGCTCTGCAAGGGCGAAGGCTGGATAGAGATGCTCGGTTCAGGCATCGTTCATCCGCAGGTACTTATCAACTGCGGAATAGATCCCGAAGAATACAGCGGTTTCGCTTTCGGTATAGGACTTGAGCGTATTGCTATGATGAGATATAACATAGACGATATGCGTCTGCTGTACGAGAACGATCAGCGTTTCCTCGCACAGTTCAGATAAGAGAATTCAGAAATACCGATAGGAATCGTAAAAGGAGATATTAACGTGGATTTATCAATGAGATGGCTTAACGACTATGTTAAAGCCGATATGCCAATAAAGGAATTCGTAGCGGATATGACGATGAGCGGTTCAAAGGTTGAAACCTATCATAAGATGTCCGATCCTATAAATAACGTGGTAGTTGCAAAGGTGCTGAAGCTGGAGCGTCACCCCGACAGCGAAAAGCTGTGGATATGCCAGCTTGACGCAGGCAGGGATGAGCCTGTGCAGATAGTTACTGCGGCGCAGAATCTGTTCGAGGGGGCTATAGTTCCCGCTTGTATGCACAACAGTACGATCGCAGACGGAACAAAGATCACAAAGGGCAAGCTTAGAGGCGTTGCAAGCAACGGTATGATGTGCTCTTATGCGGAGCTTGGTCTTACAAAGGATGATTTTGACTATCCTGTAGCAGACGACGGAATACTTATACTGAATAACGATCCCGATGTTGATTCTTTCAGAATGGGTATGGATATATGCGAGGCTTTACAGACAGACGATACTATAGTAGAGTTTGAGATAACGAACAACCGCCCCGACTGCCTTTCCGTACTCGGACTTGCACAGGAGGCAAGCGCAACGTTTGATATTCCTATGAACTACACCGAGCCTTCATTCAAGGGTGTTGACGGTGATATTACAAAGGAAATCAGCGTAAGCGTTGAAAATACAAAGCTCTGCTCACGCTATATGGCAGCGCTTGTAAAGAACGTAAAGATAGGACCTTCGCCCAAGTGGATGGCAAGAAGGCTGAGAGCGAGCGGTGTAAGACCTATCAACAACCTTGTTGATATAACGAACTTCGTAATGCTTGAATACGGTCACCCGATGCACGCATTCGATTTAAGATATGTCGAGGACAACAGGATAGTTGTAAGAAACGCAAAAGAGGGAGAAACATTAAAGCTGCTCGACGAAATGGCAGAGCCTGTAAAGCTGACTCCCGAAATGCTGATAATCGCAGACGGAAAGAAGCCTATCGCCATAGCCGGCGTTATGGGCGGCGAGCATAGCGGTATTATGGAGGATACGACTACTGTCGTATTTGAGGCTGCCTGCTTTGACGGCGTATCGGTAAGACGTACCGCAAGAAAGATAGGCGAGCGTACCGAGGCAAGCTCACGTTTTGAAAAGGGTCTTAACCCGGTAAACGCAGAAAAGGCGCTCAAGAGAGCATTACAGCTTATCGAGATGCTGGGCTGCGGCGAGGTAGTGAATACTATCATTGACGAGAACCACAGCGAGTATGTTCCCGAAAGATTAAAGCACGACTATAAGTGGGTGAACGAGCATTTAGGCTCGGATATAAGCGAGAACGAGCAGATAGAGATATTAAAGAAGCTCGGCTTCGGCTATGAAAACGGCGAGATAATCGTTCCGCCTACCCGTATAGATATGCACCGTGCGTGCGATGTTGCGGAGGAGGTTGCCCGTATATACGGCTACAACAGAATCCCCTCGACTATACCGAAGCTGTCATCACAGGGCAAGAGAACACCCGAACAGATATTCGAGGACAAGGTAATTTCGCTTGCACTGGCACTCGGATTCTACGAGGTAATGACTTACAGCTTTATTTCGCCTAAGGACTATGAGCTTCTGCGTATGGACGAGAAGTCAAGAAAGAGCGTTGTGTTAAGACGTCCGCTCGGCGAGGATACAAGCGTAATGCGTACTTCTGCGCTTACTTCTATGATGGAAGTTGTAAGAAGGAACTGGAGCAACAGAAACCTTGAGGGCAGATTCTTCGAGATAGCAAGAGAGTATTTCCCGACAGGTGAGAATCAGCTCCCTGTTGAAAGAGATGTTCTGTGCTATGCGCTTTACGGAAGCGGCGAGGATTTCTTCACTGCAAAGGGCGTTGCCGAGGAGGTTATGGCAAAGCTCGGACTGAAGAATGTCGTATACACGGCTGAAAAGAACAATCCGACATTCCACCCCGGAAGATGCGCAAAGGTCACTGTAGACGGCGAGCTTATCGGCTATGTCGGTCAGCTTCATCCGGAGGCTGCGGCTAATTTCGGTGTAAATACAGAGGTTTACTGTGCTACGCTCAGCATGGAGGTAATGTTCAATAATGCCAACGGCGATGTAAAGTACACCGCACTGCCCAAGTTCCCCTCAACATACAGGGATCTGAGCCTTGTGTGCAACGAGGACGTTCCGAGCGGAGATATAGTTGCGGTAATCGAAAAGACCGCAAAGCATCTTGAGGCTGTACGTCTGTTCGATATGTACAAGGGCGAGCAGGTACCTGCGGGTATGAAGAGCCTTTCATACAAGCTGATACTCAGAAAGAAAGACGCTACTCTGACAGACGATGAGGCGGACGCAGTTGTTGCAAAGGTGCTTAAGGCACTTGAGGATATAGGCGTTACATTAAGATAACGGCGGAATTTGCAGAAATAATCGGGGCACAGCCCCTTATAAACAGTAAGGAGAAAAGCAATGAAATATTTTAAAAAGCTGGCAGCGGCAATATGCGCCGTGGCAATCACATTAAGCGTTGCAGGCTGTGCGGATGTATCGACTGTAGGCTCGGTTGACAATCAGACCATAAATGCGGGCATATATCTTCTTTATGAGCAGACGGCTATAGGCGAGGCTCAGCAGGAGGTTGACGATCAGCTTAAGGCTATGGGAACAAGCTCGTCGAAGATAGAGAATTTCAGCTACTACAACTACAAGGTACAGGACAAGACGTTCTCACAGTATGTTCAGGACCGTACATTAGAGCAGGTAAAGCAGTATGTCGCTATACAGAACAAGTTCAAGGAGCTGAACCTTTCACTCACAGACGAGGAAGAGGAGAACGTAAAGACCTCTGTAAAGAAGATGTGGAATACAGAAATCTCATATTATGGCTACAGCACAGGAAAAACCTACGGTCAGAACTATGAGGCAGGCGGAATAAGCAAGAAGTCATACGAGGCTGTTCAGCTTGTAAACAAGATGAGTGAGAAGGTATTTGACGCTTACTATGAGAAAAACGGCATATCCGCAACAGACGAAAAGGATATAGCTACCTATTTCTATGACAATTACGGCAGATTCCAGATAATACAGGTTTCTCTTAAAGAGGGCAACGGCGACAAGATAACGACCGACGAGGGCAAGAAGGCAAAGAAGGAACAGGCTCAGGGCTATGTTGACAGACTGCTTGCCGGCGAGGACTACGATAAGGTATATCACGAGTATCAGGATCTTGTGGCAAAGGAAAAGGCTGAGGCTGAAGCCGAGAGCAACTCGGGCAATTCTTCTGCGGCATCATCTGTAACTTCTTCGACAAGCGAAACCGCATCGGACGATACAACGAGCAGCGGAACATCGGGAAGTAAAGAAGAGGAGCATGACCACGAATTCCTGATCGGCAAGACGGATACTTCACCGAGCGAGGAGTTTGTAAAGTGGGCATTTGAGCTTGACACAGACAAGGGCGGAGTTTACGAGGACGACAGCGTTTACTATGCGGTAGTACGCCGTGATATAAAGGAACGTGAGGACTGGCTCACGGAGAATCACAGCAACGTGCTTCACGTTATGAAGGATGACGAGTACAAGGCTATGCTCAACGAAACGGCTAAGGACTATGCGCTTGATCTCAACAATGATGCACTCAACAAGTACAAGCCCGAAAATTTAAAGAAGTAAACAAAGCATAAAGAAAAGTACAAAGATATGCGGTCAGAGCAGGAAATACTCTGACCGTTATTTTTCGGAAAGGACAATGCGGTATGATAGTATTATCCGGTAATGATATTTCGGTGTCCTTCGGCGGTGAAACGCTGTTTCACGATGTGAATTTTCGGCTTGAAGAAAACGGCAGAGCCGGACTTGTAGGTGTAAACGGGTGCGGAAAAACCACGCTGATGCACGTTATAAACGGCAGGCAGGAGGCTGAAACAGGCGGTATAAGCAAGGCGGCGGGGATAAAGCTCGGCTGTATGGAGCAGTATGTTATCCGTGACGATAATATCACTCTATATGACGAGGTACTGGAGATATTCCGTCCGCTTATCGACGCTGAAAACGAGCTTGCGGATATAGCGGTTGCGATAGATACAGGCGACCACAGCGAGCAGACGCTGTCAAGGCAGATGCAGCTGCAGGAAAGATTTGAGCGTGAGGGCGGACTTACCTATAAATCAATGACTTGCTCGGCGCTTGCCGGTCTGGGATTTTCCGAAGACGATTTCAATAAACCGATAAGCGTTATGAGCGGTGGTCAGAAAAGCAAGGCGCAGCTTGCGAAGCTGCTTCTTTCGGGGAGCAATATACTGCTTCTTGACGAGCCTACGAACCACCTTGATATAACCGCCTGCGAATGGCTCGAAAAGTTCCTTACGGAATATAAGGGCGCATATATCGTAATATCGCACGACCGTTATTTTCTCGATAAAGTCACCGACACGACTTTTGAAATGGAAAACAGGACGCTTCGTGAATATAAGGGCAACTATACACGCTATCTTGAGCTGAAGGCTGAGGCAAGAGAGGCTCAGCAGAGGGTGTACGACAGGACGGTAAAGGAAATAAACCGTATCGAAGGCATTGTAGAGCAACAGAAGCGGTGGGGGCAGGAGCATAACTTCATAACGGCGGCATCAAAGCAGAAGCAGGCGGACAGGCTGAAGGAAACGCTCGAAAAGCCTGAGGATCTGCCGGAGGCTATAAAGTTCACGTTCAGGGCGAAGGAAGGCGGCGCAAACGATGTGCTTATCGCAAAGGACCTGTCGAAATCGTTTGACGGGACGGCGGTTTTCACAAATGCGGAGCTTGACATAAAGAAGAACACGACAACATTTATATTAGGCGAGAACGGCTGCGGAAAGACTACGCTTCTGAAAATCCTTACGGGAGAATATCAGGCGGATAGCGGAGAGTATAAATACGGCAACAATATACAATTTGGATATTACGATCAGGCACAGACGGATCTTGACCCGTCAAAGACGGTGATTGACGAGGTGTGGGACAGGTATCCCGGAATGACGCAGACACAGGTGCGTTCGGCACTGGCGCAGTTTTTGTTCAAGGGCGACGATGTGTTCAAGAATGTGGGCAAGCTCAGCGGAGGAGAAAAGGCAAGGGTGTCGCTCCTTAAGCTGATGCTTAGCAAGGCAAATATGCTGCTGCTCGACGAGCCGACAAACCATCTGGACATACATTCGAGAGAGGCTCTGGAAAACGCACTGGCAAGCTACGGCGGAACGCTTCTTATCGTGTCGCACGACAGATACCTAATCAACAAGCTGGCCGACAGGATAGTGTGGCTCGGAAAGACGGGTACTGTAAACATAGACGGAAACTATGACAGGTATATCGAACTCAAGGAAGCGAAGGCACAGTCCGAGCAGGCGGTACAGGTAAAGGCGGCAGAAGGCAAGAAGAACGACTACAAGGAGCGCAAGGAGCGTGAAAGCACGCTCAGAAAGCTCAGCGGTGCGCTGAAGCGTTGCGAGCAGGCGATAGATGAGATCGGGCTGAAAACGGCGGAGCTTGCACAGCAGATGTCACAGCCGGAGATAGCGACCGACTATGAAAAAACGAGTGCGCTTGCACAGGAAATAGAGGCGCTGAAGGAAAAAGAGGAGGCGCTTACTGCCGAGTGGATGGAGCTGAGTGAGCAAATCGAATCGTTTACATGAGTTACAAGCAAAAATTAAGTAATATATGGAATAATTAGCTAAAAAAATCGCCGAAAATATTTGTGCATATTCAACAAAGTTTGATTAAGCAAATTAAGGAATTAGCTAAATTAAGTTATAAGAATTTTCAATGTGGAAATCGTTTACACCAAAAATAGCTTATAAGACGCCCGAAAAATCAAGATATTGTGCAGACAAAAATCAAATTCAGCGATATGCACAAAATTTGCGTGTGAAGTTTGTAACTGTTAGACAAGCGCAAAAGTGATTTGTACAGAAAATCAAAATCATTTGAGAAATGTGAAAGTTCTTTTATGAACCTTGACAGTAAGGTGATAATTTGGTATAATTACTACGTTATAGACCCTTGTGCTGTTTTGTACATTATTTCTAAATACGGCGTGTTTACAGCCGAAAACGAATAATACAATTGTGCATATGGTACAAAAAGCAGATGAAACAATTTGCAGGGCAAACGTAGCTTACGGACTTTTTTGAGGATCGAAACTGCCTATGGAAACGATTTTAAGAGCGGAGAATATCTCCAGGAGCTTTAAAATAAACGATAATACCACTGTTGACGCTTTGAAGGATATAAATCTCGATGTGGAAAAGAACAAGCTGGTCGTGCTGAGAGGCAGATCCGGCTCGGGCAAGACCACGCTGATAAATATACTCGGAGCGCTTGACCGTCCTACAGGCGGCGATGTCTACTTTGACGGGAAGAAGATAACGGGTCTTTCCGACAAGGAGATGGATAAGCTGAGAAGAAACGATATGTCGTTTGTTTTCCAGTCTGTAGCGCTTATACCGACAATGACGGCGTACGAGAACGTTGAGTTTGCAATGCGGCTTGTGGGCATGCCTTATGCGGAGCGTGTAAAGCGGGCGAAGGAATGCCTTGTAAGAGTGGGACTTGAAAAGCGTATGCACCACAGACCCGGAGAGCTTTCTGGCGGTGAGCAGCAGAGAGTGGCGATAGCGAGGGCGATCTCGCACAAGCCGAAGCTGATATTTGCGGATGAGCCTACTGCGGCGCTTGATATGCCTACGGGACTTGCGGTTATGAATCTGTTTAAAGAGCTTGTACATACGGACGGGCTTACAATAGTGATGACAACGCACGACACTGCGATGATGGAGCAGTGCGACGTGGTTTATACACTTGACGACGGACGCATTACAGACGTCAGAAAGCAGGTGGAGTGATGCCTCATAGAATGATGCTTGCACCGCCCGAAAATGTGATGGTGCAATGTGAGAACCTTGTCAAGATATATAAGACGACCGATGTTGAGGTAATGGCTTTACAGGGACTTGACCTCACGGTTGAGCGTGGAGAGCTGATGGGCATCGTCGGTGCGAGCGGAAGCGGTAAATCAACGCTTCTGAATATGCTCGGTGCGCTCGATAAGCCTTCGGCGGGAAGTCTTTACGTTGACGGTAAGGATCTTCTTAAATTTGATGAAAAGGATCTTATAAAATATAAGAGAGAAACGGTCGGTTTCGTGTGGCAGAACAACGCCAGAAACCTTATACCGTATCTTACGGCGATACAGAACGTTGAAATGCCGCTTTTACTTTCGGGACACAAGAACCGAAGGGAGAGAGCGGAGGAGCTGCTCGACATGGTAGGGCTTTCAGCGAGAAAGAACTCGGTACTCGGTCAGCTTTCGGGCGGTGAGCAGCAACGAGTGGCTATCGCCATAGCGCTTTCAAACAATCCCAGCCTGCTCCTTGCGGACGAACCTACGGGTGCGGTCGATACCAAGACGGCGGCGATGGTGCTTGATGTTTTCAAGCAGCTAAACCGTCAGACAGGCGTTACCATTATAATAGTAACACACGATACAAATCTGTCGAAGTCGATCGACCGTGTTGTTGCTATCCGTGACGGCCGTACATCGAGCGAGATGCTGAGAAAGAAAACCGAGATCCTCTCATTCGGGGAACTCGAAAAGATGAGCGAGCAGCAAAGGGCGGAGCATGAAAAGCTCATGCAGCAAAGCGGCTCGGATCAAGAGGAGCTTGTTGTTCTTGACAGGGCAGGCAGACTCCAGATACCAAAAGAATATCTCGAGGCTCTGGGTATAAGGGGCGGAGATAAAGTGCGTGTTGAGCTTGAGGACGGAAAAATTTCCGTTTACAACTCGGACTACAATATGCACGGATAAATTCCTTAACTCGTCGAAATTAGCATATTTTCGATTGGACATAAACGACAACTATCAGAAAGGTGGATTATTACTGTGGCAACAAAAGTCAGCAGGATGAAAAGAACATTAGCGGGTATATTGTCATGTGCGACACTCGTATCCTCATTGTCACTTACATCAACCGCAGTCAGCGCAGAAGCGACAACAGATACTTCTGCCGGACAATCCGAGGAAAGCAAAACCGATAGCTCAGTGAGCGAAATCACAATCACCGGTATGGAGGGCAAGTACAGCACTTATTACAACAGTCATAAGGACGCCGCTAAGCCCAAGAAGGAAATCACTATCTATGCTACCGACTACAAGGAAGGTACGATAGACGGCACATCCTTCGTCAACAACGTATCGGAGATGACAGCCGAGCAGGCTGCAGCCATAATGCCTGCACTTGAGGAGATTACTCAGAAATCAGGCGACGGCTACAACGGAATCAAGGCATTCCTCGAAGAAGATACCGATCTCAAGACAGATCACTACTCAACGATAAAGTGGAAGAGCGACAAGCTCACGCTTACATATGAGTTCAATGTCGAGGAAACGGGTCTTTACAATCTTGAGACTATCTATTATCCTATCGAGGGCAATGAATCAAAGAATACCGTTCTTGACATAGGTCTTAAGATAGACGGCGAATATCCTTTCGCAGCGGCACAGGACATCACGCTCGACCGTTACTGGAAGGACGAGAGAGAGATAACCCGTGACAGCAAGGACAACGATCTTCGTCCCGGACAGGTAACCTATGATTGCTGGATAAAGTATCCTATCAAGGACAAGGAAGGTCTTTACAACGAGCCTTACTACTTCTATCTTGAAAAAGGCAAGCACACAATGACACTTGAGGGTATCAGAACCTACGGTGTTTTCCATTCGTTTACGTTCAAAAACTACGATGAGCTTGTAAGCTACGATTCAATCAAGCCCACAGGTGATCAGCTTCAGAACACTCCCGCACTTTCTTCAAAGAACGAGGAGCTGGGAACGAACACCATCTTCCTTCAGGCTGAGGAGTCTGAATACAAGACAGCATCGACATTATATGCTACTTACGACAGAACGACCTACATGACAAATCCCAACCACCCGACCAAGCAGCGTTACAATACTATCGGTCAGGCAACGTGGAGTAAGGCAACACAGGCAATCACCTACAAGTTCAAGGTTGAAAACGACGGTTATTACCGCTTCAACTTCAAGGCAAGACAGAATCAGATGAGAGGCTTCTTCTCAAACAGAAGAATCTACATTGACGGAAAGGTTCCGTGCAAGGAGCTTGACGATGTTAGGTTCATCTATTCTCCGGACTGGTACAACCTCACTCCCCAGGACGAGAACGGCAACGATATTTACGTTTATCTGACAGCGGGCGAGGAGCACGAGCTGACGCTTGAGGCTATACCCGGTTCAATCGGCGCGGTTATGCAGAGACTTGACGACCTTATACTCGAGCTCAACCAGTACTATAGAAGAATACTTATGATAACGGGTCCCAACCCCGATGAATACAAGGATTACTTTGTAGAAAGGAAGATACCCGGTATTCAGGACGCATTCCGGAGAATAGTTGATTCTCTGCGTGCGGAGAAGGCAAGCATCGAGAACCTTACAAAGAAGGGCTCTGAGGCATCGGCGCTTGAAACAATGTGTATCTACCTTGAAAGATGTATAAAGAGCCCTGAGGATATTCCGATAATGGCAAGCAGTATCAAGGACAGCATCTCGTCTATATCGGCGTGGATGCGTGACTACCGTGGTCAGCCCCTTGAGCTTGACTACATAGAGGTGGCAACCTGCCACGAGGATTTCGCATCACCGTACGGCAACTTCTTCGGTGAACTTGCATTCGGCTTCAACGCATTTATCGGTTCGTTCTTCGAGGATTATACGAACCTTTCGGATTCAAGTGCAACATCGCTCGACGTATGGGTATCACTTGCCCGTGACCAGGCAACCGTTGTAAAGAACCTTGTTGACAACAAGTTCAACTCGAATCCCGACTATAACGGAACACAGGCTTCAATCAACCTTGTACAAGGCTCTGTACTTGAAGCAACGCTCGCAGGCAAGGGTCCTGAAATCGCACTGTTCATCGGCGGCGACTTCCCGATACAGCTCGCTGCGAGAGGACTGCTCCTTGATATGACGCAGTTCAAGGATTATGAGGCGGTAACAAAGAGATTTGCGAAGGACGCAATGACGCTGTACGAATATAACGACGGTGTATCGACAGGCGTTTACGGTCTCCCCGTTTCACAGACATTCCCGATGCTGTTCTACAGAACAGACGTACTTAAGGAGCTTGGATATGAGAACCCTCCCGAAACATGGGATCAGCTCACAGATATGCTCCCGACATTACAGAGAAAGTACCTTGACGTAGGTCTTATACTTCCTCAGAACGTTTCATCGAACACGTTCGACTCAGGTAACACATTCATTATGCTGATGCTCCAGACAGGTCAGGACATCTACAACAAGGACCTTTACACAACGGACTACAACAGCATGAAAACTACCGACATAAAGAACGTAAACCTCACGAACTTCATGACTCAGGATTCTATCAGAGTATTTGAGCAGTGGACAAAGTTCTACACGGTATTCAGTTTTGATCAGACATTCGACGCATTCTCACGTTTCAGAACAGGTGAGATGCCCCTCGTTGTTCAGCCCTATACGTTCTACAACCAGCTGTCAGTTGCAGCACCCGAAATCAAGGGTCTGTGGGACTTCACACTGGTACCCGGAACAAAGCAGGCAGACGGAACAATAAATCACGCTGTAAACTCTGCAGGCAGTGGTGCGGTAATATTCAACAAGGTTTCAAATCAGGCTGCAGCCTGGGATTTCGTAAAGTGGTTCACAAGTACGGATATTCAGGTTGACTACGGTAAGCAGATCGAAGCTCTTATGGGTCCCCTGGGACGTTTCGATACGGCAAACGTAGAAGCTCTTGAACAGCTCCCTTGGTCAACTGCCGAGTATGAGAAGATCTCATCACAGCAGAGCTACCTCAAGGAAGTACCGATCATTCCCGCATCCTATGCAGTAACAAGACACATCAACAACGCATTCAGAATGGTTGTTAACGATGCAGGTAACCCCAGATACACGCTTATGAGCTACAACGATCAGATTAAGTCTGAGATCGTAAGAAAGTATCAGGAATTATCGTCCATCAAAAAATGATCTTGAAAAGCGGTGAGGGTTTTGCTGAATTATAGAGGAGGTTATCGGTTTGTTTAACAGAGAAAAGCCGCAGTATATTGAAGACAGCAAGGTCAGATATACACTGCGTGAGATGAAGAAGAACGCAAGCGTATATGTGCTTCTTGCGCCCTACTTCATACTCTTTACGATCTTTACGATCATACCGGTGTTGCTTTCGTTGCCTATGGGCTTTACGAACTTCAACATGGTACAGTTCCCCCAGTTTGTGGGACTGAGCAATTTCTATTCGCTGATACTTGAGGACGAGGTCTTCTTAAAGGCGATACAGAATACGCTCGTATTCGCAATTATAACAGGTCCGTTAAGCTATATCATGTGCTTTATACTGGCATGGCTTATCAACGAAATGCCCAGAGCATTAAAGACAATGTTCACATTTATCTTCTATGCGCCGACTCTGGCAGGTAACATCTATACCACATGGCAGCTCATATTCTCGGGCGATACATACGGTATAGCAAACTCTTATCTGCTTGACCTTGGTATCATAAACAGCGCACGTCAGTGGCTGACAGACGCAAACTACATCATGGGTGTTGTAATCGTCGTTCAGCTGTGGATGTCGCTTGGTGCCGGATTCCTTGCGCTTCGTGCAGGTCTTCAGGGTATACCTAAGGACAGATACGAGGCGGGTGCTATCGAAGGCATCAAGAACCGTACACAGCAGTTACTGCTCGTTACGGTGCCGGCAATGGGCCCTCAGCTGCTGTTCGCAGCGGTTATGCAGATCACCGCTTCCTTCACAGCCGGTGATGTAGGTCGTTTCCTTACCGCATTCCCTTCAACAGACTATGCGGCACACACGATCATGACACACGCTTATGACTACGGTTCAATACGTTATGAGATGGGTTACTCATCGGCTATATGCTTCGTATTGTTCGCAGTAATGCTGCTTGCCAACTGGGGTATCAAGAAGGTACTCGGCAAGTACCTTGACTGATCGGAGGATCTCACATTATGAATTTCTCTCTAAGAAAGGAAGGCAGTTATGAAAATAACTAAGAGGAGAAGAAAAAGATATGGCGGTTCTCTGGGCGGCGACATTTTCATATTTGTAGTGCTCGCTCTGCTGGGTCTGTTCATGATCTTCCCCATTTATCTTTCTGTTATACAGTCACTGAAGCCTGTTGAGGAGCTGTTCCTCTTCCCGCCCAGACTATATGTACAGAACATCACGGATCAGAACTTTGCTGATCTGCTTGCTACGGCATCCAACATGTGGGTACCGTTCTCAAGATACATTTTCAACTCTGTATTTGTAGCTGTAGTAGTTACAGTTGCACAGCTTTTATTCTCGTCATCGGCGGCATATGCGCTTTCAAAGGTTGCATTCCCCGGTGCGAAGGCGCTCAACAAGATAATCGAGGTTGCCCTTCTGTTCACATCTACCGTACTTTACATCATGCAGTACATGGTAATGGCAACACTTGGTATGATCGATACATACTTTGCAATCATTCTGCCGTACATCGCAACGCCTATGGGACTGTTCCTTATGCGTCAGTTCATGGGACAGCTGCCCGACAGTATGATAGAGGCCGCAAAGCTGGACGGCGCAAGCCACATCAGAATCTGCTGGCAGATAGTAATGCCCAACGTTAAACCCGCTTGGCTGACACTTCTGATATTCGCTTTCCAGGGCGCATGGCAGATTACAGGTTATTCATTCATTTATAATGAGGCATTAAAACCCATTCCGACCGTTATGCAGCAGATAAGTGCCGCCGGTATTGCCCGTGCGGGCGTTGCGGCAGCCGCAGCTGTTATCACGATGCTGCCGCCTATCATAGTATTCATTTTCTGCCAGAGCAGCGTTATGGAAACTATGGCTACCAGCGGTCTTAAAGACTGATTTATTATTAGATTATACAGAAAGGATGATTTTAGTGCCAAACATGAAGAAAATCGCTACGGCAGCCGTATCGGCCATAATGGCGGTTTCCATGCTGTGCAGTTCAGCGTTTGCCGATCAGCCGTACGAAGGTTACAGCTACGACTGGTGGGGCGATCCTGTTCCTTCACAGACCGGATACGTTGTAGACCGTGTAGTTACAGGTCTTGATTTCGGCTCCGGCACAAGATATAATACCGATGCTCAGCTGAAAGCGATTTCAGAGCAGACGGGCAGTGAGGTAACAAAGGATGTTGAGATCGGCGAGCTTAAAGAGCCTCAGGATCTTTTCATTGACCGTAAAACACAGAGTCTTTATATAGTAGACTCCGGTAATAACCGCATACTTGTTACAGACGTAACTTATTCAAGAGCGTTTACTGTAATGGATTATTTCTATAATCCCAAGACAGACAAATATGAAACACTGAAGAATCCGCATGGAATTTTCGTAAGACACGTTGAGGACGCTGCAAACGAAAACGAGTCCACAATGATATACATTGCCGACTACGACAACAGCCGTGTAATCGGTGTTTATGCAGACGGAACGGTATTCCAGATATTCGAAAGGCCTTCCACTGAATTCTATGACGCAGATGTTACGTTCCTTCCCAACAAGGTCGTAGTTGACGTTGCTGGCAACGTTTATGTAAACATCAAGTCAATCACGGACGGTGCGGTAATGTTCGCACCCGACGGTTCATTCAGTAACTTCTTCGGTGCAAACCGAGTTGAGCAGACAGCACAGGCTATCGCCAACAAGTTCTGGAGAACGATCCTCTCCCGTGAGGCAGCCGCAGCATTCATTCAGGCGGTTCCGATGGAGTTCGATAACTTCGATATAGACGATGAGGGCTTTATTTATACCGTAACAGGTTCAAAGAGTGCCACAACGGATATATTCAAGAAGATGAACCCTGCAGGTGAGAACATCCTTATCAACCTCGGTTATTCGGATTACACCTACGGCGATATGGCATCGTACTATTATAAGAACCAGACATACGGTTCACAGATTACTGACGTTGACGTTGACGAGGACGGAACGATAAGACTTCTTGACTTCGCAAACGGACGTATCTTTGAATACACAAACGAATGCGACCTGCTGTTCATCTACGGCGGCAAGGGCAACCAGAAGGGCCTGTTCACAAACGTAACGGCAATTGAAGCGTACAACAGCGTTGTATATGTACTTGACAGCCGTAAGAACTCTATCACATCATTCAAGCGCACAGAGTTCGGTGACATCGTACACGAGGCGATGGGTCTTTACAACCTCGGTAAGTACGAGGAGGCAAGCGGTCCGTGGCAGGAAGTCCTGATCCGTGACAGCAACTACTGGTTCGCTTATATCGGTCTTGGTAACTCGGAGCTTTCTCAGGGTAACTACGAGCAGGCAATGAAATACTTCTACCGTAACAGCAGATCCGGATATAACAGAGCGTTCAAGCAGTACAGAATGCAGTTTATCAGAGATCACTTCAATGTATTTATGATAATCGTGCTTGTAATAATAGTAGCGCTTGTTGTTCTCAGCAAGGTAAGAAAACGCATTAAGGCTAAGAAAGCGGGAGGTAAATAAAAATGAGATTTGATTTAGATATGCCCGCCTGGAAATGGCCGTTCTACGTTGCAAGACATCCTTTCGAGGGCTTTGAGGATCTTCGTTGGAAGAAAGCATACAACACTAAGGTTTCACTTGTTATAGTTCTTTGTTTCTTTGTTATAACGGTGTGCCAGCAGGTAATGACAGGCTTCCTTTTCAATGACAACTATGTAAAGATATTCAACATCGTGCCGCTCCTGGTTCAGACTGTTATCCTGTTCTTCACATGGGTAATAGGTAACTGGTCACTGTGTACCCTGTTCGACGGAGAAGGCTCAGTAAAAGCGATTACGAGCGTCAGCGCTTATTCGCTCGTTCCTTATCTTATCACTCAGGTAGTGGTAATACTCGCAAGTAACGTGTTACTCAAGAGCGAGGGTGCGTTCATCATATTCTTCCAGTATCTCGGTATACTGTGGACGGTGGTGCTTATGATCTCGGGTATCAAGACAGTTCATCAGTACTCGGTACCCAAGACGCTTCTTGCAATGGTTTTCACTGTTGCGGCAATGGTAATAATCCTGTTCCTGCTCGTGCTGTTACTCAGCTTGTTCCAGCAGGTTTACATCTTCGGTTTCTCTATCTATACCGAGTTGATGTACAGATTCAGTTTGTAAGCGGAGGTGTGACAGAAGATGATAAAAATCAGAAAAAAGATACTTGCAGTTCTGCTCACAGCCGCAATGCTCGTTTCGATGAGCTCGCTTGTTGCATGGTCTGACGAACAGCCCGCAACGGACGACGGCACATCTCAGACAGAGCAGACAACCGATGACGGCGCATCCGCAGATGATAAGCAGGATGACAAGAAAGACGATAAAAAAGATGACAAGGAAAAGCCCAGAACCGACGAGGAAGGTCTTGCGGATATGAGCGTTGTGGCTGAAAACGACAGCTACAAGTTATACTTTAACGAATCGACGACAAACTTTGCAGTTCAGTCAAAGAGCGACAACTATGTATGGTGGGCTACTCCTCTTAACGCAGACAAGGACGAAAATGCCAAGACTGCGCAGAAGAAGAATATGCAGTCTCCGTTATATGTAGTATACGGTGACGTTTCATCACACACAAGTCAGAGAATAAACATTTACGATGCTTCGATAAAGTCGGGCAAATTCAGCTTTGAGCCGATTGAAAACGGTGTAAAGGTCATATACAGATTAAGCAAGATTGAAGCTGAAATTCCTATGACGATCACACTTGAGAAAGACAATGTAAATGTTTCGGTAATAACAGAAGAAATCAAGGAACAGCAGGCAACCGACACGAGCGGTCTTGTACTTCTTGAGATCGGTATGTTACAGTTCTTTAATGCGGCAGGCATGGAAGATGAGGGCTATATGGTAGTTCCCGACGGCTCGGGCGCTGTAATCAACTACAACAACCGCCGTTACAACGCACAGGCCTACAACAGTGAGGTATACGGTCGTGATACATCGATCGGTATGCTGACACGTCCGTCAAAGACAGAGCAGGTTTATCTCCCTGTTATCGGTGCTGTTACAAACGGTGAAAAGACAAATCACGGTTATATGGCAATTGCTAAGTCCGGCGAAACCTGTGCAAGCGTAAACGCTACTGTAAGCGGACAGAACTCAACATCATACAACAACACATGGTTCGAGTTCAAGGTAAGAGCAGAGGATACCTACTACATGGGTAACCGTAAGCTCACGGTTTACGAGCAGGGCAAGATAAACCAGCCCAACCTCACGGTAGGCTATTATCCTCTTGCAAAGGAAAACCTTTCTTATGTTGATATTGCGGAAGCATACAGAAACTACCTTATCGAGCAGAAGGGATTCAAGGATAAGAGCGACAATATAACAAACAGCTATTATCTTGACCTTTACGGCGGTACGATAAAGGCACAGTCGATTGCAGGCTTGCCTGTAAATCTTGAAACTGCCGCTACAACATACGAGCAGGCTCAGGAAATAATAAAGCAGCTCAACGAGCTTGGCGTTGACGATATTGTTGCAAACTACAACGATTTCAACGGCGCAGGCATCAAGGGTATGATCACAGCCGATGTAAATTACGCAGGAACGCTTGGCGGCAAGAACGCATACAAGACGCTTGCGGAATATGTAGGCTCGATAAACGGCAAGCTGTTCGCAAGTGCGGGAATCACCTACATGAAGGACAGCGGTAACGGCTACAGCTACACGCTGAACGCCTGCAAGGCTATAACAAAGGCTTATGCAACAACGAATAACTGGGATATTGCATTCGGCATTCCGAACCAGGTAAGACTTGTTACAAAGACAACCCTGTCACCTTATTACTGGCCTGATCTTTACAACAAGATCAGCAAGTCGTTTACAAGCGAAGGAATAACAACGATAAGCCTTGATGACGCTACAACGTTGCTCTACAGCGACTTCAGCCGTGAGAATTATTCCAGAGCAGACACAATGAACAAGCTGGTAGAAGGCTACAAGCAGTTCAAGGACGCAGGCTTCACGCTTCTTGCAAGCGGCGCTAACGCTTATGCGCTCCCCTATGTTGATTATCTGACAGACGTACCTGTTACATCAAGTAACTTCGATCTGTTTGACTATGACATTCCGTTCTATGAGATCGTTATCCACGGTTACCTGCCTTACACAACAAAGGCGGTAAATGCAAGTGCAAACGCAGATGATACTATCATGCTTGCACTTCTTACAGCAACACCTGTTCACTATGATATGATGTATGCCGATCCTAACGATTTCACAGACAGCGATTACGAGACGCTCTTCTATTCAAACTACAAGGGCTGGCTCGAACCCTCGGCTAAGATTTACAAGCTCTATCAGGACGAACTGAAGGACTTCGCAAATCTCCACATCACAGGATACAACAGAATTTCCGGCGATGAGATGGAAACCGAGTTTGACGGCGGAAAGACAATCAGGGTAAATACCAGAGAAATGACTCTCACCGTCAACGGCAAGGAAATCGATCTTGCACAATATGGACTGAAGGGAGAAACAGATGAATAATTCGAATTTCAACCCGAATGAAGAAATTGAAGCAATGAAGACGACCGACGCCGCCGAGACTCCCGTTGATGACACACCCGCAACCGACAAGGCTGTGGCTGCCGAAACGGCAGCAGAAGCAACAGCTTCAGAGCCTGATGTAAAGCAGGAAACGGTCGAGGAAACAGCTTCAGAGCCTGCCGATAAGGCAGATGACGCTGACGAGGCACCGGCTTCCGTTGCTAACAAGTCAGCACATATGACCGCAGCAGCTGCGGCACTGAACGTTGAGGACGAGGAAGTGGACATCCGTCGCAGACAACCCAGAGTTCAGAAGGAAATCAAGAAATCCCGTATTTCATACGAGAAGAAAAAAGGACTTTACGGTTACGGATTCATAGCGATATGGATCATCGGTGTAATCTATATGTTCATTGTGCCGATATTCAAGTCGGCGTGGTACTCAATGTGCTATACTGAGCTTGTTACAACAGCAGATCAGGCCGCACAGAGAGGAATGACTTCAGCAGGTATCTATACCGAGTGGAACAACTTCGGAAACTATGAGGAGGCTCTTTTCAAGAACCAGGATTACCTCCCCAAGCTGACCGAATCACTTGGAGCAATGGTACCGCAGGTTATCGTAGTAATGATATTCTCGCTGTTTATCGCACTTCTTCTTAACCAGAAGTTCAGAGGCAGAACATTCGCAAGAGCGGTATTCTTCTTACCCGTACTTGTTGCGACGGGTCCTGTACTGGCGGTAATCAAGGGTGATATATCGACCAACGGTATTTCGAGCGGTGAGCAGTTCAGCGCACTGTTCCAGACCGACCTTGTCGATGAGCTGTTGCAGTTCTTAGGTATATATAATCTGAACCAACAGCTGACTATGACGATACAGACGATAACGAGTGATATTTTCAACTTATTATGGAGTGCCGGTATTCAGATACTGATATTCCTTGCGGCGTTACAGCAGATACCGGTTTCGGCAAAGGAAGCGGCATCTATGGAGGGCGCTACGGGATGGGAATTCTTCTGGAAGATAACGTTCCCGATGATAAGCCCGATGATATTGGCAAACCTGATTTATACGGTTATCGATACGTTCATCGATTCGGAAAACCCGGTTATGTCAATAGTTCTTGCACAGTCAAGAGGCTTAAGATACGGTCTTTCGGCGGCTATGGCATGGATTTACTTCCTGATAGTTGCGGTTGCACTTGCAATTATCGTTGCTATTGTATCTAAGTTCGTATTCTATGAAAATGATTAAGGAGGTGTAGTTGTGAGCGAAAAAGATTTAGAACAGTTCAATGCAGATGTTCAGGAAAACGAAGCAGCCACAGCTGCACCTGTCGATAACGCTTCTCCGGAAGCAATCGGCGAGGCTATAAAGGAGATTAACGGCGAGGCTGACGCTTCTGCCGCTCCCGAAAAGGCTGATGACGAGCTTCAGGTAGGTGTTATCAAGCCTATCGCAACAGGAAAGCCCGAATCAAAGAGAGCTTTGAAGAAGGCTGAAAAGAAAAAAGCTAAAGAGCTTAAGAATATCTACCATGTAAGCAACTGGCAGATAATCAAGAATTACCGTAATTACAACCAGCAGGAAAGAAAGCACTACAAGTACATCTTCAGAAGAAGAATTACCGAAAAGGTATGGCCTGTTTTCCGTTTCCTTATCCTGTTCGGTCTGGGATTCGTAATTCTCTATCCTATACTTTATATGCTGTCTACGGCAATCAGACCCCAGACAGAAATGAGCGACCCTTCGGTAATGTGGATACCCAAGGAGGTTATATTCTCCAACTTCGTTGACGTATGGATCGCAATGAATTTCCCGAAGGTACTTTTGCAGACTGTACTTGTAAACGTAGTATGCTCGATGATACAGGTCGTTACCTGTGGCGTTACGGGCTACGGATTTGCACGATTCAAGTTCAAGGGCAAGGGACTTATGTTCGGTATCGTTATCTTACAGATCATCGTACCCGTACAGGTAATCCTTATCCCTCTGTATATGCAGTTCAGATTCTTCGATATATTCGGTCTGATAAAGCTGTTTACAGGCAATGCGGTTAACCTTGTAAGTACGCCTATGGCACTTTACTTACAGGCGTTCTTCTGCAACGGTATCAGAGCAGGCGTATTTATACTTCTGTTCAGACAGTTCTTCAGAGGACTGCCCAAGGACCTCGAAGATGCTGCTTATCTCGACGGCTGTGGACCTTTCATGACATTTATCCGTGTTATGGTGCCGAATGCTAAGACTTCGTTCTTAACGGTATTCATCTTCTCAATCGTATGGTACTGGAACGACTCTTATGTAACGGGTATGTTCTTCACTGACCCGTATACGATAGCGATGGAAATCGACCGTCTTGGAACAACGATGATACTTTATTTCACCGGAGAGCAAAACGGTATGGCGAGCGACTATCTGGTATGGATAGAAGCGGGATGCTTAATGTCATTACTTCCGATACTTATTATGTACATCTTCTTACAGAAGCAGTTCGTTGAAGGTATCGAACGTTCAGGTCTTGCCAACTAAATGGCTGTGAGCCATTGCAAATTCGCCTTTTGAAAAAATGGCGGCTACGTTGACGGCAATTTGAACGATAGTGAAAACATAAATTAAGGGGAGTATCGGAAGATGCTCCTCTTTTTATGTCGATAAAAGCAAAGCAGTAAGTTCGTATTGCACATAGGCATTAGAAGTGCTATAATAGTAACACCCGGAGGTAGTAATATGGAGCTGTTTGACTTATACGATGATGAACGCAGGCTTACAGGAGAAACGATAGAACGCGGAGCTCCGCTTCCCGAAAGCCGTTACCATCTTGTTATACATATATGCATTTTGGGCAGCGATGGCAAAATGCTTATACAACAGCGTCAACCGTTCAAAAAGAGTTTTCCCGGTAAATGGGACGTATCGGTCGGAGGAAGTGCGGTCGCAGGTGAAAACAGCAGGCAGGCGGCAAGCCGTGAGCTGTACGAGGAGCTCGGCATAAGCCACGATTTTTCACACGACCGCCCTATGCTGACGGTACATTTTGAGCGCGGGTTTGACGATGTTTATGTAATACACAAGGATATAGCAGTGTCCGAGCTAAAATTACAGGCTGAGGAAGTGCAGGCGGCGAAGTGGGCGGACAGAGATGAAATATATTCGCTTATCGACAGCGGCGCATTTATACCGTACTATAAAAGCTATATTGATATGCTGTTCAACTACAGAACAAAAAGAGGTAACTTTTCAAAGGAGTAAAACATGAACGATGTATGCCGGATGATAAAAAAGCAAACGATAACGAACTTTAGTAATATGGAAACGGCGATAAAGACATACGACAGAAATGCGTCTGTCAGCGGTACACCTGCGTGGCGGTATGTGTATCACGCTATTCACTCGGCGGACAAGTGGTTTTTCAATCCGTCAAAATTCACAGAACCGGATTTTTACGAAAACGGAATGGATAATCCCGATAATCCTTGCAATGTTGTTCTGAGCGATACAGAGCTGCTCGATTACCTGCATAAAGTGCAGATAAAAACAGAAAACTATCTTGATAATCTAAGCGACGAAGAGCTTAACGAAAAGCCCGACGGGTGTGAATATACAAGGCTTGAACTTATCTTAGGGCAGTTTCGGCATATTTCCTCGCATATAGGAATGATAAACGGTCAGACTATAGAGAGAACGGGAAGATTCCCTGTGTTTTCGGGTCTTGACGGAAAGCAGACAGAAAAATTATATGACGAATAAGAACGAAGGAACAGAAGATGTACATTGATTTTCATATACACGCTTATGCGGACGAAATAGCGGACAGGGCGGTGCAGAAGCTGAAGGATACGGCAAACTGCAATGTTTATACTAACGGAAGAATAGACGATACAAGGCAGAAGCTGAAAGAGTGGGGCATTGATTACGGCGTTTTACTGCCGGTTGCAACAAAGCCGACACAGCAGACGACTATAAACAACTGGGCAAAGGAGCAAAATCACGGCAACATAATTTCATTCGGCACGGTGCATCCGGACAGTGATGAGCTTTACAGTGAGCTTGAACGCATATTGTCCTTGGGGCTTCACGGTGTTAAATTACATCCGGATTATCAGGGGCATTTTATGTTTGAGCCGTGTATGCAGAGGATTTATGAAAAATGCGGTGAACTGGAGCTTCCGGTTATTCTTCACATGGGATATGACCCTATATCATCTATGACGTTCCACGCAATGCCGGCAGACCTTGCCGAAATGGCAAAGAAGTATCCCGATTGCACATTTATCGGGGCGCATATGGGCGGAATGGCAAACTGGGAGCGTGTACTGTATTATATCAAGGACGCAAGGAATATCTATTTTGACACTGCGTACTGTGCAGAGTATATGTCGGACGAGATGTTTATGGAAATGTTCAGGGCTTACGGCGAGGACAGGATATTGTTCGGAAGCGACCTTCCTTGGAGCGATCCGCACGATGAGATAAGAATGATCGACAAAATGCCGATAAGCGACAGCACAAAGGAAAAGATATTTTATAAAAATGCGGCGGAGTTGTTAAAGATAGATATATAAAATAAAGGACGTGACTTTATCGGTCACGTCCTTGTCTTATATCCGGTTATTCAGTGTCTTTACCTGCCGCCGCAAGTGCTATAGCGCATTCGATACGCTTTTTCTGAAGCTCGCAGGACAGCTTGTGGGGCTTCTTTACATCGCCCTCATAGATAAAGCTGTTTGCGTTACAGCCGCCTGAGCAGTAGAATCTTGCCCAGCAGTTACCGCAGTTTTCCTTGCTGTAGATATGTATTCCGGCGAAATAATCCTTTATCTTCTGATCAATCTTGTCTGAGAAGATGTCGCCCATCTTCCATTCTTCGATACCTACGAACTGGTGGCAGGGGTAAATATCGCCGTCGGGTGTAACGGCAACATATTCGTTGCCGCATCCGCATCCACGCAGACGCTTTACGGCGCAGGGACCCTGATTCAAGTCTATCATAAAGTGGAAGAAATTGAACTTACGCTTATTTGCGAGCTTCTGCTCCTCCATCAGCTTTTCAAGTCTGTCATATTCGGCGAATATAGTGGGGAGGTCGCTCTCTGTGATAGCGTAGGGCATTTTTGGATCGGTCACAACAGGCTCTACGGAGAGCTGTTCGAAGCCGAGATCGCTTATATGAAGAACATCGTTTGCAAAATCAAGATTGTACTTTGTGAACGTACCTCTTACATAGTAGTCCTTTGTACCTCTGCCGGCTACCAGCTTCTGATATTTCGGAACGATTATGTCATAGCTTCCCTTGCCGTTCGGAGTGGGGCGGATATTATCGTTTACTTCTTTTCTGCCGTCAAGCGATAATACGCAGTTTGACATTTCCTTGTTTATATAATCTATCTTTTCATCGTCAAGGAGCATACCGTTTGTTGTAATGGTGAAGCGGAAGTTCTTGCCGTGTTGTTTTTCTATGCTTCTTGCGTACTTTACGGTTTCGACTACGGTATCCCAAGCCATTAAAGGCTCACCGCCGAAGAAGTCTACCTCAAGATTTTCTCTGTTGGCGCTGTGCTTTATAAGGAAGTCCATAGCTCTTTTACCCGTTTCGGGCTTCATCAGCATTCTGTCGCCGCCGAAGTCGCCTGTCTGGGCAAAGCAGTATTTGCATCTCAGGTTGCAGTCGTGCGAAACGTGCAGGCACATAGCCTTGATAGGAGCCTTCATAGCCATTGCGGCGTACTGCTCGTAATCGTCCTCGGTGAAGAGCATCTTTGCGTCGTAAAGCTCTTTAAGCTCCTGATAGCATTCCTTTACGTCATCTTTGTCGAGGCCGTCCATCTTAGCGATTATCTCATCGGGACATACATCGGCAAAGGGGGGAGCGACATAGTCGAGGAGCTTATATGTCAGCTCGTCCACAATGTGAACGCCGCCGCTGCATACGTCAAGTACAATGTACTGACCGTTCTGCTCATACTTGTGTATCATTTCTTTCATTGGTCAAATCCTTTTCTGAGTTATATAAGGCGGTTTTCCGCCGAAATATTCAAACAAGCCAAAAGCTCCCGTATTTGTTCGGGAGCTTTCAAAGCTTTTCTCTTACCCGTGCCTTACTTGTTTAAAGCCTCGCACTTCTGGTTAGCTACTGTGCAGCTTGTCTTGCAAGCAGACTGGCATGATGTCTGGCATCTGCCGCAACCGCCCTTAGCAGCTGTTTCCTTGAGGTTAGCCTTGTTAACAGTCTTAATGTGCTTCATAAAAACACCTCCGTTTATGTTATCATTCTAATTGTATCATAAAGATACGGAAATTTCAATAGTTATTTTGAAAAATTACATCCAACCGCAGTCGTCATATTCGCTCCACTTGTCCTCAAGCTGTTGCTGTTGTGATCAAACTTCATAACGATATAGGCTACGCACGCTACAACAGCTATGAGAGCGCCTATAACGGGAATGACATAATTCTTTTTCTTTTTTTCTTCCATAGTATTTTTCCTTTCGGTATTATTAAAGCCTGACGGCAGATTTACATATTAAGATATTCCTTATAGATCTCCGACTTTGAGAACGGGGTTTTTCCTGCGACCTGTCTGCAGGCATCGGACGGCTTTATTCCGCCGTCAACCAGTTCTTTTGCCATAAGTGCGGCATCGGCAAGGGTAATATCCTCGTTTTCCTTTACCTTTGGTTTTCCCTCAACCACAAGCACATATTCGCCTCTCGGCGTGAGCTCCTTGTAGCGTTCTATCATTTCTGATATAGTACCCTTGATAACTTCCTCGTGTATCTTGGTAAGCTCTCTGCAAAGGGCTATCTGTCGGTTTCCGAGAACTCTGTACAGATCGTCGAGCGTGTTTTTAAGCTTGTGGGGCGCTTCATAGAATATAAGCGTTCTTGAAAAGTCCTTGATTTCGTCAAGGTGTTCGTCACGCTGTTTTTTGGTAACGCTTAAAAATCCCTCGAAGCTGAAGCGTGAGGTGTCAAGCCCACTCATACAAAGCGCTGTTATTGCGGCGCTGGGGCCGGGTACGCTTTCTATTTCAACGCCGTGCTCGTGGCACTCTCTTACAAGCTCTTCGCCGGGGTCGGATATGCAGGGCATACCTGCATCGGTCACTATGGCACAGGTTTCGCCGCCAAGCAGACGGGCGGTTATATCCTCGCCACGCTTGTTACCGCTGAACTTGTGGTAGCTCACCATAGGCTTGCTTATAGAGAAGTGGGTAAGCAGCTTCTGAGTTACTCTTGTATCCTCTGCGGCGATAAAATCGACCTTGCCGAGCGTTTCGACCGCTCTGGGTGACAGGTCCGACAGATTTCCTATCGGAGTGCCGACTATATATAATTTTCCTGCCATATTTCTGTGTCAGCCTTTCTTCATTTTTGTGCCGTAGTAGATTCTGTTCATTTCATCGCTGTAGCCGTTGTCACCGTAAACCTCAAAATCGGGGAGAAGCTCCATTCCGGGTTTGCCGCCCTTTTTTCCGCTTATAAGGACGAGCCACGGCTTACCGCCTTTGCGGTTCACTACATTCTGCATAACCTTTGGCTCGATACCGTGCGAACGCATAGAGCAGATGACATCGGCAAGGCGAAGCGGTATCTGGCAGAGCTTGAGGCTGCCGCCGAACTTCAACAGCGACGAGGCTGTCTTCATAACATCGTCGATATTGCACAGTATCTCGTGTCTTGCCGCCGCCTGTGCATCGGAAAGTCGTTCCTCGCCCGAGCCTTTTTTCCAGTAGGGCGGATTTACCGTCACTATGTCGAAGTATTCACGGGGTACGCCCTGCGGGTCTTTAAGGTCGCAAAGCACAGGCTTTATTCTGTCCGAAAGGTTATTTTCGGCAACGCTTTTATCAAAAAGCTCTACCGCTTCAGGCATTATCTCGACGCCGTATATCTCTTTCGGGGGCTTTTTGGATATGTTTCTGCACATTATCAGCGGAACTATACCGCAGCCTGTGCACAGGTCGCACACCTTATGGTGAGGTGCGGGGTCGGCAAAATCCGCAAGGAGAAATGCATCCGTGCCGAAACGGTGATCCTCGGAAACGTATATCTTTGTGCCGGAAAGGTCGAAGCTCTCATATTTTTCTGCCATATCAGCCTACCAGTATATTTCCCTCGGGGAGAATCCTGTTCTTATCCGAGTTGTGATTTTTTCTTATTATAAGAGAGGTCATAAGCGTTACGGGACCGATCCTTCCTGCGAGCATAGTGAATACCATTATCAGCTTTGCGGGGACATTCATCTCTGCGGACGCACCTACAGAGAAGCCTGTAGTAGAGAATGCGGAAACTACCTCGAATATTGTTTTCTGAAGCGACATACCCTCACAGCACATAAGTATGCCTGTGAATGAAACGGCTATAAGAGCCAGCGACAGAACAATAACGGTGAAGGTTTTATATATGGCGTCACGCTTTATCCTGTGGCCCATAAGATAGGTATCCTCTCTGCCCTTCAGCACGGAAATTACCGTACAAACGACAAGTGCAACGGTCGTTATCTTGATACCGCCTGCTGTGGATGCAGGAGCGGCACCGATGAACATAAGGATAGTGATAATTATTTTTGTAAAGGGCATAAGATCGTTCATATCAAAGCAGGGGAAGCCTGCGGTACGGGAGCTTGCGCTTAAGAATACAGAGGTCAGAATTTTTTCGCCTATGGGCATCTGTCCGAGCGTGTCCTGATTGCTGAATTCTACAATAAATATTATAGCGGCGCCGACAAGCAGCATAACTGCGGCCATTATAAGAACCAGCTTTGTATGCAGGAGAAGCCTTTTTGCTTTGCTGTAATGCCTTATATTGCGCCATACGATAAAGCCCAGACCGCCTGTTGTGATGAGTACCGTGACAGTTATCATAACAAGGGGGTTTGCGGTGTAATTGCTCAGTCCCACTGCTCCCTGAGTTGCTGTGAGCAGGTCAAAGCCTGCGTTGCAGAAAGCGGAAACGGACAGGAATACCGCTTCGAAAATTCCGAGTGCGCCGAAGTCGGGAACAAAGACAAACGCAAGTATGACAGCGCCGACAAATTCGATGGCAAACGAGTAAAGAACAATTTCATAGAAAAGTCTTTTCGGTGTGGTTTCGAGGGCGTTGTCGGTAAGGTCGCTTGCGGCGATCTTTACGGTTGACCAGCCCAGCTTTTTGCCGAGTATAAGGTTGATGAACGTTACCAAGGTCAGAAAGCCGAGACCGCCGACCTGTATAAGAGCGAGTATGACACACTGACCGAAGCCGTTGAAATAATTGAAGGTATCCAAAACGGTTATTCCGGTAACGCAGGTCGCACTTGTGGCGGTGAACAGGCAGTCTATGAAGCTGCTGAACTGACCGCTTTTTGAAGATATGGGCAGGAAAAGAAGTGTTGCACCTGCCAGTATTATGATGGAAAAGCCCAGTACGAGCATCCTTGACGGCTGCATTTGTCGGGTTTTCTTTTTGAGTTTAGGCATTTGGGATTATATCTCTCCTTAGCATTTGCAAAGATGTTATTTACTCTCGGAAATGGTATTGTTTCCGGGCTTTTCGGGCGGTTCGCCGTTATCGTGGCGGATTGCATTCTTTCCTATCGCATAGACGTTTATATCATCGATGCGTCCGATAAGCACGCAGGCACCGCTGACCTTTACGGAGTCGGAGCTTACAACGTAGCAATCTGTCGGCAGCGTTCCGCCCTCTTTAATATATTTTACCGTTGACGACTGGTTGTAATACTGGATACTCATAGCTGTCATACGGTCATTATCGTAAACTATTATGGTTTTGTTTTCTGTGCCGCCGGAATATTCAGTGATACAGCGGTTTATCTCAAGCGTGTCGGAAACATTTTCACGGCTTTCTTCCGCATAGCCGAAAAGACCGCTTGAGGCAGACGATACGCAGGCATAGCAGATAACGCCCGTGAATATAAAGGCGGTTATTACGGAAGCGTGGTTTTTTGTACAGCACACAACGGGTACCGCCGCCGCAAACACGGTGAAAAGAAGGCATATAGGATAAAGCATATCAGAGCTTGTAAGTCCGGCGGACGAGTCGCATCCGATAAGCATAGAGGTGATGCCCGGCGTTATTACGTTGCTGAGCATCTGTCCGCCCGACTGAGTGCAGTTATACATCAGCAGTGCGGCGGTAGCGGCAAGACCGTTCCCGGTCACAGAGATAAGAAGCCTTGTATAGCTTATGCCGTACACGAAAATATAGCAGAAGAACAGGAGGATAAAGGGAATCGTTACGGCAAAAACCGACGCTGCGCCGAATACCGTATCCTGCGTCGAAATGTCACAATCGGCTTTCAAGAAAGCGTCAAGGGGAACGGCGAATATGAGCATAAGCGTACACAGCACGCCCATTGATACGAATCTGTTATCATAATACTGTTCTTCATTGCGTCTTTTACAGCGGATGAAGCTGACAAGTGCAATGACGGCAAAGATGACACCTGCGCCGCCAAGTCCCCACGAGGATACTATGAAGTAATACAAGCGACCGCCTATAAGAGTAAGCAGAGCCGCACTGTTTTCGGATAAAGCCTGCAAAGAGCCTGCGACCGATTGCAATATACCTCCGGAATAAGCGTAAAGGTCTTTTGTGAGCCACGTCAGAATAATATCGGCGGCAAAAAGAAGTATAAACGTTATTGCGTATGTGCTGAAATATATGCTTTTTCTGACTCCTGCGAGCTTTACATAAAGACAGTAAAGGCATACGGCAAGGAACACACCTGCGCACGACGGCGACAGGAAATAAGCGCAGGCTGTAAGAAGTCCTGCAGTGACCGAAGCAAAGAAGGCACCTGCTTTTTTTCCGTTTTCCTTTTCACTTCTGAAGATTACAAGCAATAAAAGCCAGACAAAAACGGTGGAAAGCGGTTCTGAAAGCAGGTAGTGGGAATATATAAGCACTGACGGGAATATTCCGCACAATGCAGTTACGAGAAGTCTCTGCCACAGCTTTGTGACACCGAGTTTATCTGTCAGACGGAAAGCGGAAAGAGGGATAAGCGCATAAGCGGCTGAATTTATCAGCATAAACAGCTTATACTGGAACACGGGGTCGGGGCAGAGCATAGTCGGAAGATATGGTATTCCACGCAGGAAGCCGCTTATGCTTCCTACAGGCGACATTACACCCGTCCAATCTCTGCCGAGAAATGCGGCGGCGGCCGCCGCTCCCGTAAATTCTTCCTCAAGAGATGCGGTCTGCATAAACATACCGAGCGCAGAGCCTAATATAAAAAACACAAGGAAAACAAGGAGCGACATTCCCTTTTCGCCCTTTTTGCCGTAAAATGTTTTAAGTCTGCTCAAAATGCCGTCCTCCTTTCATTAATGTCGTTTATCTGCAAAAATATCAGTTTACCAGTTCCTTAAGAACGGAGATGCTGATGCCGAGCGTATTGTTGATAAGCTGGAAAACGAGCATCATAGCTATGGCGGTGCAGAAGGAGAATGCTATCGCATAGAATATTCCGGGTTTTCCTGCCGCTTCAATCCTTGCAAGTATGCGTTCACGGCTTTCATCGGGGTATTGCTGTTTTATCGTCTTTATTTTTCTGACCGCAGTTTTCAGATAGAAGTAGTTGAAGAACATAAGCGCAAAGATATTCAGCGCAAGGGATATCATAGCGGTAACGATATATGCAACGGCAAGGTCGCTTGAGGACAAGCCGAGACTATCGGCAAAATAGTTGAGAAGAATCCTTGTTTCCGTACTCAGAAAAAGCAATACCATCATAATAACGCCGAACAGATTCATCCTGCGGTAAAAGCAGTGGATAGGGAAGAACAGGAATGACGCAAAGTTCAGCTTGAGCAATTTGTTGTTTTTTCTGATGTCCTTGAATACGGGAAGATAGTAATATCCGTTCTTTCCGACAAATTTCAGAAGCTCCTGAGCGGTCACGCCGTCAATCTCTTCAAAATCCTTCTGCTGTTCAAGCAGTTTTCTGTCCATTATCTCACGGTATTCGTCATAGCTTTCAACGTGGAATATTTCAAAGCCGTCCTCGCTTGTTTCGGGCTTGTTTATCCTTGCGGATTCGACGTTTTCGAGATGCTCACGCAGTTCTGCGCTGTCGCCCTTCCACTCGTAGCTGCCGTGCTCGGCAGAGTGTATGCAGGTGCCTACTCTGTTCCAGCACTCACGGTGATACGGGGCGCCGCATTCGGGGCAGACTACAATGTCTTCATCGTCAAAGAATTTCATGCCGCAGGCGGCACATTTTTCGTTTTTAAACTGTTCGTGCATTTTATATCCTTAATCTGATTTTGTTCAGTGACTATATTTAATATATTATAACACGGTTTATTCACGCCGTCAAGGTGTGTATAAACCGTGTTAAAACGTTCTCAGACACGGTGCGACAGCACACCGCATAATTATGCGGGTAAAATCGGCACATTGTCAAGGTATAAAAACCGCTTGTATAAGCAGGCGTGACGGTGTATAATAACAGCAGTGAACAGCTTAAGGAGCGTGGGTATGAGAAAAAGGATATTATGGATACAAACGGGCGGAACATTTTCGTGCGCAGACACAAAAAGCGGACTTGCTCCGCAGTCAAGCGAAGAGCAGGCAGAAAAAATACTGGCGCTGATGCCGCAGGTTTGCGAAAAATACGATATTGTGCCGATGACGCTGATGAACATAGACAGCAGTGATATGACAATATCCGACCAGAAGCGCATTGCAGATACGATTGATGATAATATCGGGAAATATGACGGGATAGTTATAACGCACGGAACGGACACTATGGCATATACAGCCGCCGCTTTATCGGTCATGACGGAAAATCCGCCCGTGCCGGTTGTGCTTACCGGCTCGCAGCGTCCGTTCTTTGACAGCGGCAGTGACGCACCGACGAACTTTGAAGACGCTCTGGCTGTGGCAGGAAGCGGTACGGTGTGCCGTGTCTGCGTTGTTTTCGGCGGAAAGATTATGGACGGAAGAGATTGTACCAAGATTGATACCGTATCGGACAACGCTTTCGCCTGTGTGAAGGGGGATATAGGCACTGTAAAAAGCGGCAGGGTGAAAATCACCTGCAAGGAGCCTTGCGGCGGTAAATACAGGTATGACAGCTCTTTATGCAAGGCGGACGGTAAAGTCGCCGTTCTTGATATGCATCCGTCATTCAACCCGGATATGATAAAAATGCTGTATGAGGGCGGTATCAAGGGCTTTGTCATACGTTGCTACGGAGCAGGAGGAATACCCGAAAGAGTGAGGGCGGCGCTCGGCAGAGTAATAGCCGGAGGCGCAAAAGCGATTGCGGTTACTCAGTGCCTTTACGGAGGGGCTGACCTTGGTATTTACGCTGTGGGCACAGACGCAAGAAAGGCGGGTATATCTGACGGAGGGTATATGACGACTGAGTATGCTGTGGCGTGGATGATGAGGGAGGTGGGAATGTCACCCGACTGAAACTCCCGCAAGGAACGGCGGCATCGCTTGCATTTGAAAGAAATTACGTTTGAAAAATATGTACACTTCGGCTGTTCTGACGGGATTTTTTGAAATCTTGCATTTTTCGCTTGCAAAATCGAAGGAAATGTAGTACAATTAACATATGTAAACATTCACAAAATTTGGCGGAATGCCGGAAGGATACAAAAATGCAGGAAGATCTACTTGTTCAGATTGAAAATAAAATGAGCACTTTCTCGAAAAGTCAGAAGCTCATAGCAAACTATATTATAAACAGCTATGAAAAGGCGGCTTATATGACCGCACTGAAGCTGGGAAACGCAGTAAACGTCAGCGAATCCACGGTTGTGCGCTTTGCCATAGAAATGGGCTTTGAGGGTTATCCGGAGCTTCAGAAGAGCTTACAGTCGCTGATAAAGAACCGTCTTACAGCGGTACAGCGTATCAATATTACAAATGACCGTATCGGTGACGACGGAGTGCTTAAGAACACGCTCACGCAGGATATGGACCGTATCCGCAGAACGCTTGAGGAAATCGACCCGAAGGCTTTTGACAGGGCTATAGAGAAGATATGCTCGGCAAGAAGAATATATATACTCGGTGCTATGAGCAGCAGTATTCTTGCAAGATTTCTTGATTATAACTTCCAGCTTATATTCGATAATGTGCATTTTGTACAGGCTATCAATACAAGCGGTATCTATCAGCAGATTATACATATGAACAGCGAGGACGCATTTATAGCAATATCTTTTCCTAGATATTCGCAGAGTACGATAAAGGCTACGGCATACGCAAAGAAATGTAACGCAAACGTTGTGGCTATAACCGACAGCATGACATCGCCGCTCGCCGTTTATGCGAACGAACTGCTTATAGCAAGGAGCGATATGGCGAGCTTTGCGGATTCGCTCGTTGCTCCGCTCAGCCTGCTCAATGCGATAATCGTTGCGGTGAGCGCAAGAAACAAGGACAACATCGAGCAGACCTTCGGCAAGCTGGAAAAGCTGTGGGAAGAAAATCAGGTATATAAAAAGGACGTATAATGAACTACGACTTAGCAATAATCGGCGGAGGTGCGGCAGGTATGGCTGCCGCCGTTTTTGCCTCTGAGAACGGTGTGCACACCGTTGTGATTGAGCATAACAGACAGCTCGGGAAAAAGCTCGCCATAACGGGCAAGGGCAGGTGCAACGTCACAAACAACAGCGACAATGACAATATAATGAAGAACATACCCACAGGAAGCCGCTTTCTATACAGCGCTCTTGCGGGTTTTTCGGCGTATGATACAATGAATTTCTTCGAGGGGCTTGGAGTGCCTCTTAAAACGGAGAGGGGAAACCGTGTTTTCCCTGTTTCAGACAGTGCAAAGGATATAGTTGAGGCACTGAAAAAACGCATGTGTACGCTTGGCGTCAAGGTTATCACAGCGCACGCAAAAGGCATTATAACCGAGGACGGCAGGGTAAAAGGAGTAAGGCTCGGTGAGAGCGAGGTTTATGCAAACAGCGTCATAATAGCGACGGGCGGAGCGTCATACAGCGGTACAGGCTCGGACGGCAGCGGATATGAGATAGCACGGGCGCTCGGTCATACGATAGTAGAACCAAAGCCTATGCTTGTTCCGATATGTGTGAAGGAAAGCTGTTGCTGTGATATGTCGGGGCTTAGCCTTAAAAATGTAACGCTGTCGCTTATTGATACAGCAAAGAACAAGCCTGTGTACAGGGAGCAGGGAGAAATGCTGTTCACGCACTTCGGGGTCAGCGGTCCGCTGGTGCTTTCCGCATCGGCTTATGTCAAGAAAAGCACTTACAGGCTTGAGATAGATCTGAAGCCTGCGCTTGACGATAAAAAGCTGGACGCAAGACTGCTCCGTGACTTCGGCGAACAGCACACAAAGCAGATTTCTACTGTTATGAGAGGGCTGTTGCCGCAGGCTATGGCAGAGCCTGTGCTTGACAAGGCAGGGGTTGCGGTCGATACAAGGATAAGCGAGATCACAAAGGCACAAAGAGCGGCAATTGTAAATGCGCTGAAGCATTTTGATCTTACGGTGACGGGACTAAGGCCGATAGAAGAAGCAATAATCACAGACGGAGGAGTATCGCTCAAGGAAATAGATCCGAAAACGATGGGCTCGAAGCTGATTGATGGGTTATATTTTGCAGGGGAGATAATCGACTGTGCGGCTTATACTGGCGGATATAATTTACAGATAGCGTTTTCCACAGCGCACAGTGCGGCCGCGGCGGTGGCGGCGGGTCGCCGCTGACAATTCCGCCTTTGGAATTGTCTGAGCTATTCGCAGAATAGCGAAACGGCGGGCGGCTGTGAGCCGCTCCAAGTTCCGCCTATTAAAATAATTGTGCTGACGGAGTGCAATCCCTCCGTCTTGACGGCAGATAAGTTTGGCAAAATAAAAAAGGCAGGGGTATCGCAAGCAAAACGCAACAAAGCAACAGTTTGTGCCTTGCCGGCAATCCACCTTCCCTTTTTCGAGGGGGAGGCAAGTTGTGATAGTGCGGGGGTGAGTGATAGTACGAGGGCGGTGGAAGCTGTGATGTTATTAGAGTGATAAATACGCAGTTGCGTAATGTTGCCGCCGGTAACGGAGGTTGCTCATATCGCTGACAATCGGAACGGCGAATTTGAGGAGGCACATTGCCGCTCGCCGTGCTTGACAACGGTGGGAAAAGGTGATATACTAAACCTATATCAAACCGTTGACCGAGAGTAGTAATATCGGCAGAGATACTACAGAGAGCCGCATAAGCTGAAAAGCGGTGTATTTATCCGATACGAATGGACTTGCGAGGGCAGACCGAAAGCGATTGAGCGAGTAGTTTCTGACGGAAGGCTCTGACCGTTACACAGAGAGCGCATTTTTTTATGTGCGTAACAATAAGGTGGCTTGCAGATACGGCTTCTGTTCCTTATTCGGAACGGGAGCTTTTTTATTAAGCCGTATAAAAAATGAGGTAAATATTATGAGCAAGATTATTTTAACGGGTGACAGACCCACAGGCAGACTTCACATAGGACACTATGTAGGCTCGCTCAGACGCAGAGTGCAGTTACAGAACACGGGCGATTTTGACGAAATATACATCATGATCGCAGACGCACAGGCGCTGACCGATAACTTCGACAATCCCGAAAAGGTACGCAGTAACATAGGAGAGGTAGCGCTTGACTATATGGCGGCAGGACTTGACCCCGAAAAGTCAACGATATTCATTCAGTCGATGATACCTGAGCTTACCGAGCTTACATTCTACTATATGAACCTTGTTACAGTATCAAGATTACAGCGTAATCCTACCGTAAAAGCGGAAATTACGATGAGAAATTTTGAAGCAAGCATACCTGCAGGCTTCTTATGCTATCCGATAAGCCAGACCGCCGATATTACAGCCTTCAAGGCTACGACAGTACCGGTAGGCGAGGATCAGCTTCCTATGCTTGAACAGGCAAAGGAGATAGTCCACAAGTTCAACTCCATCTATGAGCCTGTGCTTGTTGAGCCGGAAATATTACTTCCCGAAAACGAGGCTTGTATGCGTCTGCCCGGTACCGACGGCAAGGCGAAGATGAGCAAGTCGCTGGGCAACTGCATTTACCTTGCGGATAGTCCCGCAGACATCAAGACAAAGATAATGAGTATGTTTACCGATCCGCTTCATATACAGGTATCAGACCCCGGTCATATCGAGGGTAACACGGTATTCACCTACCTTGACGCATTCTGCACAGACGAGCATTTTGAACGTTATCTGCCCGATTACAAGAACCTTGACGAGCTGAAAGAGCATTATAAGCGTGGCGGTCTTGGCGATATGAAGATAAAGAAGTTCCTTAACAATGTAATGCAGGAGGAGCTTGAGCCGATAAGACTGCGCCGTGAGGAGCTTGCGAAGAATATGGACTATGTTTACGATGTGCTGAAGAAGGGTACCGAAAAGGCACGTCAGTGTGCCGCTCAGACTATGAGCGAGGTTAAGAAGGCTATGAAGATCGATTATTTCGGTTAAGGCGTGAATAAGTGAATATATAACAACAGCCGTATTTATTTTATGAACAAATACGGCTGTTTCGGATTGTAGAAAAGTCTTTTATTTGATATACTTCTGTTATACCATTCAGCTTTGCCTATGATAGCAAGCTACCGATAGTTCTTTTTGTCGGACAGCACTTCTCGGGTTCGCTAT
>OLZQ01000169.1_pt1 | contig 41737 bp, 37 predicted proteins | sample 1644511 | NCBI WGS metagenome assembly OLZQ01 (sample SAMEA103958132, study PRJEB25191) | human gut metagenome | biome: human-associated habitat [ENVO:00009003]; feature: intestine environment [ENVO:2100002]; material: feces | place: Germany | collected 2013/2015 | reverse complement strand
ATACTCCACTGCTTGTGCGGGCCCCCGTCAATTCCTTTGAGTTTCAACCTTGCGGCCGTACTCCCCAGGTGGATTACTTATTGTGTTAACTCCGGCACGGAAGGGGTCAGACCCCCCACACCTAGTAATCATCGTTTACAGCGTGGACTACCAGGGTATCTAATCCTGTTTGCTACCCACGCTTTCGTGCCTCAGCGTCAGTTAAAGCCCAGCAGGCCGCCTTCGCCACTGGTGTTCCTCCCCATCTCTACGCATTTCACCGCTACACGGGGAATTCCGCCTGCCTCTACTTCACTCAAGCTCTGCAGTTTCAAATGCAGGCTATGGGTTGAGCCCATAGATTTCACATCTGACTTGCAAAGCCGCCTACGCACCCTTTACACCCAGTAAATCCGGACAACGCTTGCTCCCTACGTATTACCGCGGCTGCTGGCACGTAGTTAGCCGGAGCTTATTCATTAAGTACCGTCACTTTCTTCGTCCTTAATAAAAGAAGTTTACAATCCGAAGACCTTCATCCTTCACGCGGCGTTGCTGCGTCAGGGTTCCCCCCATTGCGCAATATCCCCCACTGCTGCCTCCCGTAGGAGTCTGGGCCGTGTCTCAGTCCCAATGTGGCCGTTCAACCTCTCAGTCCGGCTACCGATCGCGGTCTTGGTGAGCCGTTACCTCACCAACTAACTAATCGGACGCGAGTCCATCTCTAAGCGATAAATCTTTGATATATCTACCATGCGATAAATATATATTATGCGGTATTAGCATTCTTTTCAGAATGTTATTCCCCTCTTAGAGGCAGGTTACTCACGCGTTACTCACCCGTCCGCCACTAAACTTAATCAAATTCATTCCGAAGAAATCTTTTAAAAAAGTTCCGTTCGACTTGCATGTGTTAGGCACGCCGCCAGCGTTCGTCCTGAGCCAGGATCAAACTCTCTAAAATTTGTATCTCAACAGCCTTTCAACTGTTCAAATCAATTTCAGAGCTTTAATCGCTCATTGACGAATATGTCACTGACTATATCCGTAATTTATGATGCTTTTTAGTGTACATCTCACTGTAATTCTTTGAGCTTTCCTCAAAGTCATTACGGGTTTCTTTACTATTATCTCGTTGTTCAATTTTCAAGGTCCTATGTTCACTTTGCACAAGAAAAACTTGATTCTCTCTTTTCTTTTAAGAGGATTTGTTGTTTTCCTTCGCGGAACATTCTCTATTATATACCTTTTTCAAGAAAAGTCAACCCCTTTTTTCAAAAAAATTCAATTTTTTCAGAAAAAGTTTTAGCCTTGTGGTTTTGCCAACAAATTTCTTTGTTTTATCACAACATATTGTGGTTGCCTAAAATACACCTTTTTACAATTTTCAAAATCCTATTGTATTTTCCCTTTCTATAATATAAAATAGAAATACAAATTAATTTTTCGGAGGAAAATTTATGATTAATTCCATTCCCTATTATCCGTATCAACAGAATGTGCAGATATTGAAAGGATTCTTTTCCAAACCGCTTACATTAATATGTGCAATAGTCTCCGGCCTTACATGTATTTTCGGAATGTTTAGCATTAATACAAGAGCAGGTTCTACGAACATATCTTTCTCGAGCGGCACGGGCGGTTCAATTTCAATTCTTTTATGTATTGCTCTTATCCTGCTTTATGCAAAGTGCCGTTCAAATGATCCAATGCCGTTTGGCGCAACGGTTACTCTCATCAAGATATATTCTATCATTGAAATAGTAATCGGCGGACTTGCATTGCTCGCCTTTACCGGAATAACTTTTCTTCTTTCATTAGTTTTGCAGGGACAGGAAGTATTTGGATACATTCTTATCCTCTGCATCTTTGCTATTCCTATTGCACTTGTAACACTCATACACGGTATCGGATTGCTTTTATGGTCTGATTCAATTAAGAAGGGTGCAACATCGGTTTATCTCAAAAGCAGAGGTTCAATACTTCTTGCCGTGTCTTCTATTCTCTCTATTATAGTAAGCGTTGCATCCGCAATTGCTTCATTCATCTTTATTAAGGAATACGGTCCGGAAATTTCAGCGTATCTGCATCATTTGGCTGAGGAGAATCCGAACTTTAATTTTAGCGGTCTATTTGATTCGTCAGATCCCATGAATTCATTGTTTATTTCCGCTGCGGGGGTTGTAACGGTATTAAATACAGTACTGTCTGCTGTATTTTACGCTTTGCTTGCAGCACTTGCTATTTCTTTTCACACATATATAAAGAAGTACACAAACGGAATTAACCTCGGTTCAGGTCAGGCTCCTGAATATGACGCTCAGCAAAACGCTGTTCCCGTACCTCCTGTTGCTCCTGTAACAAGTGAAATGCCGACAGAAGGTATTCAGCCGCCTGTTCAGCAACCGATTGATTTTCAGCCCAAAAGCGTTGATTTTGGCTCAATGAGTGCAACTTCCGACAACAAACAGATTAACACTCAGTTTGAAAATCCTTACATGCAAGCTGTCGCAGACGATATGAGTGATAAATCAAATACAGTTGTTTGCCCGAACTGTCATGCACAATGCAATAACGATATGAAGTTCTGCGGAAACTGCGGTACAAAACTCAAATAAAAAACGCTATACATATATAGAAAAAAGCGGAGATTGAAGTTGAATCAATCTCCGCTTTATTGCGTCACAATTATTTACATATATATGTTACTTTTTAAAAGCCTTGAAATCCTTGATAACCTGCTCACGATGCTTATAGTTATCGCTATTCTTGTCGGGATTCGTCTTATCAATAGCAGTGTCTGTATAAATCATAAGATAGTTGCCGTTATCCGAAAGATAGGCTGTTACATCGGGAAGTCCGTAGATACTGAATGTGCCGTTGTCCTTAACTGACTTTACAATCTCATCGGCTGTGCTGTTCGTTTTCTTTGTATCATAAGAGTAAAGCTCAATGATAATATTTGAACCTGCATACTTTGCAGCAAACTTTTTACCTTCTTTGGCGCCGATAGCGGACGCATCCATTTTAATGCTGCCGTCTTTACTTCCAAGGTATTCCTTAGCTACAAAATAATCAACAAGTCCGTCAAGGTCATTGCCGTATTTATCATCCTTAACCGGAGATGTTGTAGGCTGAGTGCTGTCCTCGCTTGTCTGTGAAGAACTGTTACCGTCCTTATAAAGTGCATCATTATAGCTGCAACCAACTGCAGTAACCGCAAGAATGCCTGCACATAAAATCGCTGTAAGAATTCTCTTCATAATATTTTTCCTTTCGGTTCATTCTTTCGTTCTGTCATAAGTACAGTATATTATACCGCATATTTTCCGATAAATCAATATAAATTTCAAAAACAATAGGCAGATGCCGAAGCATCTGCCCTGATTATGTCGTAACATTATTAATATCGTAAGATTTGATTATATAGAACTGCCCTTTCAAATTAAGTGTGATGCACTCACCATACAGAGTTAATTCTATCACCAAGTCAAGCTCGGGAATTCATAGTTTAGATTATATCAAACTATCTACACGAACTAAAATTGACACGAGCTAAAATTAACCTACTATATATACATTCACATTTCGTCTGCCAAAGCTTACGCATTCATCATATGTGTTGTAGAAACAGTCAACAATTGCCGTTCCCGACATGAGCGCACCGCCTGTGTCAACGGCTGTTGCGTAACCGTAAACAAAACTGCCGTCTGTTGATACAATGTAAAGCTTTGAGCCATACGGAATGATGTTCGGGTTGACTGCCACACCGCCGTGATAAGCCGTTACGCCTGTTGCCGTAAGTGAACCTGCGGGTGCTGTGTACGCTGTACCTGAACCTGTAACAACCGATGAATAGGCAACGGTGTTGCCGTTCATATCCGTAAATGTGCCGACAGGATTGCTGACATTTGAACCCTTTGTACCCATAAGTACAACCTTGTCAACAGGCTCTTTTGTAATTTTGGTGTCTACTGTTTTTGAAGATACCTTTTTGCCGTCAACATACTTGCACTTCTTTGTTACAAGAGCTTCGCCCTGTTTGCCCTCAGTCTGAACCTTTGTTTTGCCAAGGTCAACATCTTTTGAATTTTTCTTAACGGTTTCAAAATCAACCGACTGAGTTTCGGTTTCGTTCCTATAGGTCACACGCTTGATTGTGATGCTGTCTGCGTCCTCAATGTTGCTGTCCTTGTCAACGCTGAGAATATCGTCATCGGAAAGCTTGTAGCCAAGCTGATTGAGGACATCGCAAACATTGCCGTTCGGAACATAAACAATGTCGGTTTTGCCGTCAGCCGTAATTGAAAGCTTTTTGCCCTTGTAAACCTTAACGGTGAGATTATCCGAAACCGGAGTTGAAAGTGACGGCTCAACCACCTCGTTATATGCGGGAGTGATGCCTGTTCTTTCAAGCACATTGGCAACCGTACCTTTTGCAAGGCTGACTGTCTGAACATCGCCGTTATAGTCAACGCTGATTTCAACAGCCCTAATCATGCCGTATGTAAATCCGTTTTCATCAAGTCCTGCATAAACGATATCGCCGTTTGCAAGCTCAACACCGTCTGATGTTACAGCATGTTCTGTTTCTGCACTGTAGTTCACGGCAGCAGCTACCGTGTAAATCGAACCTGTAATAATTGCAGCTGCAAGTGCAAAAGTCGTTACGGAACGCAGGGAACGAAAGTTCTCTTTCTTTTTCTGCATAATAAATTTCTCCTGACTTGCAATTTTCTCAGGGTTGATTTTGCATGGAAAATTGCATATTTAATTCATAAACCTTCACTAAAGAGCCGTCTTGCTCTTTACAGGCACACATTATAGGACTGTGTTTTGTGAATGTCAAACCAATCAAAAGTAAATTTTTTGTGCAATTTCACAAGACTTTCGCCTTTATTTTCTATTTTTGCAATATAATCTTGTTTCCTTTTGGGAATTATCCTGCAAATTTATATGCAATTTGCAAGAAATTCACTTTTACCGTTTCGTTACCGATTTGTTACTGTTTTGTAACTACTTTCTCATAGAGAATTTTATCGCTTTAAACAGCCGTTTTTAATGTCTTTTCAGCAAAAAAGAACCGTGAAAAAACAGCCCTACAAAAACAATAAGTCACATAACCGTCATTGTTTTCGGTTATGTGACTTTTGCGGTTTATACATCCTCATATAAATGTTGCAAAGTTTCTGTAACACCGTAGTGGCACACGGTTTTTATTATGTCAAAACATATGAGCATAAACATAAATTGTGTGCATTGCACACGAACGGGAGAACACGGTTCTCCCCTACAGAATTGTTCAAATGGTAGCTATACTACGCTCGGGCATAAATGTTTTTATGCAAAACAAGTCAAATTGCGAGGATTGAAGTTTTAAGTGTCTTTTTTATTTGCGTGCTTTTTGCGGTACTCCGTAGGGGTGATTCCTTTCAGCTTTCTGAAAACCTTTGAAAAGTATAACTGATCGGAAAAGCCTACCGAGAGGGCGACATCCTTAATCTGAACATTCGTGTTGTTAAGCATTGTGCAGGCTCTGCCGATTCGGCAGTTGTTGATGTACTCGATAACCGAAAATCCCGTTTCTTCCTTAAAAAGTCTGTAAAGGTAGGTGCGGTCAAGCTGGACTTTGTCGGCAACGCTTTTAACCGTGCATGAAACCTGCCGAAAGTTTCTTTCTATATAATCTCTCGCCTGCATAATGTAGTCGGTTTCGGCTGATTTCCGACTCGGATAATACTGAATATAGTATGACAGCAGAATCAGCACCTTGCCGTTGGTGCGACAGGCGGCATAAACCGTGTCGCTGTTGTCATCACAGACATCAAAATATTGAAAAAGACTTTCAACGGGAATTTCGGGGGCAACAGGACGGCTTTTTGAAAAATTGGTTCGGCTTATCATTACGGCAATTTCAAACCCCGTGAGTTCAACCCATTTGTATTCAAACATAATATTCGGATAGATCTTGACGCTTATGCTTGAATACGGAAAAAGCATAACCGAATTACCCCTTTTCACGGGATATTCGATGCCATCTATAATAAAAATTCCCTTGCCTGCCGTAACAAGAAACAGACCGTAGGTTTCACGCATTGCGGGTTTGATTTCAAAATCAATATCAGGAATCCTCACACCGCACGAAACACAAACATTTGACAGTACTCTGTAATTACTATTTTGTTCCATATAATCGCCTCAAATACAACATTTGTCCATAATATCATAACATATCTATATAGATTTTCGTGCTTTTTCACGCTATAATTATGTTATTATACAATAATTTTGCATTTTTGACAATAGGTGATTCGGAGTGAAAAATTTTGAACTATAAATACGAAATAATAAATTATGACCAAAACACACCTGCAAAGGTTATGTATCTTAACCTTTCGTCAGAAACACACAAGACTGAACTTCATTGGCACAGAGAGCCTGAGCTTGTCTATGTGATTGAAGGTCAGGCAGAATGTCCGAGAAACGGCGAAACAACGCTTGTAAACGAGGGGGATTTTATTCTTTTCAACAGTGAAGATGTTCACCTTGTTCGGCCTGTTGTCGGAACAAGCGTCCGCCTTGTGTGCATTCAGCTTTCGTTTGAATATATGCGAATGTTCTGCAAGTCAATTGACAGCGTTGTTTTTGACCTTTCTGTTTCTCCTCAAACGAAACAGAAGCTTATTGAAGTTCTTCAGGAAATTGCCGAAACAAATCCCAATGACGAGTACAGCACACTTCTTCAAATTGCTCATGTCAATAAGATTTACTATCTGCTCTTGAAGAATTGCACCTGCTTTAAGAGAGCGACCAACAATCCGATTATTCCGCGCAGAGATTTTTCATATGCAAAAACAGCAATTGCATATATTAACGAAAACTACAAGCGTGAAATTCCTCTTAACGAGATTTCATCGGTTGTAAATCTTTCTCCGTCTTATTTTTCAAAGTACTTCAAAAGCATCACCCGTGTGAGCTTTTCGGAGTATCTTGCAAACCTCCGACTTGAAAATGCAATCAACGATATGCTTGATAAGAACTCGACAGTTTCTGCCGCTGCACTTGAAAACGGCTTTGCAAATGTAAAGTCATTCATCACACAGTGCAAAAAGGTCTACGGTCTTACACCGGCGCAGTATAAAAAGAAGCTTCTCAACAGATAAAATTTTAAAGGCTCAGAACTTTGTACAGGTTCTGAGCCTTTTTGCATACGGCATACAGCCGTTTCTTATTGATAAAGTTTATCCTTGAAAAATTTCGCCACCATATCCCACAGCTTTTCCTGTGCAAAAAATATGTCGGCATGTTCCGCTCCGTTAATTGCAACCAATGTGACATCGCAACCGTTTTTCTCAAGCAAATCGTGCAATTCGACACTTTGCGAAAAAGGAACGGTGGAATCGTCTGTTCCGTGAAAAATCATAAACGGCGGTGCTGACGGGGTTACATACGAAACGGGACAACACTTCATTGCCTTTTCCTTATTGAGTGCAACATTCATTCCGAGCATGAGCGACTCCATACTTGCCGCCGAAGTTAACGGAGATTCATATGGAAATGTCGAAACATCTGTCGGCGGATAAAAGGCACAGCAAGCCTGTACCTCGCTTGAACAGTCAAGATAATTTCCGACATCAAGAGCCTTATCATTATCTAAAGCGCACATGGAAGCAAGATAGCCTCCGGCGGATTCGCCTGCAACACCGATTTTGTTTTCATCTATATTATAACGGTCTGCGTGAGCCTTGATGTAGCGAATAGCCGCTTTTACATCCTCCAACGGCATCGGATATGCCCCTTCATTGCTTGTGCGATATTCAACACTTGCAACCGCAAAGCCCTCGAGGGCCAACTTTGCAAGATAAGCAAAATGGGCAGATTTATCCAGTCTTATCCAACCGCCACCGCAAAACCACACAATACACGGGTATTTTTTGTTTTTTAATTTTGGATAAATCAAGTCGAGTTTCAAGTCTCTTGTGGTGTGTCCGAACCATGCGTCAACCTGTGCATAGGTTATGTCGGATACGGTAAAATATCTCGGTTTTTCAATTTTAAGATTCATTTCAAACTTCATAATATTATCCCTTATCAGTTGTATTTGCGGAGCAAGCCTATATTATACGACTCAATCTCCGAAAGGTCGCTTTCGCTGAAATTGTAGTTTTTGTGATACCAGCTCCGGCTCTCATAGTATTTCTGAATTGATTTTGTTTTGAAAACATATCCGTGACGGGCATAGATTTCATTGATTGCATCCTGTGCAACATCTCCGCCGAGTCCCGTAACTTCATCTACAGTAAGTTTTCTTTGTGACGAATGCGGAAATATAAAACCGTTGTTACGGCTTTCATCTGATTTTGACGAAGAACTGTTTGAACCTTCATGCCTCTTAGCATCATCACTCTTTGTCGGCTCTGTTGATTTTGTGTAACTTTCGGTTGCATTCATATTGTTGTCCTTTACGGTAACGGTGCAGGTTGCCTTTTTGCCGTTTGCGGATTCGCAGGTGATTGTTACAACGCCTTCGCTTTCACCAAGAACCATGCCGTTGCCGTCAACACTTGCGACCTTCGGATCCGATGACGACCACACAAGGTTGTCGGACGGAGCGTCAACAGGTTTAACCTTTGCCTCAAGCTGAATTTTACCTCCCTGTTTTACGGAAGTTGAACTCTCGCTCAGAGTCACGCTTTCAATCTCTTTGTCAAGAACGGTCACATTGCAAAGTTTTTTAAGTCCGTTTTCGCTCTCTGCCGTCACAACGGCTGTTCCCTTTGATTTGCCTGTGATTGTTCCGTCATCAACGGTCACAATTTTATTATCCGAAGATGACCAGCTTATTTTTCCCGCATCTGCACCCTCGGGTTCAATTGTTACCGAAATATGCTTAGTATCGCCCACATGAAATTCAATTTCTTCATAGCTCAATTTCATGCTCTTGGCTTGTTGTACAAAGCATGAGCAAATCACAAACGGCACAAGCATAATCATCGCCAAAACGGGTATTAATTTTTTCACAAATACTCCCCCTGTCCTTAATATATGTAAAATCCTTATTCTTATCTGTATTCTAACCTATTTATATACTTTTGTAAACCACAGCCGATCAACTTTCATTCACAAGCTTTTCAAGACCTTCTCTGCTCTTTATAAGTATTCTTCGGTATTCGGTAGAAATGTATCCCGATTTTGCAAATCTGCTCAGAGTTTTGCTGACCGTTACCCTCGATACACCTACCGTATTGGCAATTTCTTCATGCGTAATTGCAACAATGCCGTCATGTTCGCTTTCAAGCAAGAGCCCTGCAATACGGGCGTCTGCCTGCATAAAGGTCATTGAGTCAAGCTGTGATGACAAAAGTCTTATTCTGTTGGCAAGAATTTCAAGCAATTCAAACGCAAGCGTCGGGTGCTGTGCGATAATGTCGGTCAATCGCTTTTTGTCAATCATTATAACTTCGGTATTTGTAAGTGCCTTGGCGGAACTGACTCTCGGCTTTTTGTCAAAAAAAGCACCCTCACCGATAATCTCGCCGTGTCTTGCCGTGTTGAGAGTTTTCTCGTTGCCGTCAACGGAATTCATATACACCTTTACACTGCCCTTTTTGATGTAGCAAAAGCTTTGCGCCGTGTCGCCCTGAAGATAGATTATCTCATCTTTTGCGTATTTTCTGACGCTCCCCGACTGTTCAATCAGCGACTGCATATTCTCATGAACAGTGCTGTTTGCGTGTCCGCAGGCATTAATCGTGTGTTCCATAATTCACCGCCCTAATAATCCGATTTATTTCCTTAATTGTAACATAGTTTACAATCTTTTTGCAAGGTGTATGCAATAATTATCTTAAAAGAAAAGGAGTGATTTATTATGGGTATGACTATGTCGCAGAAGATTCTTGCGGCTCACGCAGGACTCAGCGAAGTCAAGGCAGGTCAGCTTATTGAGGCAAAGCTCGATATGGTTCTCGGTAACGATGTAACATCTCCCGTAGCCATTAATGTATTCGAGGAAAACGGCGCTACCTCAGTATTTGACAACACAAAAATCGCAATGATTATGGACCACTTTACACCTAATAAAGATATCAAGGCAGCAACACAGGTTAAACAGGTTCGTACATTTGCAGACAAATATGATATCAAAAACTACAGAGATGTAGGTCAGATGGGTATTGAACACGCACTTCTCCCTGAACAGGGTCTTGTAGGACCGGGCTGTCTTTGCATCGGTGCTGACTCACACACCTGTACATACGGCGCACTCGGCGCATTCTCAACAGGTGTCGGCTCAACAGATATGGCGGCAGGTATGATCAGCGGTAAGGCTTGGTTCAAGGTTCCGTCAGCTATCAAATTCAACATCGTAGGCAAGCCACAGGGTTTTGTAAGCGGTAAGGATGTTATTCTCCACATCATCGGCAAAATCGGCGTTGACGGTGCACTTTACAAGTCAATGGAATTCACGGGCGAAGGTCTTAAATACCTCAACATTGATGACAGACTTTGCATTGCAAACATGGCAATTGAGGCAGGCGCAAAGAACGGTATCTTCCCTGTTGACGACATCACCCGTGAATACTGCAACGGCAGATATCAGGGTACTCCTGTCGAATACACGGCAGACGAGGACGCTGTCTATGACGAGGAGTACACAATCGACCTTTCAGCTCTCCGTCCGACAGTTGCATTCCCGCATCTTCCCGAAAATACAAGAACAGTTGATGAAATCGGCGAAAAAGAAGTTAAGATTGACCAGTGCGTAATCGGTTCATGCACAAACGGCAGAATTTCAGACCTGCGTGCCGCCGCAAACATTCTCAAGGGCAAGAAGATTGCAAAGAATGTTCGTTGCATCATCTTCCCCGGCACACAGCAGATTTGGCTTGACGCTATGCACGAAGGCCTTTTTGATATCTTCATTGAGGCAGGCGCAGTTGTTTCAACACCGACTTGTGGTCCGTGTCTTGGCGGTCATATGGGTATTCTTGCCGCAGGCGAAAGAGCAATCTCAACAACTAACCGTAACTTTGTCGGCAGAATGGGTCATGTTGACAGCGAAGTTTATCTTGCAAGTCCGGCTGTTGCCGCCGCAAGTGCTGTCGCAGGCTACATTATTGACCCCGAAAAGGTATAAGAAAGGCAGGTAACAAACAATGAACGCAAAAGGTACTGTACACAAGTTTGGCGACAATGTGGATACCGATGTAATTATCCCTGCTCGCTACCTTAACACCGCATCTCACAAGGAGCTTGCGGCTCACTGCATGGAGGACATTGACGCAGATTTCGTAAATAAGGTTAAAGAGGGCGACATTATGGTTGCCGAAAAAAACTTTGGCTGCGGTTCTTCCCGTGAACACGCACCAATCGCAATCAAGGCAAGCGGAATTTCATGTGTAATCGCATCAACCTTTGCAAGAATTTTCTATCGTAACTCAATCAACATCGGTCTTCCGATTCTTGAATGTGATGAGGCGGCAAAGGATATCAAAGAGGGCGACACAGTTTCCGTAAACTTTGACACAGGCGTCATCACCAACGAAACAACAGGCAAAACATATCAGGCTGAGCCGTTCCCCGAGTTCATTCAGAACATCATTAAAAAAGGCGGTCTCATCAACTCGATTATGTAATCCGTTGATTTTGATTTATAATTATAACAGAACAACAAACGGCAGATTTGTAAATAAGTCTGCCGTATTTTTTAATTCGTGAAGATAGTCTTTTTATTAGAGAAACAAAAAAGCCTCCCGAAAAATCGGGAGGCTTGAATGCTTTTACGCACAAATATTTAAAGTAAAGTTATTTAACAAATTACTTCTTGTAAGATGTGTGCCAGATTTCCTTAGCATACTGGAGGATTGTACGGTCAGATGAGAACTTACCTGCATTTGCAATGTTGATAAGGCACTTCTTACCGAATTCCTTACGGTTAGCATACTCTGTGTTAGCTCTGATCTTTGTATCAACATAATCAGGAAGGTCATAGATGAGGAAGTAGTTATCAGCCTTCTGCCATGAAGAATCCTTGAGGAGTGAATCATGGAGTTCCTTGAAGCTGCCTTCGCCCTGAGCGCCGCCGTCATCAAATGTGCCGTCGATAAGAGTATCAACAACTCTCTTAATTTCCGGATTAGCGTCATAAAGAGCCTTTGGATGGTAGCCTTCCTTCTTCATTCTCTCAATATCCTCAACCTTTGCGCCGAAGATGTACTCGTTCTCAATGCCTGCGCACTCAGCGATTTCAACATTAGCACCGTCAAGTGTACCGAGTGTAGGAGCACCGTTGAGCATGAACTTCATGTTACCTGTACCCGATGCCTCAAGACCTGCTGTTGATGTCTGCTCAGAAAGGTCAGCAGCAACAACAATCTTCTCAGCGTAAGATACATTGTAGTTAGAAATGAAGTAAACCTGAAGGAGATCCTTTGTTTCGGGATCGTTGTTTACAAGCTTAGCAATCTCGTTGATGTACTTGATGATTGCCTTTGCTCTTGCATAACCCGGAGCAGCCTTTGCACCGAAGATAAATGTTGTAGGAGTCCAGTTCTTAAGCTTCTTATCCTTCAATCTGAAGTAGATTGTCATGATTGAGAAAGCGTTGAGGAGCTGTCTCTTGTACTCGTGAAGTCTCTTAACCTGAATATCATAGATTGAATCGGGATTTACATCGTAGCCGTCCATCTTCTTGATGTAGTCTGCGAGCTGCTGTTTCTTCTTCTTCTTGATATTGTTGAACTTTGTGATTGTTCTTGTGTCAATGCAGTCATTGAGCTTTTCAAGAAGTGAAAGGTCTGTAAGCCATGCATCTGAGCCAACCTTCTCTGTGATAAGAGCAGAAAGCTCAGGGTTGCAAAGACCGAGCCAACGGCGCTGTGTAATACCGTTTGTCTTGTTCTGGAATCTCTCGGGATATACCTGATACCACTCTTTGAGTACATCAGCCTTGAGGATTTCTGTGTGAAGCTCGGCAACACCGTTTACATATGTTGATGCGTATGTTGCAAGTCTTGCCATATGAACAACATTACCGTCGATAATGCGCATCTTAGCCTTTGTATCCTCGTGCACACCCTTAGCAGTAAGCTCTTCCTGGCACTTGTTGGCGATAAGGCAGATAATGTGATAAATCTCAGGAATAACCTGTGTCATAAGGTCAGCAGGCCACTTCTCGAGAGCCTCGCCGAGAACTGTGTGGTTTGTATAGTTAAATGTCTTTCTTGCAATTTCAAAAGCGTCATCAAAGTTGAAGCCTTCGTTCATAAGAAGTCTTACAAGCTCGGGAACACATGATACAGGATGTGTATCGTTAAGCTGAATTGTGTTTTCCTTAGCAAAGAAGCTGAAATCATTGCCGTGCTTCTTCTTATAACGGCGCATAATGTCCTGAAGTGATGCAGAACAGAAGAAATACTGCTGTTTAAGTCTGAGAACCTTGCCCTCATACTTGTTATCGTTAGGATAAAGAACCTTTGTGATGTTTTCGGCATCGTTCTTTTCCTGAACGGCATTGTTGTACTCTGTGTTGTTGAAAGCAGTAAAATCAAAATCGTTTACTGCCTCAGCCTGCCAAAGGCGAAGTGTGTTGATGTTTGTTGTCTTACAGCCGATAACAGCCATATCATAAGGAACAGCCTTAACTGTCTGGCCCTTGAATGATACTGTAACAGCCTCATCCTCAACACGGTTGCACCACGGATCTTCAAATCTCTGCCAGTTATCAGCTGTTTCAACCTGATAACCGTTTTCGATAAGCTGCTTGAAAAGACCGTACTTGTAACGGATTCCGTAGCCGTCAAGCGGTACTTCCTGTGTAGCAGCACTGTCGAGGAAACAAGCGGCAAGTCTGCCGAGACCGCCGTTACCGAGAGCAGCATCATCGATATCCTCAAATACATTGATGTCAATGCCCTTCTTTTTGAGGAGCTTTGTAACATCTTCAAGAATGCCGAGGCAGTAGAGATTGTTGTACATCATTCTGCCCATGAGGAATTCTGCAGAGAAATAGTAAGCTCTGCGTTCGCTGTCATGTTTAATCTTGCTTGCTTCCCAGTTGCCTGCGATTTCGCCCATTACTGCTTTGCCGAGTGAGTAGTGAAGCTCAGCGGGTGTGAGCTCTTCAATCTTTTTGCAGTACATAGACTGAGCTGTGAGCTCAAGCTTTTCCATAATATTACCCATTTGTTTAGTCCTCCAGTCGTCCGCTTTTTTCAGACATAGTTTTTAATTTATCAGCAAGCTCATCAGTAAGAGCTGCACCATCGAGTCTCCATACCCAGTTTCCGCCGAGTGTTGACGGAATATTCATTCTTGCCTCCTTGCCAAGGCCGAGAATGTCCTGCATAGGTACGATTGCTGTATCTGCCTTGCTTTCATAAGCAACACGGATGAGCCCCCAGTTGAACGGTTCGTCATCAGGCATCTGACAATAACTTCTTGCATAGTTAACGTCCTCGGGTTTAGCTGTTTCAAGCCAGCCCATAACAGTATCGTTATCGTGAGTACCTGTGTAAACAACACAGTTTTCGGTGTATTTATGGGGAAGATAGTCGTTCTCTTCACCACTGTCGAAAGCGAATTCAAGAACCTTCATTCCCGGATAGCCTGTCTGCTCCATAAGCTCGGTTACATCGGGAGTGAGTGTTCCGAGGTCTTCGGCAACAATATCAATCTTGCCGAGTGCCTCTTCCATCATATTAAAGAACTTAATGCGCGGACCTTCAACCCATTCACCGTTGATTGCGTTTTCGGCAGGATAAGGAATTGAATAGTAGCTTGCAAAAGCTCTGAAATGGTCAATACGGGTGATGTCATAAAGCTTTGATGCAGCTTTGATACGCTCAAACCACCACTCATAGTCGGTAGCCTCAAGGTAATCCCAATCATAGAGAGGATTGCCCCAAAGCTGACCTGTTGCCGAGAAGTAATCTGGCGGACAGCCTGCAACTGCGATGGGATCACCGTCGTCATAAAGCTGAAACAGCTCGGGATTTGCCCATGTGTCTGCGCTGTCCATGGCAACATAGATTGGCATATCGCCCAAAATCTTGATGCCGAGACCGTTTACATACGCACGGAAGGATTCCCACTGCTCATAGAATTTGAACTGTACAAACTTCCAGAAATCAACATCATCCTTGAGCTTGCGTTCATAACGCTTCACGGCAGCCTCATCACGCATTTTGATTTCCTCATCCGGCCATTCTGTCCAGGAAACCATGTCAAAGCTCTTTTTAACTGCCATATAAAGTGCATAGTTTTTGAGCCATGAACTGTTTTTACGCTTGAAGGATGTAAATGCCTTCTGGTCACCCTTTTTGAAGTTATCGTAAGCAATCTTCAAAACTTCAAAACGGTTGTTGTAGATTTTCTCATAATCAACCTCGGCGTCATCTGAGCCCCAGTCACGGCTCATGACCTCTTCCTTAGTCAAAAGACCTTCTTCACAAAGAGTGTCAAGGTCAATGAGGTAAGGATTGCCTGCATAGGTTGAAAAAGACTGATACGGTGAATCACCGTAACTTGTCGGTCCAACGGGGAGAATCTGCCAGATTGTCTGACCTGATTTTTTCAGAAAGTCAGCAAACTTGCGAGCCTCTTTGCCGATGGTGCCGATACCGTAGGGGGATGGAAGCGAAGTAATCGAAAGGAGAACACCTGCGCTTCTAGCCATAAAAATCAACTCCATTCTGACGGACTGTTAAATTTTTTAAATCTGCGAATTCGGGCGCAATTCGCCCCTGAACCCACAGTATCAAGATAATTTTAGCACATAATCTAAATTTTTACAAGTTATTTTTTTAACAACGACAAGTTATTGCAATATACTCAAAATAGTCAGTAAAACAGCGTCAGAAGTTAGTTTTCTTATATAGCCTCTTGAATTTACCATGTTAATACTGCCGCCAAGCATAAGCTTTATTGCATAACTTTTGTCTTTTGTGCTGATTCCGCAATAAACAAGACCGACAGGCTTTTCGGGAGTTCCGCCCGTAGGACCTGCAATTCCCGTTGTACTTACGGCTAAATCCGCACCCGAAACATTTCTTGCACCCTCTGCCATCTGCATTGCAGTTTCAGCCGAAACTGCGCCAAGCACAGACAGCGTTTCGTTTGAAACTCCAAGCACCTTATGTTTCATTTCATTTGCATATGTGCATACGCCAAAATCAAACACTTCGCTTGCACCGCTTACTGCGGTAATTCTTTCGCTTAAAAGACCGCCCGTACAGCTTTCTGCAGTTGCAAGCTTTACGCCCTTTTCACGGAGCTTTGCAACAACATTTTCCTGGAGCGTGTCGGAATTGAGATTGTTTTTTCTCAAAAGCCGAACCACATCTGTATCTGTCAGAGTTATCATTAATAATCATCTCCGAAAATTTTTCGTATATCCATATTTTAGCACCGGCATATGAATATTGCAATTATTTTTATTTTTTGATATATTAAATAGAAAAGGAAAGCGCTCACGCAAAAACGCTTAAAAAAGAGGTAATTTTATGGCTTGGTTTTTTACCGAAAAAAATATATTCGGCAACAACTACACCCTTGTCGGAGAAAACGCAAAGCATATTTCTAAGGTGCTGCGTATGCGTACAGGCGATGACATCACCCTTGTTTCTCCGAACAAAACGCAGTATGAATGTAAAATTTCGCTCATCACACAGGGTGAAGTCACGGTTGACGTCATCTCACAAAAGCCGTGTGAAAACGAACCCGATGTTTTTGTAACCCTCTATCAGGCTCTGCCTAAGGGGGATAAAATGGATTTCATCGTTCAGAAATGCACGGAACTCGGAATCAGCAGAATTGTGCCGATGATTTCGGCAAGATGTGTTTCCCGTCCCGATGAAAAGTCGCTGAAAAAGAAGTGTGAACGCTGGCAGAAAATTGCTCTTCAGGCAGCAATGCAGAGTCGCAGGGGCATTATCCCCGAAGTAACTCCGTGCATTTCGTTTAAAGAGGCAGCAGAACAGACAAAGCAGAACGAAAAGACCGTATTTTTTTACGAAATGGGCGGAGAATCCGTCAGAAAAATTCTGAATGGCACAAAGCCTAAAACCGTCGGAATGTTCATCGGCAGTGAAGGCGGATTTGAACAATCGGAGGTTGACAGCGTAACCGTAATCGGCGGTCAGGCGGCAACCCTCGGCAAACGAATTCTCCGTGCAGAAACCGCCCCCCTCGCCGCCCTATCCATTATTATGTACGAAACCGACAATTTTTAGGCGAGTGCCTCGCACCCCTCTCGTGAAGACAGTTTGTGCAATACACAACAAACGATGTCCGAGCGCAGCATAGCAGTTGTTTGTACCCACCCGTAGGGGCGGTCATTGGCCGCCCGCTTGATAAAACCATTTGTTTATTCACATAACTTTTGATTTAATCAGAACATCAGTAACATTGTGATTTAACATCAAATTTGTACCCTTGCTAACGGGAGAACACGGTTATACCCTACATTATTCAGGTAACTGTATCTCGTTTATATAGTTTATTTTTATCGTAAAATTTGTATCTTTACTTGCGGGCGTCCGATGAACGCCCCTACTGAAAAACAATAACTTTGATATAACTCAACACCAAAATCGGAGGAAAATTTATGACAGGAATTATATGTGCCATGCAGATTGAGGCCGACGGAATTATCGCCCTTTCTCAGAACACACAAACCGAAGAAATCGCAGGAATGAAATTCACCACAGGTACTCTTAACGGCAAGGACATAGCCGTTGTAGTCTGCGGAGTCGGCAAGGTCAATGCCGCAATGTGTGCCGTTGTGCTTATTGAAAAGTTCAATCCCGATGTTGTAATCAACAGTGGTGTGGGCGGTTCACTCTCCCCTCTTGTATCAATCGGAGATATTGTTGTTGCGACAAAATCCGTTCAGCACGATATGAACACAACTGCTCTCGGCGACAGACAGGGCGAGGTTTCGTTTCCTGACGGTACAAAGATATTCTTTGACTGCGACAAAACAGTAGTTGAAAAGCTCACGCAGGCGTGCAGGGCACTCCCCGACACCAAGGTTGAGCAGGGCATTATCGCAAGCGGTGACATATTCGTTTCCGACCGCAAAAAACGCAAAAGAATTGCCGACACATTCGGTGCTCTTGTCTGTGAAATGGAGGGTGCGGCAATCGGTTATGTTTGCTACGCACTCAAAACTCCTTACGGAATCATCAGGGCAATCTCCGATGACCTTGACGAAAACAAGGGTGTTGACTATGAAAAATTCTGCAAACTTGCAAGCAAAAAAACCGTAGGCGCAATATGTGAATATCTCAAAAATGAATAATTACGACCGACTCAAAACGGGGAACGCTTGTGTTTCCCGTTTTTTCTTTTGTAATGAGTTGTCTTTTTCGATTTCTATTGACAATATAATCACATTTGGATAAAATAAAAGGTAACATTGTTTTATGGAATAACACTACATATACAAGGGAGAGATATATATGCAGCTTACAGGTGCAGAAATCATTTGCGAGTGTCTTCTTGAACAGGGTGTTGACACGGTTTTCGGTTATCCGGGCGGTGCGGCACTCAACACATACGATGCGCTCTATAAATACAGCGACAAAATTCGTCACATTCTCACAGCACACGAACAGGGCGCTTCTCATGCGGCTGACGGTTACGCAAGAGCAACAGGCAAAACAGGCGTTGTTATGACAACATCTGGTCCCGGTGCGACAAACATTGTAACAGGCCTTGCAACAGCCAATATCGACAGCATTCCGCTTGTTGCAATCACAGGCAATGTAACAACCGATCAGCTTGGAAGAGACAGCTTTCAGGAAGTTGACATTGTAGACATCGTAAAGCCCGTTACAAAGGCAAGCTTCCTTGTTGAAAAGGTTGAGGATCTTGCCGACACCATACGCAAGGCTTTTGCTCTTGCTCAACACGGCAGAAAGGGACCTGTTCTCGTTGATGTTCCAAAGGATGTAACGGCAAACAAAACAGAGTTTGTACAGACTATTCCCGAAAGACCGAGAACCTTTGAAATCAGAAACCCTGAAAAAGTTCGTGTTGTTCAGGAAATGATTAAAAACGCAAAGCGTCCTATGATTTACGCAGGCGGCGGTATCATCAGCGCTGATGCAAGCGAAGAATTCAAGGCATTTGCAGAGCTTATTGACGCTCCCGTTTGTTGTTCGCTTATGGGACTCGGCTGTATTCCTGCCGATCATCCGCTCTGCGTCGGCAACATCGGTATGCACGGCGGTTACGAAACAGGTATGGCAACAGCCGAATGTGACCTTATGATTGCGTGCGGTGCAAGATTCTCCGACCGTGTTGCAGGCGACCGTGAAAGGTTCGGCGAACAGGCAAAGATTGTTCAGCTTGAAATTGACGAAAAAGAAATTAACAAGAATGTAAAGGTTGATGAATACATTCTCGGAGATATAAAAGAAATTCTCATTGCACTCACAATCGGTCTTGACCGTCAGAACCATCCGGACTGGCTTGCGAAGATTGAAGAATGGAAGCATCATTTTGACGATAAAAAGCTCCCCGAGTGCGACCTTCCGCTCCCACAGCAGGTTCTTGATACAATCAACGAAATCAAGTGTCCGTCAGACATCATCGCAACAGATGTAGGTCAGCACCAAATGTGGGTTGCACAGTTCAGCAAGATTATGGAAAGCAGAACGCTCCTCACATCGGGCGGTATGGGTACTATGGGTTACGGCATGGGCGCCGCAATCGGTGCGCAGTGTGCCCGTCCCAATGACAGGGTTTGCCTCATCACAGGTGACGGCAGTTTCCACATGAACTTAAACGAACTCGTAACACTGAAGTCCTATGAACTCCCCGTTGTTGTAGTTGTTATGAACAACACGGTTCTCGGCATGGTTCGTCAGTGGCAGAAGCTTTTCTACGGCAGTCGTTTTTCACAGACCGATCCGCACAGAGCAACCGATTTTGTAAAGCTTGCAAACGCTTTCGGCGTTGACGGTTTAAGAATCACAAAGCCCGAGGAAATCAAGCTGATTCTCACAAAGGCTTTTGAGATGAACAAGCCCGTTGTTGTTGACTGCCACATCAGTCCCGATGCAAATGTTCTCCCGATGATTCCTCCGGGAAAGACAATCAACGAAATCATCACCGAAATGTAAGCCGAGAGCCTCGGCACGCAGTTCGTGTAGGCAGTTTGTGTTCGGAACAGCTTTCAGTTTCCGAGCACAGCAATCCACCGTTCCCAGCTCGTGAAGATAGTTTAGTTTTAAAACAACTTATATCTCCCAAACACGGCGAAGTTAATAATTATATTTATAGGGTACTCAACCGAGTACCCTATTTTTATAGTTAAGCAGTTTTTACTTTTCAAACGGTAATAAATGGTATATAATATAATTATAAAAATTTGTCGAAATTGCGGTGAAACAAATGAACTTTAAACCAATGATGACAAGTCAAGAACTTGTCGATAAAATGAAAAACGAAAAAGGCATAAAATTTGAGTATATGTCAGAAGAAGATGCCATAATATTTCTTAGTGAACGCAACAATTATTTTCGCATAGCTTCATATCGAAAAAATTATGATAAACACATTTCAGGTGTGAATGCAGGCAAATATATTGACCTTGATTTTGCATACCTCTCTGAATTAGCAACAATAGATATGCACTTGCGCTTAATTATAATAAATATGTGTTTGGATATTGAACACTGTCTTAAAGTAAAATTATTATCTGCAATTACAGCAAATTCAGCCGAAGATGGCTATGATATTGTAAAAGTATTTTTAATAAAAAATCCTTTTGTTCTGCGTGACATTTATCATAAAAGAAAGTCAACATATGTAGAAGAACTAATTAGATATTATTTTAATTTTAATGAAATATCAGATGATAGTCAGCTTGATTATATTAGCAAAGATGACATAAACTGCCCCGTATGGGCATTTATGGAGATAATTGGATTTGGTGAATTTTTAAGGTTTTACGATTTTTATTATTCAGAATATCCGGATAAAAACAATAAAATTACCAACGGAACACTTAATGCCGTAAAAAGCCTTCGTAACGCATGTGCACACAACAACTGTATAATATACAATCTTCGCAAAAGCGGAACTCATCCGACAAGAGAAGTAACACAATTTGTGAGTAATATAAAGAACATATCAAACGAAGAAAGACGCAGTAAGCTAAAAATTCGTCCTGTGTTTGAAATTACCGCACTTATTTGTCTATATGATAAGGTAGCTTTTGACACCGTAAAATCACATCGTTTTCAAGAATTGAGTAACCTTGTTAATGTGCGTATGGTAAGAAATAAAGATTATTTTAAAAATCACCAGATGATATGCTCTGTCTATAATTTCCTCAAAAAAATTGTTGACTTTTTAGCCTGATTAACATATAATATTACTGATATCAAAAAAACTTTGTTTTTTGCAGGGGAGCGTTAATGACGTTCCCCTAGTTTTTTTAAAAAGGACTCTCACGGTTTTGTACCTGTGAGAGTCCTTTTTTATTATGTTATAAAATTAATTTATTACTTCTTTTCTTTCTTTTCCTTTGGTTTAACTTCTTTTTCAAAGTTTACGGCATCGGCAACATCCTCCGTATCGAACTTATAGTCCTTACCAGGGAAAACTGCGTTAAGAACGATACCTGCAATTGATGCAACAGCAAGCGGCGAAAGTGTTATTGCGGCACTGCCGATTGTGAAGCTTACCGTGTCACTTGAAAGACCGAGCGCACAAACAAGAATAACTGCGGCAACGATAAGGTTACGGCTCTTTGTGAAGTCAACCTTGTTTTCAACAACATTTCTGACGCCGATAGCAGAAATCATACCGTAAAGAACAAACGAAATACCGCCGATGATACAGCTTGGAATTGAACCGATAATTACCGAAACAATCGGGAAGAATGATACTGCAACGGCAAAGTAAGCGGCAATTCTTATTACTCTCGGGTCATAAACTCTCGTAAGAGCGAGAACGCCTGTGTTTTCACCGTATGTTGTGTTTGCAGGGCCGCCGAAAAGTGATGCAAGTGTTGTTGCAAGGCCGTCACCGACAAGAGTTCTGTGGAGTCCCGGATCTTTGATGTAGTTATTGCCTGTTGTTGAACCGATGGCGCAAATATCGCCGATATGCTCCATCATTGTAGCAAAAGCAATCGGAACAATGGCAATGATTGAAGATGCGATAAGCGCACCGTTTGAGTAATCAATACCGCCGAATACTGTTTTATCCCAGTGAATCGGAATTCCGATAAGCCCCTCACTGCCGAAAATGTGACCTTTTGAGATGTTGTCACAAATTGTGTTCAGGCTTGTGAAGTCGAAAATTGGCTGATAAACACCGTTTGCGTCAGCACCGCCCGAGAAAAGCCACGGAACATTCTGAATAAGGTCGGGATTTGCCTGTGAAATGAAGTAAAGCACAAGACCTGTGCCGTAGGAGATGAGCAAGCCGAGTATAATCGGAATGATTTTAGCCATTCCCTTGCCCCAGATGTTGAAAACAACAATTACAGCAAGAGCAACTACAGCCAAGAACCAGTTTGTTGTGCAGTTTGAAACAGCCGACGGAGCAAGTCCAAGACCGATTGCAATGATGATAGGACCTGTTACAACAGGCGGGAAAAATCTCATTACCTTTTCAATGCCCACCGCCTTGATAACTGCGGCAAGGATGAAGTAGATAAGACCTGCACACGCAACGCCAAGGCACGCATACGGGAGCATACTGTTAGGGTCATTGGGTGAAAAAGCCTTGATTGCGGCATAACCGCCCAAGAATGCAAAGGACGAGCCGAGGAAGGCAGGTACTTTAAACTTTGTAATGCAGTGGAACAAAAGTGTTCCCAAACCTGCCATAAGCAAAGTTGTTGAAATGTCAAGTCCCGTTAAAATCGGAACAAGGATTGTTGCGCCGAACATTGCAAACATATGCTGAACACCGAGAATTATCATCTTCGGTTTTCCGAGTTTGCGGGCATCATAAATTGCGCCGTTGTTTTTGTCCATTAGAATTCCCTCTTTCTCGTTTTCAGGTTTAAAATCTGTAAAAACCCATTCCTGTTAATTATACCTTTACACAGATATAAAAGCAATAACTTTTTATTTTAATGCCAAAAGTTCCCATATCATTGACATTTTGAACGGTTTTTAGTATCATTAAGTTAATCAAATAATCAAAATTCAACAAGGAGGCAATGATATGTCAGTTTCGTACATGACACATCCGCTTATAAGACACAAAATTACACTTCTCAGAAAAGAAGACACATCAACAAACGAATTCCGCAAATTGGTTGAAGAAATTGCAATGCTTATGGGTTACGAGGCTCTCTCTGACCTTGAAACTCAGGACATCACTGTTAAAACTCCGATTGAGGAGTCTGTTCAGCCTGTTATTTCAGGCAAAAAGCTTGCCGTTGTTCCGATTCTTCGTGCAGGTCTTGGTATGGTAAACGGTATTCTCGCACTTGTTCCGTCTGCAAGAGTAGGTCACATCGGTCTTTACCGTGACCCCGAAACTCACGAACCGCACGAATATTACTGCAAGCTCCCAGATCCGATTGATCAGCGTCAGATTGTTGTTGTCGATCCGATGCTTGCAACAGGCGGTTCGGCTATTGCCGCTGTTGATTTCATCAAAAAGCACGGCGGTCAGAAAATCAAGTTCATGTCAATCATCGCAGCTCCCGAGGGTGTTGACGCTCTTATGAAGGCGCACCCCGATATTCAGCTTTATGTCGGCTGTCTTGACCGTGAGCTTAACGAAAACGCATACATTTGCCCCGGTTTGGGCGATGCAGGCGACAGAATTTTCGGCACAAAATAATTTATTTTCCGCATTCAAAAAGCCTGAGCAAAAATGCTCAGGCTTTTTCTGTTTCGCATAAATGTAAATGCAGCAGTGTTAAAAGTGTTTCGGGGTTAGGATGTGCGAAACAGGATAAGGTTTTCCAAAATAACATATCTTTCGGAATAACTTTCAAAGAACAAGGTCTGTGTATTTATTTGTGACCGGTTAAATTCACATACCCTGTTTTCGATATTATTATAGCACAAAAAATATGTTTGTATTAATTAGTCTTTAAATTGCCGATTTTTGACCGCTAATTTAATACTTTAGTCAACACGCATCAATCATGAATGATTTTATTTCCCCAAAAATCAAGCAGCTTCTCCTTAATTTCCGCATAGAGTGATGCGCTTATCGGCACTCTGTCCCCGTTTTTGCACACCCATTCCCGGCGGTCAACTTTCTCCACATTCTCCATATTTGCTATACAGCCTCTGGAAATATAAATAAATTCATTTGAGTCAAGTTCTTCAAACACAACAGACAGCGGTTTTCGTATTTTTATCGGTTCTTTGCTTTTGAGGTGGTAAATTTCACTGTTTTTACCTCTTTTGATAATGTACAGAATGTACTTACACGGCAACATACCGCACATATCGTGCCGTTCAATCAGATACGATTTTTTGCTTTCAAGGTCAATGACATTAGCTGCGTCAAGCAATGCGTCCTTCAGCCTATGATCTCCGTCTTGCTTTGGAACAAATCTGAAAATATCAAGTTTATATCCGTCAACGGCATAATTTACATGGGAGGTCATAAAAATAATAAGACAATTCGGGTTTGATTTTTTCACATAATCCGCAATCTCAAAACCCGACATTTTTGGCATTTCGATATCAAGAATCAGAATATCCATTTGTTTGTTGTCGCCAAGCTCAAACATAAACTGACTGCTGTCGGTGTATACCGAAATATCCGCCGATATATTCATTTCGCAAAAAGCACGTTCGGCTATTTCCTTTTCCCGTTTAACCGCCGAGGGGTTATCATCACATATTGTACAATGCAAAATCATATTCATAACATTCACCGTTTAAAGTTAATATAAATCACTTCTACAAAATCATTATACTATAGAAATTATCGCATTGCAATATATTGTCTGAATTTTATAAAACTTGTGCCTGTATATACCCGACAAAAGAAACACCCGAACTAAAAAGTTCGGGTGTAAAAGAATAAATTTAACTCAAAGATTATTCCGATTTATTTGCGGCAACACTTGAAGCCTGTTTGACAGCAGTATTGACTTTTGACTGATATGCATGACCTGCAACTCTGCCGTTGACAACCGCAACATAACGGTTGCTGTCAGACTTGTAATAGCTTACGGTGTCTGTTGAGCCGTCAGATGAGTATTTATATGTAACGGTAAGAACAGGCGAACCGTTTTTGCTGTCAGACTTTGTGTCGGCAAGCTCAACCATTGTAAGATTCTCATAGAAACCCGAGAATGTTGCAAGCTCAATTTCTGTCTTGCCGTTCTTAACGGTTGTTGTGGTTGTTGTTGACTCACTGCCGTTATCGTCTGTCTTTGTTTTCTGTGCAGTGCTCAGCGAGAATGTGTAGGTATTCTTGCCGTCATTTACGGAAACCTCCGACAATGCGCTCATCTTCGGATAAAGCACATATTCGTTTACAAGGCTGTCATAGCTTGTTTTAACCCACGGAACCTTTTCGGCAGAAATTGTATATACAATATTTCCGCCCTCTTTCATAAGGCACACATTGCCGTCACCGTCAGGCTTTGAAGCTCTGAGGCTGACTGTTGTGTCGGGATAAACAGCCTTTAACTTTGCATACGGATTAGAAAGACCTACGCTTGAAAGCTGTGAGGATGACGGATTAACCATTTTTACCGTGAGGGCATAAAGACCTCTGATGCCGCCTGCAACAAGACTGCTTTCTTTCTCGTTTGCGTAGCACTCAACGGGGCTTGTCATAACATAAGAAGCTGAGTTCTTATTGTCTGAATTTGGCTTGAGTGTGATTGTATTTGAAAAATTAGAACCTGAAATCTCAATTGACGATGCCTGACTGTTGTCATTGTCAGATGCCGCATCGTTGATTGTAAGACTGATAAGGTCTGTAAGGCCGTAGTCAAATGCAGAAACAGAATCTTTTGCAACAAGATAAACAGTATCGTTGCTGCCGAACTTAATATATGTTCCGGCATTCTGCGGAGCATCATCACCGACATAGATAATAGCCTTTGTCTTGTCGGTATAAGTTACGGTAACAGTATCTCTCGGCTTATCAAGTCCGTAATCTGCAAGCTTTGAGCCGTCAAGAGTCATAACCTTTGTAAAGTCAATGCTTGCGGCATTGTTTGCGATATTGTCGGCAATACCGCCCTGAAGGTCAAAATCTTCATAACCTACAATAGTGTACTGTGTAGCACTTGTTTTGCCGTTTTTATCGGTCGGTGTGTATGACTTGATGTCCAAAGTACCCTTTTTGTTTTCAAGATGAATCTTTGAAATCTTTGCAGGGATATAATCCATAAGAGTGCCGTAGCTGTTGTTATCAATTTCACCCTTATCGTTTGTCTGAATCTGTGCCTGATGAACACCGTCTTTATCGGTTGTAACGCTCATCTTTACACCCTCATCATATGTTGCTGCTCCCGATGACGAACCGTCGCCCTTCGGAAGAAAGATGAGCAGACACATAAGTCCCGCAAGAATCAATGCTGCTGCGCAGACAATAATCAATATTTTAGTATTCTTTTTCATTATCTGTTCCTCCTGCGTAACCAGAAAACAAAGCCTGCAACAAGTATTGCAATCGGGATAATGATTACAAACACAACAAGCATTGTGTTCTGTGTTGCAACATCGGTGATTCCGAGTTCCGTATTGTCAATCGACTTACTCTCAATTGTAATACCGACATCTTCCTTATCTGCAATTGTGTTGATTACATTCATAAAGTAAGCGGAGTTATTAAAGCTGTTGTACTTCATAATTGTGTCGCTGAACATAACATATGAACCGAATATGATAACTCTCGATGAGTTCTTATCCTCGTTTGTCATAACACCTTCTGCCGCAACATTTTCACCGTTACCCGAAACTGCGTCCTTGTAGTCCCAGTTCTTGTCGGCGTCAATCGGCAATACGCCTGCCTTATCGGAAGTTTTAAGCAATGCGTGTGCAGTGTTTTCATCTGTAATATTAACAGCGTGTGACTCTGATACAACAACAGGAATCTTGCTGTTTTTGAGGTTATCTTTGTAGTAATCACCGTAGCTTACCGTGAATGCATACGGTGAGCTTGCGCTTACAAGGGTGCTTTCATCAGTTTCAAACACATATCCTCTGTCAATTGACATACCCCATTCCTTGAGGAAATCGTCAAGGTTCGGCATCTCGCCCATATCGGCAGTCGGAACATAGATGAGTGAGCGTCCGTATTTGCCGTCATTTGAAAGCCATGTCGAAAGCTTTTCAACAATCTTCTCGTCAAGGTCAACAGACGGTGCGTACATAATTGCAATCTTTGCGTTGCTGTCAAAGTCGCCTGTTGCGAGTGAAACCTCGTTCACCTGATAAGCATTGTTTTCAAGAAGTGTTTTAAGTGATGAATAATCCTGCTCGTTGTTGCCCTTAATCATATCAACAACAACCTTGTCATCTGTTGTAACATTGAGAATAGCCGTTACAACAGCCTGCTCAATCTTTGTGCCGGTAAAGCTGTATGAACCGTAGTAATTGTAGGTCTGCTCGTCATATTCAAAGCAATCCGTAAGAGTAAGCACCTTGTACTGCTTGCCGGATTCAACAAGAACAATGTTATTTGCCGAGCTTGACTGCCAGTCAACATTCGGATAATCGGATGTGAACGACGGGTTGGATGTAAGGTCAACATACTTAATTTTCATCTTGCCGTCTGACTTGCTCGCCATTTTGTTAAGCATTTTCTGAGCCTGTACAAAGTAGGTACCCTGGCTCTCAAATGATTCCTTTGCCATAAGTATATTTACCGTAACATCCTTGTCAAGGTGTGAAACATAGTCAATTGTATCGTCCTGAAGTGCAAACGACTTGTTTGATGTAAGGTCAAGCTCCAGGTCGGGGAATCTGTTAACAAGAAGTCCGACAATAATGTTTACAATAATTACCATAACAATAACAAGCGCCGTAATTGCCATTGCAACTGTGCCGTGTTTTGCTTTTCTTGACTTCATGAACTTTTTGAATCTGCCCTTTTCGGACTTATTCTTCTTATTCTTTTTGACCTTTGTATCTTCCTTTTTATCGGCTGTTTCCGCCACAGCATTGCTGTCTGCATTTGCAGTATCTTCGGAGATAGTATTCAGGTTTTTATTTTCTTCGCTCATTTATATTACCTCCTTAGCTCCAGCGTCTTTTTTCCAGAACACGAACAGTAAAAAATACGAACAATCCTGCCACACTCAGGAAGAATACGATATCAGGTGCGCTGAGCAGACCGTATTTGAATGAATTATAATATGTAGCAAAATCAATCTTTTCAACAATGTTCTTGATCCAGTCAATTGAAATCATACTTGTAAAGTTTGTCATCATATAGATAACAAGGTTAACCGCCATACTTACGATTGCGGCAACAATTGTGCTTTCCGTAAGTGATGAAATGAAAATGTTAATTGCAAGCAGAGCCGCACCAAAGAGGAGAAGTCCGATGAATGTACAGAGAATAACCGACCATTCCGGAGTTGCAAAGAATGAAATTACAACCGCATAGAGAAGGAAGATTGCACTGCAAATTGCATAAAGCACAAATGCACCGAGGAACTTTCCTAAAACGACCTTTGTAAGGCTTACAGGTGCAGTAAAGAGCGCCTGATCTGTTCTCTGATACTTTTCATCTGCAAAAGATTTCATTGTTATAATCGGAATTATAAACAGAATAATCAAAAGCATATTGCCGTATACATAGCTTAAACTTGCCGAGTTGTACACAACGCAGTAGTTGTAGAAAAACACACCCGAAAAGAAGAAGTAAGCGGCAAGAACAACATATGCAATTGCCGAATTGAAATAAGAGGAAAGCTCCCTCTTTAAAATAGCACCCATTACATATCTTCCTTTCTGCTGTCATATTTACCAGAGGTAAGCTTGAGGAACATATCCTCAAGTGTTTCATTGCCTGACTGCATATCAAGAATTACCGCACCTACTCTTACCATGGCATTGTAAACATCTCTTCTGATGTCGCTTGATGTTTCGTATTCAATCATATACTTTCCGCTGCCATCGGCATTACTGCCTGTCTTTGTAACACGCTTAACAGCAGGGATTTTCTTTATTGCCTCGGTAATGTCAGCGCTACTTCCCTCTGCAGTAAGCGAGAGCTTCTGACCGCCCGAAACCTGAGCAGAAAGTTCATCGGTTTTTGCATCGGCAACAATTTTGCCCTTTGAAATAACGACGATTCTGTCACACACCTCGGAAACCTCGGAAAGAACATGAGATGAAAAAATTACAGTATGCTTTTTGCCGAGATTGCGGATAAGCTTTCTGATTTCGATAATCTGCTTAGGATCAAGACCTACCGTCGGCTCGTCAAGAATGATTACGGGCGGATTGCCGAGAAGCGCCTGAGCAAGACCTACACGCTGGCGATAACCTTTTGACAGATGCTTGATAATTCTGTCAGCCTGCTCCGTAATTTTTGTCAAACGCATAACCTCGTCAATGTGTTCCTTTTTCGGCAGCTTCACCTTCTTGAGGTCAAACATAAACTCAAGATATTTTTTAACCGTCATATCAATGTACAAAGGCGGAATTTCAGGAAGATAACCGATTTTTGACTTTGCGTGAATCGGATCGTCAAGAATTTCGCATCCGTCAATGGTAACAGTACCGCTTGTTGATGAAAGGTAACCTGTTATCATATTCATTGTTGTGGATTTGCCCGCACCGTTAGGTCCGAGAAATCCCAGAACTTCACCTGTTTCAACAGTGAAGCTGATGTCATCAACGGCCTTTATGCTGCCATAAAATTTTGTAAGGTTTTTAACCTCGACCATGTGACTTTTCACTCCTTAAAATTAATTGCGTAATTTCTGTGATTTGAATGTGCCGTACAAAAACACAGAAACGAACATTATTGATTATACTATAAAATGAGCAGTTTGTGTAGAGTTTTTCCAAATAAATCAACGCAAACTCACAAAAATTCAGTTTTTCATCACATAAAGAAATGTCTTGGGGAATTATTCACCAAAAACTCGGAACAATATTTATTGATAATGACAAAACAAAGGAAGTGTCAGTATGCAATATGTAAATGCATTCTGGGTTGGCGGACTGATCTGCGTGGCAGGTCAGATTCTCATTGACAAAACAAAACTCACTCCCGCAAGAATACTTACGGGCTTTGTTGTCGCAGGCGTAATTCTCGGGGCAATCGGACTGTACAAACCGCTTGTTGATTTTGCGGGTGCCGGCGCAAGTGTGCCGATCAGCGGATTTGGTTTTCTTATGAGCGAGGGCGTGCGAAAGGCGCTCGCTCAGGACGGCGCACTCGGAATTCTTACAGGAGGTCTTACAAGCGCCGCCGCAGGAATCTCCGCCGCAATAGTTTTCGGACTTATCGCCGCCCTGTGTACAAAATCGGGAGATAAGTAAAGGCGTATATTTTATTAAAAATTGAATCTGATAAATAGCCGCACAAACGCAAAAACACCGCAGAATAGCTGCGGTGTTTTGCTAATCAGGGTTAGGAAAAGATATACAAATGCAGGATGAATTTCTATCATTTTCGTTTTCGTTCAAGCCAGACTGTCACCATACCTGACATAAGCATTACGATTCCTGCGATAATGCATACCGTATTGCCTGTCTGAATTGATTTTAAGTCATTGCTTTTCGGTGTTTCATCAAGAGTTGCTTTTGTGATTGAACTCGGTTGTGTAACGGGCTCGGATATTGTTGTTTCGGGAACGGTTGTTTCTTCAACAGTAAGCATAACCTCGGTGGTTGCCGCATTCACGGCATTTACCGACACCGAAAAAAGTGTTGCAATCAGCATTAAAGTACATAACACACAGGTTAATGCAATAGCCGATTTTTTCATTCATATCACCTCGCACGAATCAGGGGTTATCCCTGAACATCGTCCTCAAGTGAGATTGTGTAGTTGATTACACCCTTGTAGTTACCTGCAGGAATGTTGTAGTAATTCTTAACCTTTGCTTTTCTTGTAACTGTGCCGAAGTTTGAACCCTTCCATGATGCAACCTCATCACCGATACCAAAGTATGTGGGATTAGCGGCAGCGTCTGAATCATAAATTACATATTCGGCTTCTTCAAGATTTCTTGAATCCCATACTGCAAGCTTGTTGAGTGTACCCGGATAGCCGGCGCTGTCAATCTTTACGCTTACCTTCTTGCCCGAAGGAACAAATGCTGTGTCGTTTTCAAGAGTAAGTGTGTATTTGAGTGCTGTTGACTCCTTTGCAAGAGTCAATGTTGTCGGAATTGTAACTGTGTATGCCGGAACAATTTCCGACTCAGATTTTGAATACTCAACCTGCTGCTGAAATTCTGCATTACTGTTGTTTTCGTCAACAACCGGTGTATCAGTTGTTGATGCGGCAAAAGCTGCTGTTGTTGCAGACATACACATTACTGTTGCGATAATTGCTGTTGTAACTTTTTTTACTGTCTTTTTCATTTTAATTTTCTCCTTAAAATTACTTTTCTGTTTTGTTTTTAATGATATATATTCACCCAAAAAAGGGATTGTTGTCATTCCACGGTCAGCTTTGTCTTAACCTGAGCGCCGTTCATTTCTGAATTGTCGGCTGTTGAATATGTTGCAATATTCACAAGCAATGTGTATTCGCCCTTTTTAAGAGCCTTGTCAAGCGTTACACCCTTGATTGCATCACCGGGCTTTACGAGGTTTGTTGTGCATATATTCTCGCCCGTATCCGCAAGTGTAAGCGTGAATTTGAAATTGCACAGATTTCCCTTTGGATTAAGCAATGTAATCGGAAAATCCTTTGTTCCCGAATTAACGGTTATGTCGGGATATCCCGGAACTTTTATTCCGCTGTCACTTCCACCTTTATTTTCAACAGTCTTTTCATAATGCGATGCGTTGTTGTCAAACACAACACCTTGTGACTGTTGTGTCGGTTGACTGTTACTGTTAAACATAATTATTCCGACTGTCACACCTGCCCCGACAAGCAGAACAATAATTGCCGTCAGCACGGTTATAATCGTCTTTGTTTTTACGGTGTTATCTTTCATCATCTTTCCCCTTTTCCGAGAATGATAATACCACCGCATTTTTATATTCGTGTTACATATGTTTATGGTTCGTGTAAAATTATGTAAAGTATTCAAAAAATCTTTTAATTGATAATTGAAAATTGAAAATTATGGTCGGACAGCAGTTTTGCATAACACAAAAACATTGTTTCACGATCGTTTCATTTATAACAACAAAAAACCGCCGTACAGCTTTTTCGCTGTACGGCGGTAATGTTTAAAGATATTAAATTTTATTATTCAGCGTTAATCTCAACTTCCTCGGGATTTTCAGAAATATCGCCTTTCTTTTTTCTGCGTTTTTTGATGATATATGTCCATACGCAGAGGAACGCAAAGGTTGCGGCACATATGATTGTCACGGTCAAGCCTATTGCAAATCCCTTTGGATAATACTCAAGCTTGATTGTATGCTCGCCCTTGTCAAGATTGAATGCAACGAGTGCGTTGCCGACAGGAGTAATTGTTACTTCCTTGCCGTCAACATATGCCTTCCAGCCTTCTTCATACGGAACAGAGGTGTAGAACAATCCGTTTTCCTGTGCATTGATTGTTCCCTCCATAGAACTGCCTGTAAGCTTTGTTGTTGTCATTACGCTCTTTGAAAGCTTATTGTAACCTTCTTCAAAAACATCCTGATTCAGAACATCAACAAATACCATTGCAGAACCCGACTGTCCCTGCTGGAGATTTGAATAAACGGAAATCTTGTCGCCCTTTTTGCATTGACCGATGCAGGCAATGTAGCTTCTGCCCATACCGTAGGTCTTGCTCTGAGCAACATCGTTAATCATAACGGTAACATCGTCACCGCCCGAAATATCCGCATACATAAGATACAAGCCGTCCTTAGGTGCTTCGTAATTCCACTTTACATGCGGAGTAACTGTTGTATCGGTACAGCTGAATGAATATCGTCCGTAACCTGTCTTATTTACAGGGAACTGATTGTAGTCTGTGTGTCCCTGTGAAACAACATCAAGCGGAGTGTAAACATCATCCTTAATGCCTGTTGCAAGTTTGAAAAATTCATTCTGTTTGTCAAACGGATTGAACTGATCTTCGTTTTCATCAACCTGCCAGCTTGCAAGTGCGGAGTTTGTCATAAAGCCCATCGGCAGATAGTGATTGTTCTGCAAAAGCTTTACATTACCGACACCGTAAACCTCTGTAAGGTCATAGGTGTTCATATAGATATTGTCACGAGCAATAAGATATTTAAGATTCATAAAGAGGTTTGTAACCGGTGAACCCTCGGCATAGGTGTAGCGGTTACCGCTCTTCCAACCCATCATACCAAAGTTTTCAAACAGCACGGTCATATCAACATTAGCCATTGAGTTGAACATCGAAAGTCCGTTGTAGTGGTTGAGAGCCGCATCGTTAAGCGTCTGAGTTGATGTCATCTCCGCTCTCCACATTTCGGTTGTGTTGCTTTCAAGACTGTCCATATAGTCAATTACCTGTGCCGTACTTTCCTCGCCTCTCGGATAATCGTAAGTACCCGTTACAGTTGTTGTCTTAACACCGATATAACCTGCGGCGGCACTCTCACCTATTATGATTACGCCGAATACAATCAAAAGAACCTGTTTCGGAACAATTCTCTTTGTATAGAGGAAAAGCAGAACGCAGATTACAGCTGCAATAACTGCCGTGCCGACAAGCGCATAAGTCTCCTGTGTGCCGATACCGAAGATGATAACAAGCGCAACAAAAAGTGCGGCAAGAATAACATCCCAGCAAGAGCTTGATTCCAGGAGCATAAAAGCTCTGAATGCCATAACAACAAGTACAAAGCTGATAAGATAGCTGAAACGGTACGGAATCATATTTGTAAAGTGGAAACCGTGCCAGATGTAGTCAAGCTGTCTGATGATACAGCTGATAATCATAAAACCGATAAGACAGCCGTCAACGATTTTCTCTTTGAGCGAAATTTTCTTGCTTGTGAAGAAAAGAATTCCGAGTACAAGAGAAAGTGTACCGCAGGCAATGTTCGGCAATGCATCAGCCTCTTTAATTGCAGGAGCGGCAAATGTTATGAAATTGGAAAGAATCTTTCTGATTGCCTCAAGCACACCCATAAGGTCATTTGTTGAGCCTATATTGATTGCAAAGGTTGTCGGGAAAGTTGCCCCCGATGCGTTTGTGTTTTGCAGACCGAAGAATGCCGGCAACAGGAAAAACGCAGTAAGTCCGATTGCAATCAATGAGTAGATGCCTGTGCGAAGAAGATTTGTTGCAAACTTTTTGATGCAGTCCCATTTTACAATGTTGTATGCAATAAATGACAACAGTACAAAAATGCAGGCGAACAAACCTATATAATAGTTAGTCAAAAGTGAAAGTGCAAGCGAAACTATGTAAAGTCTGAACTTGCCCTCTGTGAAGAGCTTTACTGTGCCAAGAGCAACAAGCGGTGTGATACAAACCGTATCAAGCCAGATTGTGTTCCAATAATAACCCATAAAGAATGCACAAAAGCCGAAACTGCATCCGAAAATCACAAGAGAAAAATCATTCTTCTTAAAAAGACTGCGTAAGAAGATTGCCATAAACATACTTGCACATGCGACCTTGATTACAACAGAGAACATCAAAAATTCTCTCAGCCATTCACTCGGCAAAAATACCGTAAGAAAATTCAGCGGGCTCATAAGATAGTATGACATAAGTGCAAAGTAGTTTACACCTCCGCCCTGCGTCCATGACCAGAACAGCGATTCGCCGTGTTTAAGTTTTTCCTGCATATCCGCAAGGAACGGATAATACTGATGCCACAGGTCGGTTACGAGAATCTGATTGTCACCGAACGGCGAAACCTTCATAACTCCAAAAGCGGCTGTCATAAGCACAAACGGTATGACAAAAGCCAAAACGATAAACATGTTTTTTGAGAAAAAGCCTTTGCCGTTGCTCTTATTATTCAGCGTAACAGGCTCAGCCTTCTTCCTTTTCTTTACAGCGGGCATAATTTGACCTCCGAAATATTTTGTAATTGTTTTCCGATATGCACAAAAATGCAATCGGGTACAAGCAATCCATTCTATTTTAACGCTTTTCGTGTGTGATGTAAATAAAAAAACATAAAAATCTTAAAAAAAATAGACTTTTCGCGTTAGCTTTGTTATAATTAAAATCTAAGTGCGGATAATCTCCACCTCTTTGAGGTCGGAGATTATCTTTGGAATTTAGTGTGAGTTTCACTCCCTCTAAATTCCACGGAGCTTTCGCTCCTTCGCACTGATTGCAATCTGTCGCAAGCTCTGCTCCTTGCGAGCAAAGCATTGCTTGCTCCGATTTAAATCTAAATACAACTATTTACAGACAAAGCAGATTATCATTCAGATAAAAAACAATTGCTACTGTTCTCACCCCTATGCGGTGAGTTTAACTTTATAAAGGTGATGTAAAAAATGAAAACCATAGACTTAGTTGTTCCCTGCTATAATGAAGAAGCGGGACTTGAACATTTTGTGCTTGAAACCAACAAGGTTATCAACTCTCTGCCCGAGTATTCTTTCAGATACATACTTGTAAATGACGGCAGTAAGGACAGAACCTACCTTATCATGAAAAAGCTTGCGAAAACTTTTAACAATATCAAGTATATTTCGTTCTCACGAAATTTTGGCAAAGAGGCGGCAATGTATGCCGGACTCAGACACACAACAGCCGACTATGTTGTTGTTATGGACGCCGACCTTCAGCATCCTCCGCAGTTGTTTCCTCAGATGATTCAGGCTGTTGAACACGAGGGTTACGACTGCTGTGCGACAAAGCGTGCCGACCGTGAGGGCGAAAGCAAGTTCAGAGGAATTTTTTCAAAACTGTTCTTCAAGCTTTCAAATAGGCTTACAGATGTAAAAATGCCCTACGGCGCAATGGACTTCCGTATGATGAGCCGTCAGATGGTTGACTCAATCCTTGAACTCAGCGAAGTTCAAAGATTTTCAAAGGGCATTTTCTCATGGGTTGGCTTCAACACAAAATGGATTGCCTACAAAACAGTTGACCGTCAGCTCGGTCAGACAACATGGAAATTCTCAAGTCTGTTCAAATATGCAATTGAGGGAATCACAAGCTTTTCGGTTGCACCGCTCAGATTCACGGCTGTTATGGGATTTATCATCTTCGTAATTTCGCTCATATACATTATAATAACGCTGATTCAAACGCTTTTTCTCGGAATTACCACACCCGGTTATGTCACCACGCTGTGCGCAATCCTCTTTATGGGCGGAATCACCGAAATGTCAATCGGTATTCTTGGCGAATACATAGGAAAAATTTATATGGAAGCCAAGGACAGACCTATTTATATTACAAAATTCTCCAATTTTGAAGATGAAGATAACGAAGAAAAGGATGATAAGGAGATTAACGGTTAATGGGTAATTTTATAAAGCAGTTTTTTGACATTAAATTTTGGAAGTTTATACTTGTCGGAATTTTAAACACGGTTGTGGGTATGGGACTTCAATTTCTGTTCTTTAACCTCTGTGGTTGGAATGAATGGGTTTCATCGCTTATCGGCTACATCCTCGGCAGTATTTTAAGCTATTTTCTCAACAAATACTTCACATTCAAAAACAAGGACAAGGGCTGGAAACCAATCGTTAAATTTGCACTCAATATTGCAATATGCTACGGACTTGCCTACGGAATTGCAATTCCGCTCATCAGTATGCTCTGTACGGCAAACAGCTGGACAATGTTCGGCTGGAGTGTTGAAAAGTTTGCAGGCAACTTCTCAATGATAGTAGGCGCATGCCTTTTTGTTGCATTCAACTACATCGGACAGCGTTTCTTCGCTTTCAAAGAAAAAAAGGAAGAAAACAATAAGTAATCCAACCCATTAAAAGTTTTCAACATTTAATAAACACCAAATAAACACCAAAAGGACTGAAAGCGGTTATCTTTCAGTCCTTTTTTTAATTATAAAGCTTACTAAAAATTCAAAGTGAAAAACTTTTACACCATAATTATGAATTTTCATCCCTTATACTTTTATATATTTTGTATTGTCTGACAATTTCTGCTTTATCATCAACAATAAAAAGATTTTTTGCTTCTAATATTCTTTCAATAGCTTGTGATGGATCAAGTGTATGATAAGGCAAAAACAACGCCCTCAATTCCTTTGGCTTTACTATTTTATATATTTGAACTGAAGATTTTTCATAGGTATATGAAAAATAACGATATATATACCCAATCCAATACAACTCGTTTTTGGTGTATCTTTTAGAACCATAATTAGACTTTCCGTATTGTTCTTCTATTCTTTCTAATATATCCTTTGCCTGCATATTAGTCTGCAATATCTCGCAACTATCTATACTTTTGCTTATTTGGCTATTCATAAATCTTCTGATAAAGATTTCAGAACTTACTTCTGTTGCATCAATAGACATTTCAAATGTTTTTGCCTGCAATTCACATAACAGCAAACCGTCCTTATCAATCTTCTTCATAATATAAATCACTTCCAAATAATTAATTTTACTTAATTCAATATTTCGTCAATATAATGACCTTTACCTCTGTACTGTATTCGTGCTAACTTTACTTTATCTTCGCCAAGTTTTGCGTCCGAACTTCTTACATTTTTATAGTATTCCTTTTCATTGTTCGGTATATAACATCTCTCAGCCATTTTTATGTGTTTTAATGATTCGGGTGTAATAAAAACATATTGATATCCCAAATTTGTTGCGGCCAGACAATGTTTGCATTGTTCATCTGTTATTTCTCCCGAAATAAAGGAATTGATGATTTGAAACATTCTGTTATCCGCTATAGGTGCTACAATATAATCACACTCTTTCGATTGTGCAACCAGTCTTTGTACAATAGAGTGATTTTTATATTCATCTAAAGCACCCCTATAATATGCAATCGTCATCATCCACTCTTGGTTCACTTCGTATTTTTTACATTTTAGTCCGATTTCTTCAAAATCAAAAAAATATACACAAGGTCTGCTAAAACCTGATATAAAAGATATTGCTTGATTGTAGCTTTCTCCGGTATAAAAACCCTTTCCAAAATCATTATTTGCTCTGCTTTTATCAATATCAACCAAACCGTTTATTTCACTTTTAGCCCCATGAAATAATAATTTATGGTTTTGTTTTAATTTTTCTTTCCACAGCATTTCTTTCAACAAATTAATTTTAATATTTTTATCAAAAGCGAAAGAATAAACACGCTCTAAAAATTTTGCAGAAGGCATAGTTTTTCCGGACTCGTTTCTTGATACAGTCGCCTGCTCTACATTAAGCTGTTCTGATAATTCCGATTGTGTGACACCAAGTATTTCTCTAATTGCCTTTAAATCTTCCGAAAAATTATAATTCATAAATATTACCGCAGATTATCACAAAAGTAATCCGATTTCCTTTCAAAAAGTTCTTTTAACTTGTTTATATAATATTACATAAACAAGTTAATGTCAACTTTATTTTATACTTTCACATAAGATCATTCAGAAAAAATTTTTGTCGCAGAAAGAAACTCCGAAGTAGATACTTCGGAGCTGATAAGCAATGTAAATTTGATTATCTCTTTGAGCTAAACAGTATCGTTTCTCTTATTTTTATTGATTTTCAGAAAATGCCGAAAATACGATAAAATCTGCAATATAGGGCAATCGCTCTTATTGCAAATTTCAAGTTTTATCGTAACTTGGTTCAACTTTGTTGAACAGAAGTTAAACTGACGGACTTGATAATCTCGTCGGTATTTAGAGAATAAAGCCTTAATGATTATGGTGAGGGGAAGTCATCTTCATCACGCTACCGAATGGAGGTAATCACAATGAGCAGATACAAAAGCGAACAAACCGTTTACAATTCTCTGAAAAAGAAATATGTTCCGCCGTTGCGACTGGATACCAACACCGTAACTGTTACTCACATTAGCCCTGATACTCTCGCTGTTGAGAGCAAGACATACAGCACCGACTTCATCAGGTATCATCTTCATTATTCTGACAGCAAGTACCCTGCCAGGCTTCGTAAGCTCATCAACGAGGGTAAAATCATTCAGTACCTTGATGACTTGAAACTGAAAGTCGGTAAAGCTATCTCCCGCCAGGTGGAACTTTGGAAATAGACTGATAGTTGCTATCAAAAGACTGTTCTCATCGGTGATACCGAGAAGATGCTTGGGCTTGAAAATTGCTTTATCGGTATGGCAAGAGAAATCGTGTTTGAGTGTATGATTTATATCTGAGTTTGGACGGCTGTGCCTTCGGGTGCAGCCGTTGTTTCTAACTGTATAAAAATCACTGATAATGCGTTATATAATTCAAAATATCTTATATCTGTATTAATCGCTTAACTTTTTTTTTAGTTCTGAAAATCTATCTTGATTATACTTGAAACTTGAATTTTCATACTTTTTCTCCTCTTTAAGCTTTTCGAAACTCTTACTTAAGATTTTTGAATTGGAATTGCATATCTCATCTATTCCTATGTCATTTGAAAGTGAGGTTAATAAATTTGTAAAATCGGCAGTAAATGTTGGATTATTATAATCAACAGTATAGTAATAAAACAGAGATGCAACAAACATTGAAATGCCTGTCCTAAACAAATAATTTCCAGCACCTGTTTTGTTTTCGAAAAGCCTAATAGAAAAAGGGTTTTTAATTGTTTGTGTAATAACACTCACAAATTCATTGAATTTATCAAAAGTTTTCTGTGTGGATTTATAGTTTTCAGTATTAGCCTTATACTCTTCATTTTTCTTTTTCATATAGTCATCTGCAATCTCAGTAGACTTATAGAATTGTGGATTTAAGCCATACTCGATAATTGATAATATTACAAATATGTTTTGATGTGCTTTTTGCGTTTTGCTTCGACTATCGGTGATGTTGTATGCTTTATAAAGAGGAGTGTTTGGTTTTAATTGTTTTATAAATCTTGACACATATTGACTGGTATCTGAAATATATGTTGCATATCGAATCTCTTGAGGTTCAAGAGGTTTGGTTGCTTTGTTGTAACGTGTAAATAATTCTCTTTCAATATCGTCATCGCTTAGTGGCGAAAATTCCAACACTGAAATCTTATAGGTAAGAATTCTTATCTTGGCATCAGTTGGAATCTCATTGAATGATTTTCCATTATAATCGTCATTGTTATTTAGCAAAGAGAACCCCTGGAGCTTATACTTTCCTTTTACAAATCTGTAAATTGCATTTAGACGATGTCTCCCATCCATAACATTTCTTATTTGGCAGGAATTATTGGGAACTTGCACAAGAAAGACTTCTGGTATAGGTATATTGCATAATATTGATTCTATTATTAAGCTTTCTTCTTTTGTTGTTGAACGATATTCTCTTTGATAGGTTGGATTAAGTATAATGGCTCCTAAGTATTCAACAACAGACTCTGGATCATCGGCAACATTGTTAGATATGTACTTTTCGCCTTTATCTATGTAGTTTATTATATCTTGAACAGACAGCAGAGGTCTTGAGTATAATATTTCCTTGTTTGTTATATCCATTATTATGCCTCCCTATTCATTTGATTTCTGAATTTAATTGATTTTGCGACATTGTCCAAATCAGGATATATGCTTTGGAAACCGATTCCTAACTTAAATAAATCACAAAGAACATCCATTTTACTATCATACGGAATTAGAACAATTTTGCTAAATTCTTTTATTTCGTCAATTACATCTAGTCTGTCATAATTTTCAGGAACTTTCAAAAAGTACCCACGTTGAAAGTGCATTCTTTCATTTACATTATCAGATTTAATAAAAATACTCGATGCTCCTCCATCACAATCTTTCTCGTTTTCACTGCAATTAGGAATACGGTTTATGCTACATTTAGATTGATTAAAACTTTGCGCATCAACAAAATAAACTACCGAACAGGTTTGAGATTTATAGTTTTCAAGAGCAAACAATAATGAAATGAGATGAGATTCAGTAAAATCAATTAGATTTGTCGGAATGGCAAAATGTTGTGCGTAAGCCATTACCTCTAATTGATTTTTGGAATGGTCATATAATTTGTCATAATACGCCAATGTCTTTCTGAATTCATTAACCATATTAGTAATGTCTTCTTTATTATAAATACGAGAATCATTTTCTGTGCGTAAGGCACTTGGAAGAAGTGGCCATTCACTATTTTCTTGTCCTCTTGATAAATATCCTAAATCTAATTTATGAATAAACTCTATAAATCCTGAAAGACTATTAACGATAGTGATATTATCTTTATCAATACCTTTACCAATAAAATAGTCGATATAGTTATCCATTTTATGCTCATCTTCATCTTCTTCAACTTCTGGTGTATCGATAGATGCAGCATATTTAGCTTGCAATTGATCTAAACTTTCATATATTGCTCTTAATGCATCATCTGTGTTTGCACTTTCATAATTACTTAGTTGATCTATATAAATTTTTATATCCTTATTATCATATTCTGGGATTTTAGATAACTCTGTTATTATTTCTGCATATTTTTCTTTACTTATTTTAGAATCACAATTACGAGTAGCTTCACTCTGCAGTTTTCTCACACAGTCCTTTAAATAAATGGCTCTATAATAAAAGTTGGGGTAAGGGATAGAGCCTACAAAAAAATTTCAAAAA
>OLZQ01000166.1_pt1 | contig 42430 bp, 40 predicted proteins | sample 1644511 | NCBI WGS metagenome assembly OLZQ01 (sample SAMEA103958132, study PRJEB25191) | human gut metagenome | biome: human-associated habitat [ENVO:00009003]; feature: intestine environment [ENVO:2100002]; material: feces | place: Germany | collected 2013/2015 | reverse complement strand
TAGAGCGGACATGGTCGTCATCCAGCCCATAAAAAACAGTTTTGCCTTCCCGGCGGAACTTCACCAGCTTGTTATTCTTCAGAATACGCAGCTGATGGCTTACGGCGCTCTGGGTCATGCCCAGGAGCCTTGCAATGTCATACACGCACAGCTCCGCGCCGAACAACACATACAGAATTTTGACGCGGGTGGAGTCGCCGAATACCTTGTACAATTCTGCCAGGTCGTCCTCGTCGGGCATCTGCCGCCGCACAGCCTCTACGCCGGCCTCGTCCAGACACAGAAAATCCTGCTCCGGATTCTTTTCCATTTGATCCATGCCGCCCTCCTCAAATGTTCATTTGAATAATTGCTCATACGTTTGTTGTCTGTATGTTACACCCTTCCCCAAACGGTGTCAACCCCTTTTTGTAAATTATTCGGACATTTTTTACGCCTCTCTTAATTTCCTAAAGAAGTTTCCCACCGGTTTTGGAATATTGGTGATTGCTTTTGAGAAATAATGTGGTATACTATCATGTGTAGCAGATTGTCTTAAAAATGAAAAATTTACTATAACAGTAAGGTCGAATGTGTGCGGAAAACCCCATTGGGGGCTCTCTGCTCCATTACAGTCCATGGTTTTGGACGCTTTTTTAAGCTCTCCGAAGCACGCAGGCAGCAGGGCGAAGGTTCCTTCCCCAATGCGCTGCAGATAAATAACTGTGCCCTGCATATTTTTGCAGCGGCTGACGATGGAGAGGCTCTGCCTCTCCCTATAACACCTCACGAAAGGGGCACTTATGAATCAGTATCTTATTCGCGGCGGTCGGCCGCTTTTTGGTGAAATTACCATCAGCGGCGCAAAGAATGCCGCCGTTGCCATCATCCCCGCCGCCCTGCTGGTGGACGGCGCCACCGGCACCGTGCTGCTGGATCAGGACGCCCACACCAAGCAGTACCCCGCCAGCATCACCAAGGTGATGACGGCGCTGCTGGTGTTCGAAGCCATCGACCGGGGCGAGCTGCGGCTCAGCGACTCCATCACCGCCAGCGCCAACAGCGTGGCGGGCCTGCCGGACGACGCCAGCACCGCCGACATTGTGGCCGGTGAAACGCTGACGGTGGAGCAGCTGCTGTACTGCCTGCTGGTGGTGTCCGCCAACGAGGTGAGCAACATTCTGGCCGAGGCCGTCAGCGGCAGCGTCACCGCCTTTGTGGCGCTGATGAACCAGCGGGCACAGGAGCTGGGCTGCGAAAACACCCATTTCGTCAACACCTCCGGCCTGCCGGATAACGAGCATTACACCACCGCGTGGGATATCTATCTGTTCACCCGCGAGGCCATGAAGTACGACGAGTTCATGACCATCGTCAACACCAAGGCCTACGACGTGCCCGCCACCAACAAGAGCGAAGCCCGCGAGCTTCACAGCACCAACTACCTGATCTCCAACTGGCGGGCTACCGGGTATCTCTACAGCGGCGCACAGGGCATCAAGACCGGCTCTACCGACGCAGCGGGCTACTGTCTGGTATCCTCCGCCGTCCGCACTGACCGCCAGCTGATCTCCGTGGTGCTGGGTGCCCGGCTGATGACCGACAGCGACGGCAGCTATAAGGTGGGCAGCTTTACCGAGACCGCCCGCCTGTTTGACTGGGGCTTTGACAACTTCACCACCAAGACCGTGCTGACCGAGGACGAGATGATCCAGGAGGTGCCGGTGGCGCTCAGCAAGGAGACCGCGCAGGTGGCTGTCCACCCGGCCTACACCGCCGAGGCGGTGCTGCCCGACGATCTGGAGCCGGAGGATCTGGTGCGCACCGTCACGCTGGACGCCGATGTGGTAGACGCACCGGTCAGCGCAGGACAGCAGCTGGGCACCATCACCCTCAGCTACGGCGATGTGGACTACGCCACCGTGCCGCTGCTGGCGGTGGCGGATGTAAACGCCAGCCGCTTCCTGATCGTCAAGCACGCCCTGAAGGAATTCTTCTCCCGCACCATTGTGAAGGTGCTGGTGGTGGTGCTGGTCATTCTGGTTGTGCTGGTGCTGCTATTCGGCAAGACCGTCATGCGCCGCCGCCGTTACGGCAGCGGCCGTGGCCGGCGGAGACGGCACCGCAGCTACCGGGGCCGCCGGTTCTGATGCCTATGAACATACTCTATCAGGATAAATACCTTGTGGTGGCCGTCAAGCCGGTGGGGGTGCTGTCGGAGGACGATCCCAAGGCCGCCTGCATGCCCGCCCTGCTGCGGGAGCATTACCGGGCGCTGGGGGAAAAGGACTACATCGCCACCGTACACCGGCTGGATCGCGTTACCGGCGGGGTAATGGTATTCTCCCGCCGGAAGGAGATCACCGGCAAGCTGACCGCCGCCGTGGCGGCCCACCAGATTACCAAGGAGTATCTGGCGGTGCTGCGGGGCCATCCGGAAAAGGACAGCGACACCCTGACCGACCTCCTGTTCCGGGACGCCGCCCACAACAAGAGCTACGTGGTGCAGCGAATGCGCAAGGGCGTGCGGGAAGCCACGCTGGATTATACCGTGCTGGACAAGACCGACGCCCTGACGCTGGTAAAAGTCCGGCTCCACACAGGCCGCACCCATCAGATCCGGGTGCAGTTCTCCCACCGGGGACTTCCCCTGCTGGGCGATATCCGCTACGGCAGCAAGGCGGACTGCTCCGCCGCCCTGTGGTCGTACCGTCTGGCTTTCACCCACCCCGTCACCGGCGAAGCGGTGGACGTGACCTGTCCCCCGCCGTGTGAATTCCCGTGGGATCAATTCAATATTAAAAAAGCGGAATGACATTTGTCATTCCGCTCTTATTTATTCCGCCTTTTTCAGTGCCTCGGTCAATGCCTTGGCCAGCTGGTCGGGACAGGAGGTAGGCTTTCCGCCGCAGGAGATGCCCTGCATCCGCTCGATGGCATCGGTGGCCTTCATGCCCACCACCAGACGGGAGATGCCCTGCAAATTGCCGCTGCATCCGCCCTCCACCTTCACGTCCTTGATGACGCCGTCCTCCAGCTCCACCGTCATGCGGCGGGAGCAAACGCCGCGAGGCGTAAACGTATAAGTCATGATCCGTTCTCCTTTCTCACCGCTCCGGCACCGGCAGGATCAGTACGTCCTTCCTACGCCGCAGCGCGTATTCAATGGTATAGCGGGTGCCGCCGGGGCTTCCGTCATGGACGGCCAGCAGCAGACTGCTGTGATCCACCATGTAGCGGTTGCGCCGGTGCATGCAGCCGGGGTCGTACTTCTCCTGCACCACCGTGCGGTAGTTGCACAGCTCCAGCAGATCCCGATACCGCTCCTGCTGTGCCGCCGTCCAGCCGTCGCTCTGGCTCAGGCAGGGAATGGCGGCCTCCAGCGTGATATCCTGCACACGGCGGCGCAGCTGCAGCACCTCCTCGCAGAAGTAGGTGTCGCAGCCGCGGGCCATGCCGCAGATGAAATGGCGGTAGCCGTCGGCATAGGCCTTTTCCACCATCTGGCGGATGGCGTCCTTCAGCGCCAGACACCGCTCGTCCCGTTCGTTGTCGCCCCACGGCAGCTTCTCCGGCCGATGCCCGGAAAAGCTGCAGCTGATCTGCGGCGCACGCATCCGCGCTCCCTCCCCTCATGGTTGGGATACCCGGCCGGAAGCTCCGGCCGGGTATCGTGTCATTGGTTTCTCTTACCAGCCGTCGGTGCCGTGGCCGGGCACAAAGTCCCCGTTGCCGCCGGTGCCGTCGTCTGTTCCGTCGCCGGTGCTGTCATCGGCATTCGGGTCATCGGACGTGTCGTCATCGCCCCAACCGGGAGGTGTGGAGTTCTCGTCCCCGCCAATGGCGTTGCCCCAGTGGACATACTCGCTGTCCTCGGCGACAATGTCGGGGAAGTTGGCGAAGTAGTCGCGGTAGTAGTTCAGCATACTGCTGCCATCATGCATGGTGCACAGCTCGGTGGGCTGATTGTCCACCGCCACCCACTCGTAGCGGACACGGCTGCCGCGAGGATCCTGCTCGCACAGGTTGCTGGCCAGCATGCCGCTGTCGGCGCAGACCGTCACCTGCACCAGATCGCTGCTGGAGAAGAAGTTCTTGTTCTCCAGTCCCGCGTGGATCTGGGACATGACCTTGTTCCACAGAATGGCCGCCGGATTGACGCCGCCGGAGGATACCCGGCTGTTGCTCTCGTAGCCCACCCAGCAGGCGCCCACATAGTAGGGGCTGTAGCCCACAAAGTAGCGATCCCGCAGGTCGTTGGTGGTACCGGTCTTACCGGCCAGCGTCATGCCGCTGAAGTTGGCGCTGCTGCCGGTGCCGCCGTTGACCACGTCGTGGAGGATGCTGTTCATCAGCGCGGCGGTGCTGGCCTTCATGGCCACGTTGGACTGGATCTCATTCTCCAAAATCACGTTGCCGTTGCTGTCCTCCACACGGGTGAAGGTACGGGGACGGGTATAGATGCCCTCGTTGACAAAAGCGCCGTAGGCCGCCGCCATCTCCTCGGTGGTGACGCCGCGGGCGTAACCGCCCAGCGCCATAGCGCCCACCTGCTCGCTGTCGGCCTGCGTCAGCGTGGTGAAGCCCAGACGGCTGGTCATGAAGTCATAGGACTCCCACGTGCCCAGCATCATGTTCACCCGCACGGCGCAGGTGTTCAGGGACTGCACCAGCGCGCGGCGCAGCGTCACCAGACCCTGGAACCGTCCGTTGTCGTTCTTGGGATAGGCGCTGTCGTTCAGTTCCAGCACCGGGTAGTCGTCGATGGTAGACGCGCCGGTGATGATGCCCTGATCCAGAGCGGGCGCGTAGGTGCTGATGGGCTTGGCGGCGGAGCCGCAGGGCCGCACGGAGGTGGCCCAGTTCCAGCCGCGGTCAGCGGTCTTTTGGCCGGTGCCGCCCACCATGGCCACTATATAGCCGGTATAGGGATCGATAATGGTGATGGCGCCCTGCAGCTGCTCAGTCTCACCCTTGCTGTTGGTGCGGGTATAGGGGGTATTGCTGAGATCGGTGAACACGCTCTCGGCGATCTTTTGATACTCGTAGTTCTGGGTGGTATAGATCTTATAGCCCTTGTTGAACAGGGCATTCTGGGCGGTATCGTAGTCATAGCCGAACTCGTCCCTCAGCGCTTGGATCACATCCTCGATCAGCGCGTCGGTGAAGTAGGAGTTGCGGGACGTGTACTGGGCCACCACCGGCTCGGTCTCCTCCTCCAGCAATGCTGAGGTATCCACCACCTCATCGCCGTAGTAGTTGCCGGTGTTGCTCCAGCCGTTGGTAAAGATGACCTCCTCCGCCTTGGCGGCGTCATACTCCGCCTGAGTGATCTTGCCCTGCTCCAGCATGGCGTCCAGGATCAGGATCTCGCGCTTGCGGTTCTGCTCCCGGCTCCACTCGCCCTCAAAGGGGCCGAATTGACTGGGATTGTTGGTAATGCCGATCAGACTGGCACTCTGGGCCAGCGTCAGCTCGCTGGCGCTCTTGCCGAAGTAGGTACGAGCCGCCGCCTCCACGCCGTAGCAGGACTGGCCCAGACAGATGCGGTTCAGATAGGATTCCAGAATCTGATCCTTGCTGTAGCGCTTTTCCAGCTCCAACGCACGGTAGATCTCCGTTACCTTACGCTTGACGGTACTCTGGTTGTCGCCGGTCACGTTCTTGATGAGCTGCTGGGTGATGGTGGAGCCGCCCTGCACGCCCCGACCCGTCAGAGTACTGAGAATGGCGCGTACCGTTCCCCGGAAGTCCACGCCGTTGTGCTTTTCAAAGCGCTTGTCCTCGATGGCGATGGCGGCGTCCTTCATATAATCGGGGATATTCTCCAGATCGATCCAGATGCGGTTCTCGCCCTCGCTGTACAGGGTCTGGTACATGACCCACTCGTCGGTCTTGGCGTCCTGATAGTACAGCTCGGTAGACACCTTGGTCTCCAGCTCGTCCAGATAGACCTCCGTCTTGCCCTTCAGGGACGTGTTGATCCATGTCAGGAATATTCCGGTAAAAATAACGGCGGTCAGCACCATCACCAGCACGATGGTGCCGATGATCTTCCCTGCCCGGCCCTTCTTCTTGGGGCGCGGCGCGTGCTGCTGCTCCTGACGCGGTTCCTCCGCTCGTTGACCGGCGCTCTGCTGTGGCCGGCCAAACAGGCCGCGGCGCTTCTTGTTCTCGCTCATAACAGGGCACCTCCTTTTCCTTGTTGTATTGGATGTATCGGCCGGCGGCGCGGCGCGCCCTCACCGGTATACATACTTGCCCATTATTATGCTATTCTAGTATTGTACCACATCTGTCAAATGTTAAAAACCCCGTGTTTCGGCAAATTCCTGTCAAAATCCGCCCGGATAGTTGCCATTTTTCCGGTTTCTCCCCACTTTTTCTCCCTGTGGCGCGAAAAAAGTCACACCGGCGCATCTTGCATTCCGGCGAAAGATAGGGTACAATAAGTGGTATCTTATTGGCTACCGCCGATCAACAAGGAGGCAACGGATATGAGCGAAGATTTCGGCCCGAATTTCATCACCCTGACGGATGAGGACGGCAACGAATTTGAATTGGAGTATATCGACGCGCTGGAGGTAGACGGACAGACCTATATGGCCTTCTTCCCCGCTGTGGAGGAGGACGAGGCCGACGAGGAGGATCTGGGCCTTGTGATCCTCAAGTCCATCATGGTAGACGGCGAGGAGCAGCTGTCCACGCTGGACAGCGACGAGGAACTGGACCGTGTCTATGACCTGTTCATGGAGCAGCTGATGGCGGACGAGGAAGAAGATTCCTGAAAATAATAGCAAATTTCTCTTTTCTTTTTCCTCCCGCTGTGGTATACTATGCCCAAGGTGAAAGCGCCGCAGTGGTGTTTTCGCCCCACACATGATGTATACGGGTCTTTTTTATCCTCACATCTTGTTATAGGGGATGTCGGATCAGCATGTGGTTTGCAGGCCTCCCGACTGCCGTCTGCGGTTGGAAGATGGAAGCAGTAAAGCAAGCTGGAGACAACCCACCTGCTTGGAAACGGTGCAGGTTATAACTTGGCCCTATGCAATTGAGAAGCAGCCGCAAGGCTGCTTCTCTCTATTTTTGACGCATGTAATCCATTTTATATATAGTATGGCGCGGCATTTGCCGCGCCATACTATATCACCGAATCAGCCCACGGCTGGCGGAGTACTCCTCGTTGATCTGGGAGAGCTCCTTCTCACCGTCGATATAGGGCTGATAGATGGTCTCTATCCGGCCGCCGCCGGAGTTGCCGCAGCCATTGCAGCCATCGCAGCTTCCGCCGCAGGCGCTCAGCGCACGGCGAACGATCTCCTCCCGCTCCTGACGGGTGGTGTCGCGGATCAGCAAAGACCGCATGTCACATTCCTCCTGTCACCCTGCCATTTTCAGCATATTTTCCATAAAAATACCGTAGCCCCGCGCCGGATCGTCAATGAGCACATGGGTCACAGCCCCCACGAATTTGCCGTTTTGCAGAATGGGACTGCCGCTCACGGTTGATGTCAATATGGGACAACAAATAATTTTTCAAGAACTTTGTTCGACAAATTCACTTGTAAAATCAGAAAATTTCCACTCTATTTGAATTTTTTCCCTGTGGAAAACTGAAATTCCACAAACTAATTCCCGCATAAGAGCGGGGTCTAAAGCGCTTATTTCATGGTACGAAGAGAGGACGGAGGTTTGCCGTTCTTCCTTTTTGGCGGTCTCCTCCTCCGCGCAGAGCAGTTCCCAATCGCTTTCCAACTGGGCAAGCTGCCGCTTCTTTTCGTTCTGCACACGGAGAATGCTTTCCCGTTTTTCTGTAAAGGACTCTTTTGACAGCCGGCCGCCGACATGCGCTTCGTAAAGAGACATAAGCTCTTCCTTCTTGCGGCGGATATCGGCCTGCACTCTCTGCATCCTTGTATTGATGACGCGGCGCTTGGAGGCGTGGCTCTCAAATTGACGATGATAGGTCTCAAGGCGGGCATCCCGCAGCCGGCACTGCATGTTGATCGCGCGGATGAGAATAGCTTGCAGGTCGGCATCGGAGATACAGACTTCGGCACAGCCGCTTTCCGGTACATAGCGTGCCGACGCACAGCGCCAGTTCTTGTTGGAGGATTTGCCCTTCACCAGATGGTTTCCGCAGCAGCCGCAGACGAGATAGGGTTGCAGCAGGCTTGGCGTGTTTCCTGTCGGTGTTTTCGGTGCCGTTTTTTGCACGGTGCTGCGGGCGAGAAAATATAACTCCCGTGAAACGATAGGCTCGTGCGTATGGGGGATGATGGGGCGCTCCGCTTCGGGGAGAAGCTTCGTGCGTTTGCTGCCGACCTTGATCACATGGGATTTGAATGCTTCCGTATCGCCGGTGTAGATACGGTTCTGAAGAATATTCCGGATGGATTCATATGTCCAGAACTTCCGCACCTTGTAGCGACCCCGTACTTTTGCCAGATAGGCGGAAGGCGTCTCGGTACCGGACACATTCAGCCGCTGCGCGATCTGTGTGATGCTGATGCCCCGCGAGGCCCACTGAAATATCTGCCTGACGACGTCGGCGGCAGGCGGATCAATTACGATAGTGTTCTTCTGCTCACCCTTCTGATAGCCGTAAGGTACAGCGCCAAAGGCATATTCACCATTCAGCTTTTTGCGGTCTGTTACGCTCTTGATCTTGCGGGACAGATCGCGGCTGTATAACTGGTTCAGCAGATTGGTAATGCCCAGCTCCAGACCACCGGTGGATTCGCCATAGTCGGCGCTGTCAAAGTGGTCATTGATGGAGATAAAGCGGACACCATACGCAGGAAATACAAACTCCAGATAGTGGCCGCCCTCCAGAAAGTTTCTGGAAAAACGGGAGAGGTCACGCACAATGACAGCCGTAATATTTCCAGATTTTACCAGCGATAGCAGCCGCTGCATACCGGGACGGTTCATATTGGTACCGGAGTAGCCATCGTCTACGATCTCCTCAACGGTTCCCTCAAGATCAGGGCGGGACGCGAGGAAATTCTGCACGCAGAGACGCTGTGCGGCGATACTGAAGCTCTCTGCGGCATTTCCACGCGCGACGTCACCATCCTCCGTGGAAAGGCGGTAGTAGCAGATCATAAGATCGGAAGTCGTCTTATCCACAGCAAACAGCCTCCTTTGTCAGTGTGTGATAGGGGCGTAGTGTGGCAAAGGGGTCAGCATAGTTGAGTTGGATCGTGATGCTGCGATCCTCGTGAATAGAGATGCGCTCGACAAGCGTATCAAGAAGCTCCTTTGTTATGGCCGGGAGCCGTTGGTATTCCTGCATAGCGCGTACCCATGCCTGTGCGGTGGATAAGCCCTTCTGCATCTGCTCGATCCGCTCCTTTTGTGCGGCTTCCACTGTGAGAATACGATTGAGCTCCGCCCGGTATTTCTCTTTTGCGTAGAGAAATTCCTCGCGGCCAATCAAGCCGGTAGACAGGTCGTGAATCAGCATATCCAGCTTCCGGTCAAGGCCCTGCCGCTGGAGCCGCAGGCTTGTGGCGGTATTTTGCTTTTCCTGCTTTGCCTGTGTCAGTTCATCTGAATAGTCGATTTCATGGATTAGCCGCTCTACATCAACCGCCAATGTCAACTGCTGGTCTATGGCATCGGTGACAGCAGCAAGCAGCCGTTCGTGGCGGATGTAGTGACTGGCGCAGACGCTGTGCGCGGAGTAGCGGTAGCGGTTGCAGTCATAGAACAGCCGACTGGGCGAGTGTGCACCGTGTCGGGCGCAGCCCTTACCGGCCCCCATGGGACTGCCGCACTCCGCGCAGAACAGTTTACCACGGAAAAGATCGGCCTGCACATCGCCGATATCAGCACATGCGCGATAGGCGGTGCGGGACGCAAGAACCTCTTGGTTGACCTGCTGCACCGCGTCAAACAGTTCTTTGCTGATGATCGGCGGATGTGCGTTTGGGATGACCGTCCATTGCTCAGTGGGCTGACGCTTCTTTTTCTCGTTCAAATGGTTTCTGGATACTTTCCCATAGGTGCGGTTGCCGATATAGACATCGCTGCCGACGATCTTGCGGACAGTCGCCCTGCTCCACAGTGCGTCCCGATACGCAGCGGAGCTGTTCATTCCACGCAGATAACGCAGCTGAGCGGGGGACGGGATATGTTCCTGATTCAGCTGCTTTGCGATAGCGTTGAAACTGACACCCTCGGAACGCAGGGCAAAGATACGCCGGACGACCGGAGCGGCTTCCTCATCAATATCATAGGACGCGGCAGCAGCGTTCCGGAGATAACCGTAAGGGACGCTGCTGGATGAAGGCAGATAGGTGCCGCTGCGCATTTGTGCGTGGATGCTGCTGCAGATCTTGCGGGAAATGTCCTTGGCGTAGTTCTCGTTCATGACCATTTTCAGCGGCATGGTGAGGGACGCGGCAGCGCCGGCATCCTGCACGAGACTGTCATAGTTGTCATTGACGCTGATAAGGCGCACATTCATGGCGGGGAAAATCTGCTCCACCAACTCACTGGTCTCGACGAAATGACGTCCCAAGCGTGAGATGTCCTTGATGATAATGCAGTTGATCTTGCCGTTGCGTACATCCGTCATCATCTGATGAAAGGCCGGACGGTTGTAGTTCATACCGGTATAACCGTTGTCAGCGTACCGCTCGACAATTTGGATGTCGGGGTACTCCGCAAGGAAAGCGTCGGCGATTTTCGCCTGATTGCCGATGGAATTACTCTCGGTGTCGTCGCCGTCCTCCACGGATAACCGACCATATTGTCCGGCCAGATAGTGAACTGACGTATCAGACACAGGTTGGGCCGACAGATATTTGCTTTTCCGTGCCATACTTACCCCACCTCCTTCGCCGCTGCTGCGATCATCTGCTGATAAGACGCCAGCTCATCGGCGTAGTTAAACTGTATCGTAATTTGCTTGCCCTCGGATACCGTGATCCTGCGGATCAATCCGGCCACCATTTCACGGGTAAGCCTGTCAATTTTCCTGAATTTGGTATATTCGGCGACCCAGTTCCGAGTGTCTGCCGCACCTTCCTCCAAGGCTTGCCGCCGTTCGCGCAGGCTGACAAGGGCTGCCTGCAATGCGTCGATCCGCTGCGTATAGCGCTGCCGCATCATGTCATATTCCGCACGGGAGATCAGGTCGTCGTGGAAAGCCTCCAACAAACGCATACGGTATTCCTTCTGCTCGGCGATCCGCTTCTCCTTTTCCTCAATGGTCATATCCAACTGCCGGTGCTTGGCGGCTTGGATGCTCTTTTGACCGATCTCGTGGATCAACTGGTCAATATCGACTACCATCTCAATTTGCTTCTGGATGGCTCGCAGCACCACGTCCTCTAAAGCAGTCTGTGAAATTGAGTGGCTGCTGCATAGCTTGGAGCGCTTGTGGGTGGAGCAGACATAATAGTAAAACATGCGATTGCCGCGCTTTACGCTGCGCCTGCACATGGCGCGGCCGCAATCGGCGCAGTACAGCATTCCGGCCAAGGGCTGCACCACTTCCTCGGAAGGAGAAGTGCGGGTATCCAGTGACAGCAGGTGCTGCACCGAAGTGAAAAGCTCCTCGCTGATAATGGGTACGTGGTTCTTCTCCACAACACACCAATCCTCTTTGCTGCGCAGTTTCATCTGTTTGATCTTATAGTTGGGTGTTCCGCGCTTGCCCTGCACCAGCGTCCCGATATAGATGGGATTTTCCAGAATAGCCCGCACCGCGACAGGCGACCACGCGATATTATCACCGACTGCCTGAAATCCGGACTGATATTTCAGCCCCTGTTGCTGTTTATATGCCGCCGGCGGCAGAACGCCCTCCGAGGAGAGATAGTTGGCGATGGCCTGCTGGCTGTAGCCCTCCATTTTCAGTTGAAAGATGGTGCGGACCACCATAGCGGCGTATTCATCGATGATAAGCTTATGCTTGTCGGCAGGGTCTTTCAGATAGCCATAACAGGCAAAGGCGCCGAGAAATTCTCCCGCCTTGCGCTGGACACGGAACTGCGCCCGCAGCTTCTGGGAAAGGCTGCGGCAGTACGCCTCGTTCATGATGTTCTTGATAGGGATGGAAATATCATCGCACAGCGGCGTGTGTTCACTGTCCAGATCATCATTGACGGAGATAAACCGGATGCCCATATCCGGGAAAACGGTTTCCAAATACTTGCCGGTCTCGATATATTCACGGCCAAGGCGGGACAGGTCTTTTACAATGACGCAGTTCGCCTTCTTTTCACGGATGGCATCCATAACGCCCTGAAAGCCGGGGCGGTCATAGTTGGTGCCAGTATAACCGTCGTCTACCCGCTCCCCCACCAACGTGATCTCTGGGTGTCGTTGCACAAACTCGCGGATCAGCTTCCGCTGGTTGTCGATACTCTCACTCTCATAGCGTTTGCCCAGCTTTGACAGGCGGAGATAGGAGATGCCATACCAATGCTGTCTGGAGAGTTCTTCGGTTTGTGGGCAAAAAAATGCAGCCATAAAACGTACCTCCTAAAATTCAGGAAAGCGGTTTCTGGCTGTCATTGCCGGGCGGCAACATTATTTTCACTGACGGGTCTATTATGCTTTCCCGCTTTGCTTTTGTCAACTGGGAAACGTTGGAGGATTAGGACAGGCTGCACGCATAGGCCCGCAGGCGGTCTTGCAGGCTTATATCTGTGTTGGAATACGCAAGCTTCACCACAATGCCGCTGTCCGTATAGCAGTACGGGTCGCCTACCTGCTCTACATACTGCTTGATGCGTTCGGCGCAGGAGGCAGAGGTGTCGATACTCACGCAGGCGATGTTCTTTGGCGCTGTATGGGTGGTGTGGCTGGCGCTCGGACGGTTTGCTTCCATGAAGATTCCTCTTTTCTAATGGCGTTGTCGGTAGTATTGCCAGATCTCGGTGTTTTATGAAAATGCTGATAAAAGAGCAACGCCTCCCAGCGTGATGCCGGGAAGCGTTGTCTATGATTCTGTATGCTAAAGAATACCAGCTTCAAAATGCCCTTTCAAGGTAAGCCTTGGTGAACAATAGGTGAAGCTTTTCAGAAAAAGATGGGAACACCGGACCTCTATCGCTGCAAATCGGCAGTCAACGCATACATTTCCGCCAGTTCTTCGACCGCCTGATTGCGGATCTTATACAGGGTTCTCGTTGTAATTTGGGTTTTAGTGCTGATCTGCTGCCATGTGTGGCCCTCGAAGTAGGCGAGTCGAATGACCTCGGCCTGCCGCGGTTCCAGAAGTGCCACATAGTGCTCCAGGCGGCTGATCTCCTGTTCCAGCGGCACAAGGCGGCTGACCAGATCGTGTGTCAAAGAGGCATTTGCCTCATCCGCCGCACTCTGGAAGTTCATGGCGATGTAAAGCGTCTTGTTGGACACACAGCCGGAAGGCCGGCCCTCGCCATCACCCTTGGCGAAGTTCATGGCCTCGATTATTTCATCCGGCGTCACTCTGGTCGGATGCTCCAGCTCGTAGCGGAGCTGCTCAATCCTGCGCTTGGTGGCGCGGTAGCTCTGCAAAAGGGTTAGAACGTAATTCGTTGATAAGTTGCTCATAATATCCTCCATAGGTTGAATTGTTATTTTAGAATTGAGAAAAGTGGCTTTGGAGGATTGCGGCAGCGGTAATGAATTTGTTGACCGTTTCCCGAAGAATACCAAGCTCTATTCCATTATGACCACCCGCCCGGAGGAAAAGGAGGCCCAGAATGAGTAAGGGGGCTTCGGGACAGGTTGGCCCGAAGAAAACAAACGGCGAGAAGCGGGTAATTATGAGCAACAGAGTGTAGCCGATTTCAACCAATCGCTTGCCCCGGATAATGGAGATATTTCCGGGCTGTTAGACGCACAGGCAGAGGTGCTGGCAAGCATTTCACCAGATGATGAAAATTACGAGTTCATCACAATGACACTTGCGGCCTCTCTTGACGAATTGTATTGTGAACAAATGGTCTCCACCTGCCTTCGGTTGGCGCAGCGCTGGTACAGCTCAAACAGCTCCTCCGCCCTACGGCAGTAGGCCATGGCGTCGATCTGACTGTCATAGGCTAGATTGTCGTAGCTGAAAATCTGGCTGTCCTTATCGTAGCTGATGTTGGCCAGCTTCTCATATTGGTTGGTTTCCTGGTGCATGGTCTCCTTTACCAGTTCGCGGGAAATAACGCTGTCGGAGATACGCCGGTTGTCCCGGCAATAGATCTGATAGATGCGGCGCTCGCCGTATTCCTCACTGATGATCCTGTCCCGCACATCGCCGGTGGCGCTGCGGAAAGCGTCGGACACCGACAGGCGGTTGCCGCCTGCGTAGGGGATGTTCATATCTGCGCAGAGCTGGCGCAGATCATCCTTGTCCACTAAAACACTGGGCAGAGAGAAATACAGCAGCTTTCCCAGCATATTCTGACTATCGCCGGATGCGGCGGCAGTCATGTCCTCAAATTTAAGTTCTGTCATATAGCATGTCCTCCTCATTGTGCCGCGATGCGGCTGAGATAGTAGTCGTCGATCCCCTTATACGCCGGATTCCAGACGTATTTGGAGTAGCGTATGCCACGGATGCTCTGCACTTCCCGACGGATGGCCTGTATGGCACGCCGCACCTGCGGATTGGTCATCTGATCCATGTCCATTGCCTCCACCACCTCGGTCACGCCAAGGCTTATCAGCGTATCTTTTAGCCCGTGGAGGGCAAAGACACCACCGATGCAGACGAACAGGGCGTCGTTGTCCAGATAGCTGGCCACGTCGCCTTTCAGCGGCCCCTCCGTAATATAGGCGCGTTTGCTGGCGGTGTTGCCGGTGACGTGCGTCCATGAATAGCTGCGTGTCCCGTTGGGGGCATTGCGGCTGGATAGCCAGCGATATTTCCGACCCGGTTCACCTTCGTCGAGCCGTATCTTCATACCCTGTATCAGACCGTCCTTATCACGGACAGGGATCAGAAAACCGTTTGGTCCGGACAGCGTCCATTCCCCATAGCTGGTACGGAAGCCAGGAATGCCTTGCAGGTCATGCCCGGTACCCCGCAGCAGTGAGGCCAGCAGCTTTCGGCCTTCCGGTGTCTGCGGCATACTGCGATATTGGTTTTGGTCGATGCGGTCGTCGGAAAGGCCGCGTTCACGCAGGTTTTCCCGATGCCCTGCCGAAAGTGTCAGAAGCGAGAGCATATCCGTATATACCTCATGCCGCTGTGCCAATGGTTTTGGCTGCGGCTCTGTATTTTGGGAGCTGGGCTGTTGGGGCATGGGGTACACGTTGCCGCCCCGGCTCAGCTCCATATATGCCTCTTTGTTGGTCAGCCGGGAATACAGCGAAACGCTGTTGCCGGACGCGCCGCACAGGTTGCAGCGGTATTGGTCTGTATCCACATTGAGGCTCAGATGATATTTCCCCTTACCGTGGTCACCGCAGAAGGGGCAGCTTGCCTCGACCTCCTGACGCCGAAGCGTCGAGGGGTCAAGAACAAGCCCGCACCGTCTGGCTGTGTCTACGATGGGGATCTTTTCATAGGCACGAGCCAGAGGGCACACCTCCTTCCCGTGCCGCTTATGCTGCGGCAGGCATCGTGGTCAGGATCGGCTTCACCGGTCTGACGGACAGTTCCGCCTTGCTGACACATTTTGCCATGATGACCTGTCCCGTGGGGCGCACATTGGCGAGATCGTCCACCGACTCCATGTTATCCACGAACTGCGGATAATTCCTGCCGGTGAGCCGCTTCATCAGCTCAGACACCTCCATACCCGCACGAATCTTCTCCGAGAGGGAAAGCCAGTCATAGCGCCGCCCGTTATAGGTGAACTTGAAGGCGTCCTTGACCTCGCCGGTGGATTTCACCACGTCGTAGAGTGAGATCTCCACACGGTTCATCTTCAAGGCGGAGAAGGTCATTTCCGCTCGCTTGCTGATGTACTGCGCCAGATATTGCAGCTTCAGTTTACACTGGTCGATCTCCGCACGGGCCGCTTTCAATTGGCTGTCCAGATCACCGGCTGCGGGTGTGGCTTTCTCAATGGCGGCGATGTCCGCACGAACCTGCTGCAATTCCTCACGGCAGGCAAACATACGGTCATATTCCTCCTGAGAGAGCGCACCGAACTCCAGTTCTGCCGCCAGCACCTGCATTCGCTCCTGAAGCTGCCGTGCCTCGGGACGGGTTGCATCCGGTTCAGCGGCTTCCTTTGCCTCCTGCAAGGTTTCTTCCAATTTGGCAATATCGTCCTTCTGAAATTGCAGAAACGTATCCCGTGCTTTTTTCTCAAGGGCTTGCAACTCCTCCAGCTTGGCACGCTCTGCCTGACCTGCCTCTACGATCTGCTTGATAGATGTCCGAAAAGCATTCTGCATCGCGGGCAGTTCGTCCGCCGTTACGGCGCGGCGGCAGGTGGGGCATTGATAGCCGGGCTTGAGCTGGCTGCACTGCTCCTTTTCCTGCTGATATTGGCTGCCCAACTGACGTATCCTGGCGTTGACCTGCGCAGTGGCCTCCGCATACTTAGGCGTGTAGACCGCTGCTTTTCGAGCGGTCAACTCCTGCGTCAATGCAAGGATGCATTCATCCGAAGCTGCAGGTATTTGCCGTTGATTCGCCAAATCACTATAACGGGCACTGAGGTCTGCCAGTTCATCGTTCAGCGCGGCAATATCCACACCGGCAAACTGCTTACTTTTCAGTGTCTGTTCCTCGTTCCGGAGGGCATCCTCCTTTTCTTGCAGTTCCCGCAGGGCGGTTTTGCTGTTCTGCTGCTGGGCGGTGGTCATATCCTGCTGCCCGGTGAGGTACAGGACGTTGTTCTCCAGCTCCCGAATGGTCTCCCGCAGCTTCCGGCTCTCCACCTCCGGCGAGAGCAGCGGCTCATCCCGCAGGGCTTCCACGGCGGGGCCTGCCATCTGCGCCAGAATGTCCTCCTTGGTGAGCGCAGGCAGATACCGTTGGAGAAGGTTCTTGCCATCGTTGCCCAGCTCCTCAATAAAGTACAGCGGATTAAAGATGGACAGGAACACGTCCCGCTCTCCGAAAAGGTCGGTGAGATCCACCTGCCGTACCTCGCAGCCATCATAGGTGATGGTCATACGGTTGCTCTTACGGGCGCGGGACAGCTCATGGAGCGTTCCGTTTTCGTCCACAAACCGCATGCGGATAAACAGATCCGGATTATCCTCATTGTGGAGCCGGTCAATGCGGTGCTCTCCGAAAAAGGGCAGACCGGTAACAGCGAAGGCGATGGCGTCCGCGATGCTGCTCTTGCCGCGTCCGTTGCCGCCCGTAATGACGGTGGGATCGCCGAAGGACAGGTCGGTGGGCTGACTGTAGGACTTGAAGCCCTCCATGTGCAGTGCCGTGATCCGAAAAGATTTGAGTTTTTCCATCAAAAGCTCTCCTTTCTCATGCGGCGTCCTTCTGCTGAATGACCTCAAAGCTATCCAGCAGATAGAAAACCACATTGTCTTTTTTTACCATGCGTTTTTCCACATGGTATAGCTTCGCACCCTTTTGCAGCTCAGGGTGATTCCCCATGGCGTATGCGTAGCAGCGTTTGCCCTCCGGGGTTTCCAGAATAAGCTGCGCGGTCGTTCCCGCGGCCTTGACCTCCAGTACGGTGTACTCGCAGGCAGGAAACGGAACAGCGGTCGTGTCCTCCTGTGGCTTGGACGGCTCTTTTCGCGCCGTGGACTTTGCTGCGGGGGCAGGGGCCTGTTCCTCCGTGCGCAGGGCGGGGATCAGCAAGGATTGGATACCGCAGGCTTTCGCCGGTGTCAGACCAAGACTTCTCAATGTATCCAGATACCGGGCGTCCAGCTTGCCGCGCTCTGTGGGCTTGATGATGAAGCTCTTACCCTTCTTCTCTACATTGACCCAAACGGTGTCCATACTATAGAGAACACGACCGATGCCCCACTGGTTGGCGGCACGCTTCATGGAATCGGATAATCCGCCCTTGATGGGTTCGATATCCGAGTCCTCGGCGCCGTCCCATTTGGTGATCCAGCCGCGCTCCTCGAAATAGAGGGAAATGCCGCAAAGCTGCGACTCCCGTTTGCCTGTACTGTGCCACGGCTTGAACTCGTTATGCCAGCGGTCAGGCCCCATAACGTCGTCCAGACGGTTCTGGATCGCACGGTTGGTCACATAGGGTACAGCGATGCCCTGCATCCGGTCCTCATAGGCGATTTGCAGCCGCCATTCCAGATCCTCCGCCGCAAAGGGCGCGGCCAGCCGTGACAACAATTCTCTGGGATCGTTCATCTGCTACCTCCCATTGATGAAATCAGAAAGTGTTTTGCCGCTTTCTACCAACACATCTGTGTAATAGTAGGCGGGTTCCTTGTCCTTCAGGTGCTCCAGCAGTTCCCTGTGAGACATATGCAGCCTGTTATGGCTTTCCTTGAAAAAATCGTCGTTGTTGGGAATGCCCAGCAGAAAGCGTGGGAACTTCGACAACTGTGTCTGACTCTTGAAATGCGGCAGCACATTGTTGCCCACGCAGACACGCAGATCGTCATAAACATTGGAGAAGGGATAGTGATACATTTTCGTATCTCCCGTTGGCGGTTCATCCGCCACAACGCCCATAGAGCAATCTACCGCACGGCCATCCCGTAAGGTTCGTATGCCGAACACCATGCGCGGGATAGGAAAATCCAGATACTCGGTATCGCCATAGAAGATGTCGGCTCGAAGCTCCGGATTCCAGAGTACAAAGTATTTGTCCTCGCCGCAGAAGCTGACCTGAAGGCAATTTGGCGGCAGCAATCCACTCCGTAGGAAGTGTTCCTGGTCAAAGCTGCCATAGATGGTGTTGTAAAAATCCAGCGGCGATATTTCCTTATAGCTGACCACACCGTTTTTCTTGTGCTCCTCTACGATAAATCTGCCGCTTTCGGGCGAGACGCGCAAAAGGATCTCGCCGCTGTAATCCCGGTTTACGGCTGTTTCCATACTTACGCAGCCACCTCCATTTCCTGCTCCGCAGCGGTCAACTCTGCCAGCTCTGCTTTCATGCGGTCGATCTCCGCGCCAATGTAGGTCATCAGGTCAATGATGGAATTGGCGAACTCAATGGGGTCATAGTAGTCAGGCGGCGGCCAAAGATAGATCACACACCCGGCCTCGCACGGCACGATTTTGAAATCGTACAGCACATTCCCCATAAACATCTCCACCGCGTCACGAAGCTTATTCCTCCCGGTACATTCGGTTGTTCTGAAGCGAAGGGCCTCTATCTGCGCGATAAGTGTCAAAAAATCATCCAGCTCCGACTCCATTAGAAGGTAACAGGTATATTCCTCCCCGTAGAAATCGTTTGGATCGTCTTCAGGCAGATAGTCCACGCAAATGTACTCCACAAGAAGCATCACGGATAACTCAAATATGTCCTCGGTGTCGATCTCGCCACAACGATAATCACGCACGAGGTCGGCGAGAATACTTTTATTTCTCTGCCAAATATATTTCAGTATCCGCAGAAATCCCAAGATCTGCCATTCATATTCATGATCATACATAGGCCACCTCAGAAAAACGTGCGTACACATTTTGACGCTGCGGCGATTTTTTTGACCTTGGCGTTGAAACCTTCCACCCAGTTGGCGTGTACCCGCTTCGCTGCCTTTGGCATATTGGCCGGAAGGACGTGCTTCATCTCGAAAGAGGTAAGATCCAACTGCTCCAGATTGAAAGTCCCGTTCTCGGAAAGCTTGTCAAACACATGCTCTTTCAGATAAGGACTGAACTCCTGCTCCTCAAAGGTGGGATAAATTTCCGGGGCGGCGATGGCTCTTTGGAAGAACAACTCCGGAACAAACCGGATCGAAGAATCGGTCATTTGTCCTCAGCCCCCTCCGCATAGAGACGCACCAGGGAAATGGCGTATTGCTCCATGTTTTTTGCAATGTCCTCGGCCAGCTTGTCCGAGATGGTGGCCTGCTTGACCGCGGCAAAGTAAATGCCGGAGTCAGGAAGAATATCTCCACATGCCATGCCCACATGCCACGCGGTGTGTGCGGCCACAGCCGCCTCGCTGTTTTCCTTGGGGCTCATCACAAAACCGTGTATGCTGCCGTTGCCCATTTTTTGCTCCACATCCAGACTGTTCATAAGGCCGGATAGATGGAACTCCATGGATTCCTTCTGCACAGTTTTTCCATAGGAGAAGAAGTACAGGAACAGTGCCGGGTCTGTGCGTCCCAGCACTACGCCAAGCGGCGTGTAGGTGGCTTGACGCCATGCCTTTTGCGCCGGCTCAAAGCGGGCGTACAGCTTCCCCAGCATAGGGGTAAGCAGATGTGTCGTTTCCGCCCAGACCTGTGTGCGTACCGCGTCATCACTCCCCTGTAATTTATCCACAGGATGAACGATGGCTAATGTTGTTGATCTGCTCATAATCAGTCCTCCTCATGTCAGCGCCTTGAAGCCGTGGGGCGTCAGGACGTTGAAGATCATTTTGTTGGTAATGGTTTCTTTGACCTCGCTGCCGATATGCTTGCCGTTGGCAGCGAATCTCTCGTCGGTTTCTCTGCGGACCACCTTGACGATGCGGCCCTTGATGATATGGGGCGAGTCACATTGGATCAGGCCGTTTATCATGCCGGAACCGCCGATCAGTCCGATCTGGCTGATGGACAACGGCAGCAGCGGGTGCTTGACGCCGCTGTCCAGTTGGCTGCGGGCCATGAGCTGATGAAAGCTGTCACACCGGCGCAGCTGCTGCTCCAGTTCCTTCTGGTTGAACCGTTCGCCCTTGAATACCCTGACCTCGGTTTCGTTGGCAGGCAGCGCATAGCGTGGGCTGCTCAACTCGGTCAGCACCGGTATCCGGTCAGGATAAGCGGCATATTGCTCCAGCCATTCGGTGCCCTGCGGCGCAGTCTCACAGCGCTTCCGCGTGCCCATGACCACAACCTGCTTGAATTTTTTGAACTCTCCGTCTGTAAAACGCCAGACGGTAATGTTCTCAAAATTATCACTGAGGATACGGCAAATATCCGACGTCAGACGGTAGTAAGGGATCACATACAGCAGCAGACCGCCGTACAGCAGATGGGGGATGCTCTCAATGAGGAACCGCTTTTCGTGCCGCGCCTTGCTGCCGCTCTCGTTGAGAACGGAGAGGTACGGCGGGTTCAGGAACAGCAGGTGGAACGCCTCACGGCTGATGTCGCTATGGAAGAAGCTGCCGAAGCCTACACGGTGCAGGCGGGTCTGCGCCTCCTCCGCACGGCTTTCATCCAGCTCCACCCCATAGGCATAGCAGTTGTTGCCTTGGGCGATCTGCCGCAGCGCCTTTCCGCAGCCGCAGCAGGGGTCAAAGACATTTGTGGTCACACCCTCCGGAAAAGAGATGCCTTGCAGCATCAGCGCAATGTTATCCGGAGCAGTGGGATAGTACCCCAGCTTCACGTTGTTCATAAGCCGCCCGATGGTGGCCGCATTGACAGTGTTTTTCTCCGGGAGCTGCTGTGCGAACCGGCAGACCGCATCATATACCGGGCGGTAGCCGGTGCTCATCAGGTCGAAGCCCTTAAAGCCCCGCAGCAGCTGTCCCGCCATGGTTGCCAAAGCATAGCTCTCCAGCTCCATCAGCAGAGGCTGCGCGTCGGCCAATGCCTGTGTCAGATCATCGCGGACGCGGCGGAGTGCGTCATAGGTATCACGGGCGGCGGACAGATCCGTTTGCCGGTATTTTTCAATACGGGCGCGGAATACCACCATGGCCTGCATCGCTTGCGGGATCTGTTCACTCAGCTCGCCGATCCGTTCCAGCACATAGTAGCGCTGGCACTGTAAATCTTCACTCACGGTACATCACCTCACCATCTGCATAATTTGCAGGAAAGGCAAGGAACAGATGCGTTCCTTGCCTCTCTCCCGTCGCTATGTTTGTGACGGTGTATGGGTAGTGGTTCATGCGGCCTTTTGAGACGCAAAGGCTTCTGCGGCAAAGTCAAATACGGGCGCGTTTTCCTCCGGCGTACCGGGGACGAGCTTCAGCGTGTAGCCGCTCTCCCGCGCCAGCTTGAACATATTGACAAAGCGGGAGAGTTCTTCATCGAAGGGCTCCTTGGCAGCTTCCGCGGTCTTGCTCTCCTTTACGGGAGGTGCATCTTCGGTATCCGTCGTATCAGGGCGATACGATGCGTCCGCCGCGTTGGTGGGGACAGGATACGCGAACAGGGACAGCCAGAAAGCACGCCACATGGACGCCAGCAGTGTTCCCAGGAGGGTGCGCTGCCGGGTGGGCAGGTTGATGATCTGCTTGGCCTTCACTTCGTCGATCTCACTGATGGTAACGGTCAGGCGGCCGGTTTCCACATACGCCGCGGAGCAGAAGCAGCTCACCACCGCGCTCTCGGAGGCGAACACCTCGGAGGACTCCACCACCTTGGCGATAAGTCGGCGGCATACGGTGCGGGCTGTCTCAATGCAGCGGATACGGATGATGTCCGCCTCCACGGTTCCGGCGTGGATCACGCCATCGCCGTCGATCTGCTTTGCGACTACGCCATAGGTCACTTCCAACGTACCCTCTACGATGAGATGATCCGTGGACAGGCTTTCATAGTGGACAGTTTCACCCTTGGGGATATAAATGGTTTTCATATTCGTCGATTCCTTTCATTATTTGTTCATGCGGCGGCACGGTATCTGACGGGCAGTACCAGTGCCACATCATCTGTGCCCTCTGCTGTGATGGTGACAGGCGAAACAGGACTGAGCACATGAAGGCGTACCTTCACATGACCAGAAAACTGCTGTAAGGCGTCCCACATATAGGAGAGGTTAAAGGCAAACGCGACCTCGCTGCGGACGGGCAGCTCGATTGCCGCCCGATACCGCGCGGATGGTGTTTGCAGCGACAGACACCCGTTTTCAAAATAGACCACAGGTGTGGTTTTCGCAGGGGAAACACATTCCTTCAGATAGGTCAGCCTTTGCAGAAATTCCTTGCGGTCAACCACATAACTCTCCCGTTCGCTGCGGGGGATGGCGGCCTCCGGCGTCAGTGTGTCGCAGGTTTCCAAACGGCGGACATAGGCGCAAAGCCCCTCCGCCGCGAAACGGACATACCGGACGCCCACCTGAACGGACACGTTTTGATCGCCAAAGGCTTTCAAGATCCACATGGCATCCGCGGGAACAACGAAGGTCTTATCCACGGTCATGGCATCGTTTGCACAGACGGCCAGACGCTGGCCATCCACACAGTAGAGCTGCTGCCGGTAGAAGCGTACACCGCTCATCACGGGACGGCTGTCGCTCCGCCGCTGGGCTGCATACTTGATGCGGTCAATGCAGGTGAGTAGCTGTGCCGCGTTGGCAGTATACGCCCGTTCACAGGTAAACCGCGGCAGCTCCGGATAATCCTTCAGCGGGTATCCGGTAAACTCCGCACTTTTGTCGGCACAGGCCATGGTGATCTGCGGGGATGAAACTGCCGCGTCCGCGCAGGAAAATGTCAGCGGGCCACGGAAGAACTTCCCTGCCTTCGCAATGGATCTTGTGCCGGAGAGGACAACGCCAAAGTCGTCCCCCTCTGCCGGAATCTCCGTCTGTACCCATAGCTCCAGATCTGTGGCGGTGATGGTACATACACCGTCACGAAATTGAATACTCGCTTCGCTCAGTGCGGGGATCGCACTGACCTTCAAGAGTGGAATTACGCGGTTCAGCGCCTTGAAAAATGCGCCGGCATCTACAGTAGCTTTCATGCTGCACTCCTATTCTTATCCAATGTGGTACTCATGCGGACGGTCTTGGTGGAAAAATCCGTTTGCCGTGCGCTGCATTCTCCGTTGACGAGGATATTGTAGACCATATCCACCACGATCGTAGCGGCGGTAATATTGGCGGCCATGCTCTGCGGGTCTGCCAGAGATGCTTCTGCACAGGAAAGCTCCGAAGGAAACCGATCCTGCGCCTTCAGTAGCTCTGGGAATACGCCGCCCACCGGCTTTCGGACGGTACGGCCATTCCTGCGGACACCGCATACCACCTGACCGGAAAACTCACCGTTGCCGCTGTCGATATAGATAAGGTTTTCCGCTTTCAGGAATGCCTTGTGGCAAAGCTGACGGGACTTGTCGTTATCTACGGCGCCGATAAGTATGACCTGTTCGCGTACCGTGGGGTAGCGACTGTACTCGCCTGCCCAGCCATCTGCGTGAATGAGTGTGGTGAGCGTATCCAGATCCTCCACGAAGGCGGGCAGGTATTCCGCTTCCATACCGAACACGGCGGCGTATCGCTCTGCCAGGATCTTTGCTTTGTTTTCACCCAGATCAGCGGGAGAAAAGTTCTGACGCACGAGGTTTTTGAACTCCACCTTATCGCCGTCACAGATGATAAAGCGGCTGGGCCGATCCAGCGCGTACAGGAGCCGATAGATATGCGGCGCGATATGTCCGCCTGTTCCGCCTGCGCCCAGCATGACGATTTTCACCGGTGTATTTGTAGGCAGCTTCATTTCAGATCCCCCAGCAGAAGCTCCAGCGCCTTCCAGCCCCAAATACCCGTTTTCTCCGCTTTGCGAGGCGAGACCCTTGAGACCGGCGCCTTTCCGTGGCTTACTTCAGTACACCATTCAGGCGGAAAGGGTTCCTCAAGCCCCTCTACCACCGTACCGGGGTCGATGTCCACGAAAGACCCGCCGCAGCAGATACGTGCCGCAATCTCCGGATAGAAATGATCCAGATGGCCCAGCACCATGTAGATGCCGGTCCCGCGTTCATCCGCGTCATCAATAGAGGAGAAAAACGCTTCCATGCTATTGTGGGAATGAATGTCGGCATAGTGGATATAGCGGCTTTCATCATCGTAGGGATTTTCCTGCAAACTGGCGTGGATGCCCGCTTTGCTGACGTCCTGTTTGGGGACGTAGGCGAGGTATTCCTCCTTCCACTTGTCCCAATAGATCAGCGCCAGCGCCTCATACTCCTGTCCATGCTCTGCCATGAAGGAGCGGAAGAACGCGATGATCTGGCGCATCAGTGACAGCGGGATCAGGGGCAGGGCCGGGGTAAACCCGGCCGCAACCGCCTGAAAATCAATGATCTTGTGTTTTGGGGCGATAAATTCACCCTGCTCGGTCTTGTGCATCTCGTAGATGTGACCGTCATTGCCGGGGATCAGGCAGATGACCTTATCCGAATTGCGGGCGGCCTCCACGGTGGGAAATGTTCCCTTGTAGGCGGCAGTGCCTTTATTCTTCATGGTCACCTTGGGACGCACGATGCAGTCCGGATTCTTGTCCTTGGCTTTTTTGAGTGCGTCCAGGAACTCACGGGAACGCTCGATAGATTCCTTCATGGAGATGATCGTTGTTCCCTTGGGGTCTTTGACGTCCTTGCGGATAGTGCCATACTCCACCGACCATGACACATTTTTGCCCTCCTCCAAGTCAAGAAAATCCTCTGACTTACGGATGCGAAGCTCCTCGAATGTCATGGTAGGATCTTCAATGACCTCCTTTGCGCTCTTATGGCAAAAGACAGGCTTCTTTTCAAAAAGGCTGGCTTTTGCGTTCTCCACGGTCTTTGCCTCGAAAGCTGTTTCCAGCGGATTGCTGGGTACAGGTTCTGCGGCCGGGATCGTTGCGGGAGGAATGGTCACTGCCGCCGGCTGCGGCGCAGGGGTCTGCTCCGCTTGGGGCGCTGCGGGGGACGTAGGCGGCTGCTCCACGTGGGGCGTTGTTGTCTCCGGTGCGGGGACGGCCTGCTGGGGTTCTTGGAATGGGTTGGCTTCGGGTGCTGCTGTGCCGCTGGATGTGCCGGTGCCGAAGATCTCGTTGATGTCAAGACCTTCCTCCGCGCTGATCTCCTGAAACGGCCACATGCTGTTGCTGTCACTCATGGTAACGGCTCCTTTTGTGTTTTGGGACAACAAAAAAGAACGCAACCGCCCCGAAAGGCAATTACGTTCTTCTTGATGTCCAGTTTTTTACATACTTCAAGTCTTAGTCAGAACGAAGAAGGGGGTTGACCTCCTTTCTCGCCCGTGCCTGCTCTGCTCCGTCCTCAATGCCTAATGACCTTAAGTACAAGGCCATTGTAGCGGAAAGCTGCCGAGGCGTACAGGTGGAAAACACTTCTTCGCCGCGAGAACCGGCTTATCCATTCATATCATCGTATCCATGAGTGCGGCCAAAGCTGCTTGCTGCACTGATGTCAGACAATTCCATTTATCCAACATCTCACGCTGCGCGGGAGTCAGAGCCACACAAATGTCGTCCTGTGCAAACAATGCAACACCTTCGTTTGATGATTTCCAGAATATCTGTCACAACTTCACCACCTTGGATTTTTCGTTTATTATACTTTGAAAAATCGTTACATTTTAATAATTGTTATCGTATTATTTATTGCGACAATAGTTTTCGTGAAGGTGTGACTGCTTTGAATGAAGGCCACCGTATCTGCGGGAACGCTACTTTACTATGCTGGAAAAAAGCACCCATATTTCCGCTGTGTGCGAGGTCGGCGCACCGGATGCACAGCTGCAAGCCCATAAGAAAATCATTGGCCTTGTCGATGTGGTGGCTGTGTGTTCATGATGCGGACATGTCAGCAACGGACAGTGGGGAAAACAAAGCCTTTGCGTATGCCGCGGAGAACCATACGCCCACGCTGGTCTTGCATCCGAAAGAACTGACCGCGAAGTGGGTCGGCGAGTAGTTCTATCCCAGACAGTTTTGATAACAGGATGATTAGCCCCTGTCACGACGCAGCAAGCCGAATTGCGCTTTGCCTGCAAAATCAAAAAGCCGCAGGCATCTGTGCTACGGCTGCATGAGCAATAGTTTGTTTTTTCGTAAAGTGAATAGTTTTTTGCGAAAATGGTGCTGTGTCGACTCTCTGTCTGTCGTGAGCGATCCAGATGTGCGCAAAATCCCCCTCCCCACCGAAAAGAACTGGTCATTTTGCGGGGCAGAGCGAGAGATGGATTGGATTGTAGCCCTCCGGGGAAGCGCGGATATTATAAGAGGTCAGGTTTCCGCCGCATTGACGGCAGCGGCAAATGTCAATACCGCTAACTCTCAGCATGAGTTCCCGTGCGGACAGCTTGCTGTCGGAGGGCATGGGTGCTTTTGTCCGCGTCAACCGCCGTGCCAGCTTCAGCCGTATCTTCTTTTGCGGATTGCTCAGAAACCCGTAGTGGCGAATCTTCAGCATACAGGGTGCTGAGATGCGCCTGAAATGCCCTTGCATTTGGAGATATTCGCAGTCCCCATTTATGCTACCTGCAAAGGCTTCTTCGGCCAGACTGGGAGACTGGGGGTGCCAAGCATAGCACACTTGATGTTCTGTGGCGCAGCAAAAAAGCAACGGATACCCGTTGCCATCTCCCCTATATGTTCCGTTGCAACGCAATAGCCCTTGACCGCATCCGTGTCTCGCAGTCAAGGGCTATTGATCCATCTTGGGCTCAGTCATCATTGGGTTCCTCACGTTTCTACAGATTATGGCATCTGCCGCCGTCTCTAGTTTCACTCCCGCTCTATCTGAAAACACCGCTGTGCGGTGGAACACCGTAAAGGCCGATGGGCTTTTGAGAGTGCTGAACATTCAGGTGATGCCATCTTCCCGTTACTTTGGCAGTAAAGGGGAACTCATCAGGTCATTGGATTCACCTCTTCCTATACTTTATCGGTATCTTTATTATAGCAAATTATTTTCAGAAAACAATTCGCAAAACAGCAAAAATAGTACGACTAAATTTGGATAGTGTTCCGAAATGTTATATAATCCACTTTTTGAATTGACATAAAGTCACCATTTGATATAAAATTAAAGTGTTGTGAGGTTTCCTGTGCAGGTGGTATGCCATGGCGGAAAACGCCCTCCGTTGAAATCTCGCCATCATTGCTCAATAACAGCGGAAGGGTCTCCTAAAGAGACCCTTCCGCTGTTATTGAGCAGAATCTTTTTTCGGAGCAGACCGCAAATGAGCCGCTCTTTCTTTTTGTGAAGCCGCAATTGCCATCATGTGGTCGTACATCTCATCCCCAACACACTTTCTCGCGTACTGACACCATTGCACACAGCTCAACGTGTCATTATACGCAATGAACCCGCAGGTCTCGCATGCCATCTGCGTGTCTATAGAGAACAGCTCAATGATGCTCCCGCAATTCGGGCAGATCTTTTCGATGATCGTGGGGGTACGCGGCTTACCCTGGCAGCCACTCAGCATAGAGAGGAACCCTTCGACCGCAGGGCAAAGGCTTGCGGCCGCCTTTCTTGTGTTATTATATATTACGATTGCCTAGGGTGCACCCAATATCATAGGGGTGCACCTCTGTGGAAAACGACGCAAGCGTCTCGCCAGTCTAATCCCGGTATTCCGGCAGTCTATCTACCACGTCATAATCATAATCTGCGGTACGCCGAAGCTGCTCGTTTGTATGGGTGATCTTATCAGACATGCTCTCCAAGAATTTCCGCAGCAGCTTCACGCCAACGGCGGGATGCCGCTCCAGCAGGTCATTTAGCCGGGTTTTGCCAATGCACAGCAGCTCCGTAAACTCCGTGGCAACGCCGCTGAGCCGAAATACATTGCGTGTCAGGCAGTTCTCTCCAATAAAGCTGCCGACGCCCAGCGTGGCCATCTCCAGCGGAGCGGCTCCGCTGTTGTTCTCCCGATTGGCCACCAACCGGATATTTCCCTTCAGCACAAGGCAGACCTCATCATTATGATCCCCGCTGGCGAATACCGTTTCATTTTCATAATAGGTTTTTACATGGCAATAGTCTCGTAGAATAGCGCGATCCTTCTCAGTAAGGTCTGACAGCACCGGCAGCTTTGTCAGGATCAGCAGCACATCCGCCTCGCTGAGCCTCCTGCGGTGCTCCTTGTCCAAATGGATCTCCGGTGCGGAAATATTGTGCCGCTCCAGAATGGCCCGAACGGCGTACCGCTCTTTTCTGACAAGGGCAATCAGCCTTTCCCATTCCGTCTGCACGTCCAGATAGGCACGGAATGCATTAAAGACAGGCTGGGCGTCATGTTTGGCAAGGTATATGTTCTGCATGGCTTCCATTGCCGCCGCCGGGTCGTTTTCCGCCAGATACTGGGTGGCCAGCATCATGCTGCTCCGGTAGATTTTCTCCTCCAGATCCTCTTTCAGAAACGCGCCAGGATAGGGATCCAAGTCCTCGGGGTCGACCCTGACCAGATTGCTTGTCTTATACTGTGAGGTCATCTTGGTCCGCTGGTAGACGAAGCGGTAAATATCCTCCCGCATACGCATCCACTGGGGATGGGTTTTAGGCTGCGGCAGGTGCCTGATGGATAGGGTGTTGTCCAGAAAGAAGCTGAAGCCGAACATTCTGCTGTTGATCAGATAGTCGATATCTTCGCCTCTTTTGACCAACGGGTCAAAGGGGACACATTCAAACATCTCTCTGTGCAAGATCATGGCGCCGCCAAAGGCAAAGGGGGTCCGTTTCAAGCGTGGACCGCTCCCAATGATCTGGTCAAACGCCTGCGCCTTGCTTCCAAAACGATCCCAATAAGTCATCCACGGCTCCGGCGTCACATCATCATAGTACCGGCCCTTTCCGTTAAGATAGTAGCCCGCCACGCCGTGTACCACATCACCATACACTCTGCGCCCAAGGAATTCCAGAGAACGGGGCACAAAATCCGGAAGCTCAAAAACCTCGTCGTCATCGATCAGCAGCGCGGCGTCAGCCGTCAGAATGGTGGCCGCCAGCAGACACATATTCCGCACATTGGAATATCCGAACATGGACAGCAGTGCCGCCCCCCTGTCACCAAGACCCGCACCCTTCAGGATGCGGGAAATGGCGGCAAGATCGCCTGCCGTAAAGAGATACGTCTCCGCCCGTAGCTTCACGCGCTTGACGATACGGTAAACCTGCTCATAGGCGGCCTCCTCCACATCAGGTGTTGTAGGGCAAATTAGGATCACCAGCTTGAAGTCTTTTTCCTGAAACTGCTGCATACTGACAAGGGTTCGCTCCAGAGTACCTTCCTGATCAACCGGAGTGGGGTGATCGTAGACGGCATCCCCCTCCTGCCAACACTTGCCGGAGCTCCTGCACCAGTAGGTGGGTATGATCATCGTTTTTCTCATGGCCGCTTTCCCCCTACCACGCATTGCGGTAAAACTGCAAGGAACCATAAAGCCGAAGCAGATTTTGCAGGTATGTTGCCTGGGTGTAGCCGTTTCGCGCATAATCCGCAATGGTTTTTCTGCGCGCTGGCTCCTGTTCATTACGCATAAGCTCATCTAAAATAGCGGCGTAAAGCTCCTCCTCGTCGTCGATCGCCACGAGCGTACCCACCCGGTTGTTAACAAATTCCGGCAAGCCGCCCGCGTTCGTCGCTACCACCGGTGTACCGCAAGCCATGGCTTCCAGGGCGACAAGGCCAAAAGGCTCCTTGCGGGAAGGAATGACAAACACATCTGCGGCACAGTAGAGTCTGCGCAACTCCTCCTGTGTTTTGTGGCCCAGGAAGTAGGTCGACTTCAAACCCAGCATCTGCGAGAGATCCATCAGCTCCTCTCGCTCCTGCCCATCGCCTGCAATCAAGGTAAGAATCCTGGGAGATTCCTGCTCCTCGTAATAGCGCGCTGCGGACAGAAGATTTTCTACGCCCTTGAAGGTGGTGAGTTTCCCTGCAAAGAGTACGATCTTCTCTCCGTTATAGGGGATGTTCATCTGGGTGAGAAGCGATGTGCGATCCACATCCTCAGGATAGAATACATCCTCATTATACCCGTTTGGCAACAGTGAAATCTTCGCGCAGGCTTCCGGGAAGTTCTCCAGCACCGCATCTCTGTTGCTGCTGGAGATAGCAATGATTTTTGTGCAGTGCTTAACGGTTTCCTCCGCAAAGCCTCGGAATCCCGGCCATTTGACACAGCCCATAAGGTCTGTCCCATGGGTGGTTACCACAGTGGGGATATGGTGCTTTACCGCCAGCCAGGAGAGGCACCAAATATGCTGTGCATGAATAATATCCGGCTGAAATTCCATAACAGCCTTTTGGATCGCCGCGTCAAACGCCGCCAGATATTGCGCGAACTCTTCGCTGCTCAGGTCGGCAAAGGTGGTCGTGCTTCGGGGATGGGTGGTGAAGCACGGAAAATTAAAGGGTAAATGCTCCTTTTTCGTTCGCCTTTTTGCACCCTTCGCGGAAAACATAACCGGAATAAGCCTCACTCCGGGAATATCTGCCGACGGAGAATTTTCTGGGAATACCGCGCATACTTCATGCCCCTGTTTTGTCAGATGCGCCGCGATATTTTTTGTATATGTGCCGCTGCCAGAGCCCTCCAGCGGGAAATGGTTCACCATCAAAACTTTCATCGTTCAAACCACCTTTCCATAAAATCGTCCCAGGCCCGCTTTGCTCTTGTATATTGCACGACCATATCCGGCAGGCAGGCCTCCGCCGCCTGCTGAATGTTTGGAAGGTCGAGGAACCGAGAATCCTGTGTATATCGGAACAAGGCTCTTGCCCCCACCTCTAATTGCTCCGCGCGCCAGTCAAAGTGGGACGCATCATATCCGGTTTGCCATCGGAGAAATACGTTCCGTCCGATCCATCCGGTACAAGCATAGTAGAGCCGATCACGGATACGGCTATCTGTCCGCAGCTCCGGAACCGCGGGATAGTCGCCATAGGTATCATGGAAGATATGAGCCCCGATATCGAGGCAGTTGATTCTATTCTTCGCGGCGGCAAGGCCGAGAAAGGTATCTTCTCCCCTCGCAAGGAAGGGAACCCCATTATAGAAAAAATATGGTGAGAAAAAAGGCGGCAGGGTGGGAAATGCCCCCATCCTGATCCCAAGATTCCCACCCAGCACTTTAGTGGTGGACACCGGCTCCGGCATATCCGCACCTTGAAGGACAAGTCCGCGATGCAGCTTGCTGTCGTGCCAGAAAAGACACATTTCCTCTTTATGAAGTCCGTACAGCAACGCAGACATTCCGTCAAAGTCCGCCGGTGGCAGGATACTGTAACCGGAATAGTCGCTGCTGGTAATATCCGCACCCATTTCCATTCCCCGCAGATGCGCTCCCACAAAGTCGATCTCCTCCAAACAAACCGTTCCGTTCTCCCTCCGGCGCAGCACCGCCGGCTGTACGTCAGAATCCACAAAGATAAGTACATCTATTTTCTCAAAGAGTGCTTCCAGCAGAACGTGATTGCGGTTAAATCCGTAGGGAATCAGCCCTCGTCCATCCAACAACGGGCAGTAAAGCAGATCGGATATCGAGTTTTGCCGCAGATTGAGATATCCCAATTCCCATTTGGCTTTTTCATAGTCGTGCAGTTTTACCAACGAGAGCCTAGCGCGTCCCTCCAGTATCTGCACCGCCGTCCAATCGAATCGATGTGAATAAGCAACGATTACGTGGCTGATCCCGTGGCCAAACTTTTCCGCATTATCCAGAAATGCCAGAATCGGTTCCGCTGAGACGAAGTCTCTGACGATCATTCCCAGCGCAACGCTTCCCAGAGTCGTCCTCATGATAGTCTACCTCCTTTCAATGAACGGGTTTACATCGAGAATAAAAAAGGCCGCGCAAATTTTCCGGGTACTGCTCTCACGCAGAAACACCGAGAAATCTGAACGGCACAACATATACAATATGTATTCAATTTGCTGTCGCTATTTAGGACATGGCCGGTCAGTATCAAAAACAATCGGTCTTCTCTGCCTGTATCAACCATTGCTGCACACTGTCCCGCGAATGTGGTCTCCTCCCGCCTGTTGATATCATTATACCAGCATAGATTAGGAGTTGCAATTACAAAACATCAACAAAACGGTTGCAGTTGCAGGATATGCACCGCAGAAGCAAGGTGGCAAAACACACAGGGCGCAAGTAGCCCTTCAAAATTTCCCCAAAATGTTGCTTTACCAACAGAAGATAGGTTATCCATAAAGTATAATGACATTATCCCCCTCAGTATCTTTCTCCATACGAGAAAGCTATCCCTTCCCTCTGATGCCAGCAGGTGCGGCGATTGGTCGTATCTGCTGGCATTAGTATGGGGTTTGTTAACGTTTTATTTCAAGTGAATCGCCGTGCCGATCGCAGCAATCATTTTTCTTCGTTATTGCGGCTCGCTTTCAGAAGTATCTTTACGCTTCATGATCCATCCACTGACGCTTCTGGGAACAGGCGGATAAGGAAGAAGCTTTACATTGATAAACCATGCAATAAGAACGGCAAGAATCGTCTGAATCGCTCTCATGAAGGAGTACAGGTACATACTGCTTTCAAAATGGCTGACGATCAAAACGATATAGATTGCAGTTGCCAGCCCGCAAAACGCATGGCATCCCAGTAATTCTGCCGCGCATAGGACAAGCAGGCTTCCCGCCAGCAGAATAGACGCCTCCACCCAATGCCGGTAGGCTTGCGCCGGCAACTGCCCCCAGAGCCAGTCGGTCAAAAACATGATAGGGAGTCCCACACCAACGGCGGTCAACGTAGCCAAAATACGCATCTTTCCGTTTTCCTTTGTTTTTTCAGAGGTTTCACGAATTTCCATCATACCATAGATGTAGATGAAAATCGGATGCACCTCCAGCCCCGGCACAAAAAGGCGAATCAGCTGCCAAAGGCAGAAGCCGCAAAAAATAGCCAGAATACTCTTGACTTTCCGCATTCCCACATGCGGGTGCATGTGATGGTGGGTATCTTTCCCATCAGGATGTGTGCTACCGCAATCCCCCGGCATGTTGGACATAAGAGGCCTCCCTTCCGATTCTGTGCCGTAGCAGAACACCATCAGCCCGTTTTTTTCTCAAATTTCCCGCCCGGGCAGCGGCAAAGCGGGCAGAGATATCCTTCCGGAATGGTCTCGCCGGAATAGTGATAGCCGCAGACAGGACAGATCCATCCCGCATCTTCCCGCATCGTACGGTAAACCGTGGCGGTAGGCGGTGGGGCAAAGGCCCCCTTTCGCAAAAACTCATCCATTGTCATCAGCCGCGCGTTGCTGAGTGTTTGTCCGTCTACAGCGTCGCAGATAAACAGATAGTAATTCTTGACAGGGATTGTTTCCGTCACCTTCAAGCTGGCCCATGCGGCAATTCTGTCTGTAAGATAGGGATTGTCAAAGGCGTCCCGCTGCACAGGCAGTCCCGCAAACTTGTCCACCACACGGCTGGAGCGATAGCCGAAAACGCTCAGTAGCTCACGGCTGGCATCCTGCGCAACCATGGACACCGTCAGTGTGCCGGCTTTCAGCAGCGCTTCGCAGGTACGGTTATCCCTTGTTGAGTACGATAGCGCACTTTTGAGGGCTGCCGCTGGTGATCTGAAAGAAAGAGCTGATCAGACCCCCATAGTTACGTCCGCCCTCAAAAACTCCTACAACATAGAGACCGTAATTGAGTTTATCAAATACCATACGATCCATTTTGAGTCCTCCCGCCTGTAAACATTTTACATTTTAAGAGTAGTTTATCTTAGTAAGATAGCATAGTGCACGGAGAAAAGCCGTTGTCAGAGCAACGGAGCGGTGTAGAAAAAACTTCTACACTATCCTCAAGCGGAAAGTATTCTCAAGATATTGACAAGAAATTAACAATCCGTATAATGAAAGTATCTCTCGCAGCGTTCCATGGGGCAGGGATAAGGTCGGCGGGGATGCGCAAGCTATGGTGACAGGTGACGATGGGTCTTTTGTCAATGAGCAGGCAGCAGCTTTCATTGCCTGACAGCCAGGCTTAGATAATCAAAAAAGATAGGAGGACATGATTATGAAGGGTTTTGCCATGCTGAAGATCGGCGAGGTCGGTTGGATCGAAAAGGATCGTCCACAATGCGGGCCGCTGGATGCCATCTGCAAGCCGTTAGCCGTTGCGCTTTGCACCTCAGACGTACACACCGTCTGGGAGGGTGCTGTTGGTGAGCGGCACAACATGATCCTGGGCCACGAATGCTGTGCTCAGGTGGTGGAGGTAGGCTCCGAGGTGCGGGATTTCAAGCCCGGTGATCGGGTTCTGATCCCGGCCATTACCCCCAACTGGAGTTCCCTGGAGGCGCAGGCCGGCTATGCCATGCACTCTGACGGAATGCTGGCAGGATGGAAATTCTCCAACATCAAAGACGGCGTCTTTTCGGAGTATTTCCACGTCAATGACGCTGACGGCAATTTGGCACTGCTGCCGGAGGGCATGGACATTGTGGATGCCTGTATGCTTTCGGACATGGTTCCTACCGGTTTTCATGGCGTGGAACTGGCGGACGTGCAATTTGGCGACACCGTGCTGGTGGTGGGCATCGGCCCTGTTGGCCTGATGTCGGTGGCAGGCGCGGTCCTGCGGGGAGCGTCCCGCATTATTGCGGTGGGCACCCGGCCCAATTGCATTGAGGTGGCCAGAAAATATGGAGCGGATGATTTTATCAGCTATAAAAACGGCCCCATTGACCAGCAGGTGCTGACCATGACCGGTGGCAAAGGGGTAGACAAGGCCATTATCGCCGGTGGTGGCGTTGAAACCTTTGAGCCGGTAGTGAACTGCCTGAAGCCCGGAGGGAAGATCGGCTCTGTGAACTATCTGGGGGACGGCGACTATGTCACGATCCCCCGTGTGGCATGGGGCGTTGGCATGGGTCACAAGCAGATTCAGGGCGGTCTGATGCCCGGCGGCCGCCTTCGCATGGAGAAGCTAGGTGCCTTGGCCATGTCGGGCAGACTGGATGTCAGTCTGCTGGTCTCCCATGTATTTGACGGCTGGGAGCATATTCCCGAAGCGCTGCAGCTGATGAAGGACAAGCCTGCCGACCTGATCAAACCGGTGGTGAGACTGGTATAATTTGCGGAGCTGACAGGTTGATCCAGTATATCAGGTATAAATCAAAAGCCCTGGGAAGTCCCAGGGCTTTTGACAACAGGGGAGTTAAGCCTGTTGCAGAACAGTCTTCAGCGCATCGATCCGGTCAGTCTTCTCCCAAGCTACATTCAGCTCCTCCCGGCCCATGTGTCCATAGGCAGCCAACTGACGATAAATTGGCTTACGCAGGTCGAGATCACGGATAATGGCGGTCGGTCGCAGGTCAAATACCTGTTTCACAGCAGCCGCCAGTCGGTCATCCGCCACTGTGCCGGTACCGAATGTATCCACCATTACAGACAGGGGCTGAGCCACACCGATGGCATAGGCCAACTGGATTTGGCATCTGCTGGCAAGACCGGCAGCTACCACATTCTTAGCCACCCAGCGAGCGGCATAGGCAGCGGAGCGATCCACTTTTGTGGGGTCTTTACCAGAAAAGGCCCCGCCGCCATGGGGTGCTCTGCCGCCATAGCTGTCCACCACGATCTTCCGCCCAGTCAGCCCGCTATCCCCTTGAGGACCGCCAATAACGAACCGGCCGGTCGGGTTTACATAGATCTTGGTATTCTCATCCATCAGTGCCGCAGGAACGGTAGGCTTGATAACCAACTCGATAATATCCTTGCGAATCTGTGTCAGCGGGATTTCAGCGGCATGTTGGGCAGAAACTACTAGCGTGTCCACACGAAAGGGCTTACCATTATCGCCGTACTCCACAGTGACCTGCGTCTTGCCATCCGGCTTTAAATAATCCACAAGGCCCTGTTTTCGTATATCGGTAAGACGCTTAGCCAGCTTATGCGCCAAAGAGATAGAAAGCGGCATCAGTTCGGGAGTCTCATCACAGGCGTAGCCAAACATCATTCCCTGATCGCCGGCACCATTATCCAATTCATTTTGACCGGATTCCTTTGCTTCCAAAGATTGATCGACACCCAAGGCAATATCACCGGATTGCTCATCAATATTGGCAAGGATAGCGCAGGTATTGCCGTCGAATCCACAGGCGGCGTCATCATAGCCTGCATCAAGAACCACTTGCCGGGCAATCTTGGGAATATCCACACAGCCAGAGGTGGTGATCTGCCCCATAACGAGAATCAGTCCTGTGGAGATAGCCGTCTCACAGGCCACGCGGCCACTGGTATCCACCGCAAAAACAGCATCCAGAACAGCGTCGCTGATCTGATCGCAGATCTTATCGGGATGCCCCTCGGTAACCGATTCGGAAGTAAACAGATATGACGCCATTAAGAAACACTCCTTTCTTGATGCACACAAGAATATATTCATCTGATACTGGCAAGAGCGCCCGGAGAAGCAGTTTTTGCCGCCGGACACTCTTGCCATGCTGAGGATGAGGTAGAAAAGAGTTTTATTGAAAGATTCTCCCATGTAGGGAGAGAGAAGAGGCGGCGCGAAAAGAACATCATTTCCGCGCCGCGCACTCTCTCCGCATCGTTAGATGCAAACCGGGAGAAAGTAGTATGGGCTAGCTCTTAAATTCGCGCTTTGCGGCCAGAACCGCCGCACCGACAAGGGTCAATCGGTCAACGTCACTACACCGCGGATGCATCGCCAGCATTTGGAAAGGGGACGGGGAACATTGTCACTCGCCTTTTCTAACCCGGCAGAAGTAAATGTGGAACTCCTCGTTACCCTTCTGCTCAGTATGATATTCAAAGCCCAGTTTACTCATAGGGCCGTAATACATGATTGGCCGAAATGACTGAATCACGTGAATTCCCTGACCTTTTCTTGTTTCGGCTGCCATTTCCGTGAGTTCCGTCAGCACGTTATCAATTCGACCTCGCAGATCAAGTAGTTCAAATGTGTCCCGCTGGTCTTTCCAAAGCTTATAACTCATGCGTTGCGAATCCTTTCGCTGATATAGATATTAAGAAAAACTGTATCCCTGAATGTTCGGAAATATCTTGACAGATACAATTTAACTATAATATGATTGAAAGAAAACTTCGGTTGCCATGACAACAATTGGAGGGAAATTATGGAACAGTTTCTGCACAATCTCCCCATTTTTCACGGCGTCGAAATAAGCGAGATCAAAAGTCTTCTTGTTTTTCTGACGGCACAAAGAAAAAGCTACAAAAAGGGTGAGATCATCCTGTCCGAAGGTGAGACAACAGACTGTATAGGCGTGGTGCTCTCCGGCCTAGCAATGCTCCAGCTTGGCGATATATGGGGCAATAACAGTGTGGTGGGCAGTGTGCGCCCCGGCGGCACCTTCGCAGAGGCGTATGTCTGCCTTCCTGATGAGCCGCTGATGATCCATGTGGTCGCTGCGGAGGACAGCGAGATACTCTTTTTGAATATGCGTCCGGTATTGGAAGCGTCGCTGTCCCCGGACAGTCTAAACATCCGACTGATGCGCAACTTACTGACGATCTCTGCGCGAAAAATAATGCAATTCTCACGGAGAATACTGTATACAAATCCCAAGACCATCCGTAAGCGGGTCATGTTGTTCCTCACAGAATGTGTAAGGAGAGGCGGCAATCACACCTTTACCGTTTCCTTTAATCGCCAGCAGCTGGCAGACTATTTGGGGGTGGACAGAACCTCTTTGTGCGGGGAGCTGTCTCGTATGCGGCATGACGGGCTGCTGGACTATCACAAAAGCACTTTTACCGTGCATGAGCACACCCGCACTGATTAACAGGAAAAGCTGATGGATTTTCAAAGAAGGAAAACCATCAGCTTTTCTTATTTTGGCTTAATGATGATTAAGCATACAGAACTTTTTTCAAGCATCAGATATGACAAACCGCCACAATACGACACCCTTCTGGCAGAGGGATATCGTCGGGCATCCGGTCAAATGTCCATTTTGGTACACCCATCCACTGGGCGGCCACGGCAGAAAAGTGCAGCAATACGATTCCAAGATCCAGTTCACCATCGTGTGGGTCTGTAGGGGCATCCTCCGTCTGGATCAAAAACAGTTCATGCTCCCGCAGCAGGAAGCCGTAGGGCTGCCGGTTCAGATAACTGGGGGAGAGAGAGGCTGCATAGAAGGAGCGCCATAACATGTCGCCATACGACAGCATCAATTCATCCAAACCATCCTTGCAACCCCATTTCCCCACAGAAACCAGCTCGTTGATACTCTTCTTGGGTGCGTAATACTGTCTCAGGATAGAGATGTCCACCTTCGATACATTCTGAATATTAAGCCGCAGCGCCTTCCGTGTCCGCTCTCCGTAACCGAAAGCCACAATGGCCGCCACCTCCAATGGTGAAGACAGTGACAGCGCAAACTTTACCCGCTCACTGTTCGTAAAGGTCAGCCAGCAGCTGTCAATCTCCATCTCGGTCAACTTCAGGATCATATCTTCCATCAGATAACCAGCGTTTTTCCCCGCGTTTTCATGAGGGGCCGACAGCAGCACCAAATAATGCGGTGCGCCGATAAGATACTTCTCGTAACCGGCAGACCCCTCCAGCGCTTTTTGCGCCTCACCGCTCACGATCACCAACTGCGTCTCGATTTCAGGGAATAGCCGCATACACTCTTTGTCAAAGTAGGTTCTGATCTCACTAATAGATTCGCTTGAAACCCCTTTGCTCCGGAAGGATCTGACAGACTTGCGATTTTGTATCATGGCACTGTAATTCATAATGGACCTCCTATTCTCTTCGTTGTCGCCTTCTTTCACACAACTACGGATGCTTGCAGCCTCCGCGCGATTTTAACTTCCTGTGGCTTACAAGAGCCACAGGACATCTAACAGCATCGTATCAACACTTAAAGGAAATGTCAAGAGAAAGTCCTACGTATGACCACGCCGCCCGACGATGGCAGTATGCAGAAGTTTCCCGCCTTTGAGGGCAAGGATCTGGATGGCAACACGGTGAAGAGCAGTGAGCTGTTCTCTAAAAATGCCGTCACCGTGGTGAATTTCTGGTTCACCACTTGCAACCCCTGCGTGGGCGAGCTTGCCGAGCTGGACACGCTGAACAAGGAACTCACGGAGAAGGGCGGCGCCCTCATCGGTGTCAACACCTTCACGCTGGACGGCGACGAAGCGGCAATCTCTGAGGCAAAGAATGTACTGGCCAAGAAGAGCGCCACCTATCAGAATGTGTATTTCGCTTCCGACGGTGAGGCAGGCAAGTTCACCACCAATATCTCACCACCTATGTGGTTGACAGGAACGGCAACATCGTGGGCGACCCCATCGTGGGTGCTATTACGGAAAAGAATCAGGCGGAGGCACTGCAAGCCCAAATCGACAAGGCGCTCTCCGCCGATATGGGCTGACAAACGGAGGTTTCCCCGCAAGGAGGGATACGCGCCATAAGGCGGCGGACAGGTGATGTCCGCCGCCTTATGGCTATTTTAGATGAGGTGTTTGCAGCTTGATCTCAAAGGAACTGCATATCGGTCAATCAGCCGTTCTTACGCTTGATGATCAGCGCGGTTCCGGTCAGCGACAGCAGGGCGCTTACGCCGTACAGCGCCACACCGGCGTCAAAGGTCTTGGGAGAGGAAATCGGCTTCTCCGGTGTGGTTGTTTTGTTCGTGCTATTGCGCTTATAAGTGTTTACAAAGGTCATCTGATCCTCAGCAGCGCCTTCACCATTTCTAGTGGAATAGATATTCATCTTGGGAATACCATTCTCATCCTCTGCTTCACCGGGCAGTACATACCACACCGCGTCGGAATACGTCCATCCCGGAAGGTTATTATTCTTCTCACAGACAGAGAAGCCCTCGCAGACAAACTGCCTAACCTGCTTCGTCGGGCCGCTGATAATCAGCTTGCCGTCATAGTTACCCACACCTTTGGTGGTCACGACAGCCGTGTACGTTACGTCCTTGTATTCATTTTTATTGCTGTTTCCAATATCGAAAATCTCCAGCTCAAAGTCCGTCTTGCCGGGAGCGGTGTTGCCGCCCAGCTTCACCGTCTTGGTGAAGGGGATCTCAACGGTAGTAAGATTCTCGGTATAGGTGTTCGTGAATATAGCCCGCTCTATTCCATCATTCCCAGGCTGATAGACTGTAAGATCCATATCCCCATGTCGTAAGTCATATGTGAAGACCAATTCATAGCTTTTAGTAGAATACTCCCATCCCGCCTTGCCGTCGTTCTGCTCTGTCAGAAGGAAGACCTTTCTATACCTGACAATATCATTACTGCCCGCATTACTGCTGGGATTCCAGTGGTGCTCGGCAAAGTCAGATGCCGGGAGCTTAAATTTAATGGTTTTCACAAAAGTGTCAGTACCAGCAGCGGTGGATATCTTCAAGTCATCCATCAGCGTGATGCCATAGTAGGCAAGGTCACGCTTTGTTTCCCCCTCGTTTACCACATCCTCCAGCACAAATGTGAAGGTTTCCGCGGGAGGCGCTACATTGCCCGTTTTCTCCACCACTTTCGTAATGGAAAGTTCCTTTTCGAACGGGTTGGTGTCGGTGGGTACTACCTCCGTTGCCCATGCGGTGGCGGCCAGACCCAGTGTCATGACCAGGGCCAACAGCAAGGCGAATAAGGTTTTTCTGCTTCTTTTCATGTGTTTTACCTCCATTATTCGTCGTTATTTTTCCGGCGCGCACAGCGCCAAGTGAACAAAGCCAAGGCCACCAGCGCGATCCCAAGGATCACCGCCAGCCCTTTCCAGCATTTACGCATGGCGTCGTCTCCTTCCCGTGTTCACACACGCGCATCACTCCCACTGGGGATAGAAATAAAGTACCGTGTCCGGCTCTATCTGAATGGGCAGATAGGAGCCGTGCTGTCCCTTGTCGATGGACAGATAGGTGTAGTCCTCAAAGGCCATGGGAACCTGCACGATGAAGCTATCGTGGATGATCCGTTCCGTCTCGCCGGGCGTGTATCTCTTGCCGCCGGTGCGGGTCAGATCCAGCATGATCACACCGGAGTATTCCCCGTTGCCGGTCAGTCCCCAGTCGCCTGTATAGACCTCCTCCGGTGTGACGAAGTCGCTTTCGTACCACCAGGTGAAGGTCGCCGTGCCCCAATCGTCCTCCTGACTGCTGTTGGCGTGCAGCTCCAAGGTGGCCAGAGCGGGCTTATCCGTATGGCCATCCCACGCCCATATCTCCTGCGTCAGCTGGGAGCCGGAGGGACACGTCCAGCCGATGTCGCTGCCGAAGCCGTCGTTCCCCTCCTGCGAGTAAAAGGTGAAATCGTAGGCCAGCTTCCGGTCGTTCTCATAGTCGTAGGGCAGCGCCACGATTCCGGGGATGGGATACCAGCTCAGGGTATCGGGATGACTGTCGGTCAAAAGCAGCTCCGTGGTATCGGTGGGGACAGACCCCAGATCGTTGGAGACAAACAGCAGGATCGGGTCGCCGCTCTCACTGCGGTAGAGCACCTCAACGGTATCGTAATCGCCCTTCGCCTCGTTCCACCGGACGCGGTTCACCGCCACGGTGGCGTTGGGGTCGTGGGGCACCACGCAGAACAGGCTTCCGCTGTCGCCCACCACCCGCTCCTGCGGGATATTCCGAATAAAGGCATACTGGGCGCACAGTCCCGGCGCCGTATCGTTCATCCAGTCCCGCAGAGGAACCGCCAGATCACTCAGCTTGCCGTCGATATCGCCGATGTAGGCCACCGCGAAGCGCT
>OLZQ01000155.1_pt1 | contig 44075 bp, 41 predicted proteins | sample 1644511 | NCBI WGS metagenome assembly OLZQ01 (sample SAMEA103958132, study PRJEB25191) | human gut metagenome | biome: human-associated habitat [ENVO:00009003]; feature: intestine environment [ENVO:2100002]; material: feces | place: Germany | collected 2013/2015 | reverse complement strand
GTATACAAAGCATCAGTGGCCGAATTGTAGTTGGACACCCCAGGCTATGGCAAACTTTATAGGTAAATATCTGGGCCCTGTATTTAGCGAAAAACATCCGGATGTCGATTTATGGTTCGGTACGTTCAATTGTAACAAGATGGAAGACCTGAAGTGTGTAATGGAGAATGCCGATGCCTCTGAGTATATCCGTGGGATCGGTCTGCAATGGGAAGGAAAAGATGTTGTAGCCGATATTCATCGGGAATATATCGTGGACAATGGAAGAAAAACCGGTTGGCGGCCCGACAGACGGCCGAAAGCATTCCTGTCCCTGCTTAATTCATGCTTGGAGTTTTGCGCTATTTGTTCACGAATGATATTTCTGAATGCCTGACAGGCATGCCATATTACTGTATTCTGTCGTGACAAAAAGTGTCTGTTGAGATAGTATATTTCCAAGTAAGGTTATGAAGTTTCAAGGTCTTTATACAGCAATTGTGACTCCGTTTGCCGGCAATCGGGTCGATGAAGAGGCTTTTAGAATGCTTGTGGAAGCCCAGATAGCCGCCGGTGTGGCCGGTATTGTGGCTGTCGGCACCACAGGAGAATCCCCCACCTTGACTGTAAAAGAACACTTGAGGGTGATAGAACTGGCCGTGGAGAGCGCGGCTGGCCGCATTCAGGTTATTGCGGGAACGGGAGCTAATTCTACTGCGGAAGCTATCCATATGACCCAGGAAGCGGAAAAAATGGGAGTAGATGGAACGCTCCAGGTGTGCCCCTATTACAATAAACCTTCCCAGGATGGAGTTTATGCCCATTTCAAGGCCATTGCGGACGCCACCCGTCTACCGATTATGCTGTACAGCATTCCGGGCCGTTGCGGTATTGAAATCAGTGTGGAGACAATCAGCCGTCTGGCGAAAGACTGCTCGCATATTGTTTGTGTGAAAGAGGCCGGCGGCAATGTGGACCGCGTGAACCAGCTGATGCAGGTGGTTCCGGAAAATTTCACTGTTCTGTGCGGCGATGATGGCCTGACGGTGCCTTTTATGGCCTGTGGCGCCAGCGGATTGGTTTCCGTAACATCCAATCTGGTTCCGGGCATCATGAATTCCATTGTAAAAGCTGGCCTGAATCAGGATATGGGAGAAATGCTTTCCCTCCAGAAGACTTTTTATCCGTTGATGAAAGGGCTAATGACTTTGGATTCCAATCCTGTGCCGATCAAGGCGGCTTTGGCGATGAAAGGAGATATACAGCCCGGAGTACGCCTTCCGCTGGTTCCATTGCCGGAAGAAAAGGAAGCTCAGCTTTCCGCACTTCTTCGACGTTTCAACATTCTTTAATATTTTAGTGATATGATTTCCATTCTTGTTACAGGCATTTCGGGCCGCATGGGCCAGGCTATCCAAGAGGCGGTGACGCTGAATCCGGATACTTGCGTGGGGGCCACTCATGATCAGGGGCAGGAGCTGTATCCGGCCCTCGCCAAATGCGACGTAGCCATTGATTTTTCCCATCATGCTTTCACCAGCACTTTGCTAGCGGAAGCTGTCGCCAATAACAAGCCTCTGGTCATAGGCACTACAGGACATACGGATCTGGAACGCCAGGAGATTGTGGATGCCGCTGCATCCATTCCAATTGTGTTTGCTTCCAATTATTCCGTGGGGGTGAACGCCCTGTTCTGGTTGACGCGCAAGGCGGCCCAGATTTTGGGAGGCAGTTGCGATATAGAGGTGATGGAGATGCATCACCGTCATAAAATTGATGCTCCTTCCGGTACTGCCCGGACACTGGCGGAAATTCTGTCCGGCGCTATTGACAGGAATTATGAAGACAGTGTGGTTTTTGGCCGTGAAGGGGTGGTAGGGCCTCGACCCGCCAAGGAAATAGGCATGCATTCCCTGCGGGGAGGGGATGTGGTAGGGGACCATACCGTGATATTTGCTTCCGATGGAGAACGGCTGGAGCTTACCCATAAGGCGTCCAGTCGTATGACATTTGCCTCCGGAGCGGTTCGAGCGGCTCTCTGGCTCCAGAATCGGGAGCCGGGGCTGTATACCATGGAAGATGTTCTGGGGCTTTCCCAATTATAACTTTTTGGTATCGTGGCCGTTCTCCTTTTTTAGATCGGCCACGATATTTTTTACTGATGAAGAGAGCCGGCATTGCACTGGGGTCCAACCTTGGGGATAAAAACAGCCTGATGATTCAGGCCAGGGATCATTTGTTGCAGATGAGTCTGTCTGATGACCCTTTTCTGCAATCCTCCCTGTATGCTACCAGTCCCCAGGGGTGTCCGTCCGGTGCGGATGATTATTTGAATGCCGTGGTGGAATTTACCTGGCCCGGTACGGTGGAGGAATTGCTTGTGCATTGCCAGGGTATAGAACGGGCCTTGGGACGCGTTCGTTCCGGGATCCGCTGTGAACCCAGGACGGCGGATGTGGATATTATTTATGTGGGGGACATGGTGGTCAATGATCCTCCTCGTCTGATTCTCCCCCATCCCAGAGCCCATTTGAGGAAATTTGTTTTAAAACCTCTTTCCGATATCAGGCCGGAACTTATCCTGCCGCGCCAGCATAAAACGGTTGCCTGCCTGTTGGCGGGATTGGATACGGATGAAGCTGATCCGCTTCTGGTATCGGAACGCTGGTAAATCGCATGTTTATTGAATGTCATGAATCAATCTTTTGAGAAAGCGGAACGCATCCGCGCCTGCAAGAACAGGCGGCATGTGACTCTGGTAACTGCTTATGACTATCCTACAGGCCGCCTTTTGGATGAAGCCGGCGTAGATATTGTGCTGGTGGGTGATTCCCTGGGGATGGTGGTTTTGGGTTTTCCGGATACCACTCATGTGACGCTGGATCATATGCTTCATCATGTGGAAGCTACTGCGCGCGGAGTGAAGAACGCCCTGCTGGTGGGAGATATGCCCATACATTCTTATGATACGGTGGAACAGGCCGTGCAATCCGCAAAGAAATTGTTTTTGGCTGGGGCGGATGCAGTCAAGCTGGAAGGGGGGGCAGCCCAAGCGGAAAATATCCGTGCTATTGTGGAGGCCGGTATTCCCGTAGTGGGTCATATCGGCCTTCTGCCGCAAAAAGTGCTGGAGGAGGGAGGATACAAGATTAAAGGAAAATCCTCCTCAGAGGAGGAAGCCCTGGTAAGGGATGTGGCGGCCGTGGCGGAGGCGGGGGCTTGTGCCGTGGTTGTGGAGGGCGTAACGCCTCATGCTGCCCGTCAAATTACCGTACATTCTTCCATTCCCACGTTGGGTATTGGTTCCGGCGCTCATACGTGTGACGGCGATGTCGTGGTGATTCATGATCTGGTGGGAGCGTTTCCGTGGTTTGTTCCGGCTTTCGTCAAACCTCGCGCGGACGTAGCCGGAAGCATGATTGCCGCCGTCAAGGAGTGGATGGAAGATTGCTATACGGAGCCCGGTTCCATCAGCTCATAACAATTGATTTTTTATGCTGGTATTTTCTACGTGCTGGAATTCCCACCGTCATCAGGACGGGGAAGAAATGATTGATGAAATTCTTTCTTTGGGTTTTGACCATGTGGAACTTTCCCACGGCATCAAGTTATCCCTTCTGCCCGGTATCATGAGGGCGGTAGAAGCCGGAAAGGTGCAGGTGGCCGGGGTACATAATTTTTTCCCCGCACCGATTGACGAGGTGGGGGACTCTCCTGACAGCAAGCCTTTTACGGCGGATTTGCCGCAGGTGCGTTCCAAGGCTATTGAATTGACGAAAAAGTCTATTGAACAGGGCGCAGCGCTGGGGGCCGGATATATTGTGTTGCATATGGGAACGGTGGAACCCTTGGCGAAACGCACGGATACGGCTCATTTGCAAAACCTGGCGCGTCAGGGGATGGTGGGAACGGAATTGTTTGCCGGCACCAAGGGCGAATTTGTACGCCGCCGCAACCGCCTGGCTCCCGTTTATCTGGAACGGGCGCGAGAAGCTCTCCGGCAACTCCTTCCGCAAGCCGGACAATTTGGCGTCAAGCTGGGCATTGAAGGTCGCAGCCATTATGAGCAGGTGCCGAGTGAGGATGAAATGAATTTGTTGATGAAGGAGTTTGAAGAAAATCCCTTTATCGGTTACTGGCATGATTTCGGGCATATTCAAAGAAAGCATAATTTACTGATATTAAATCATGAGCAGTTTCTTCGCCGAATGTCTTCCCATTTGATTGGGGGGCATGTGAACGATGTCAAATGGCCGGCGCGGGATCATCAGGTTCCTCTGTTGGGGGGAGTGGTTCCCTTTGAACGTCTTCTTCCTTTTTTCCCGCATGGAGTTCCGCTCGTATGGGAACTCTCCAGTCGTGTTCCCTCAGAAGATATCCGCGCGGCGCGCAAATTATGGATGGAACAATTTCCGCAGACGCTGGACTGACTATCTTGTGGTTGTAAATCCGGTTCCGTGGGTATAGAGTCGGTACGATGATAGATAAGACGACATCCCGCGTCATTATGGGGCTTTTGGGAACGGCCTGTGTCTTGATTACGGCATTTGCCTGGTACAAGGCGAAATATGCTGCCGTTCCGGAGGCTGGGATGCACCATAATATTTATGATGAAGACATTCCGCAGTCTGCTCCGGTTCCTGTAGATTACCGGATGGTTTTGTTGACGCCCCAGGATCTGGCGAAGGCGCCTCTGGCCGATGTGTTCACGTCGCCCCTCGGAGATGAAAATGGCGCGTTTACCTATGTTGCCCAAGGGGTGGGGGATATGAATGTTGTCCGTAAGGGAAGGCATGCAGGACAGGATTTAAATGGAATAGGAGGAGAAAACACGGATGAGGGACTGCCCGTGAGGGCCGCCGGCCGCGGATTGCTGATTTATGCAGGAGAACCTTCTCCTGATTGGGGCAATGTTGTCGTGCTGCTGCACCGTTTGCCGGACGGGCGTTTTGTGCAGAGTTTGTATGCCCATTTGAAGACCGTCAGCGATATTCCGTTGGGGACTTTGGTGGGACGCGGAGAGCAAATCGGCTCAGTCGGAACTGCGCATGGCAACTATTTGGCGCATTTGCATTTTGAGATGATTGAATCCATCGCCCATGAGGCGGGAATGCCGGGCTATGGGAAGACGACGTTTAACAGAATCAATCCGGATGAGGTGCTGAAGCAATATGCTCCCGCCCCTGAAATGATGATGCCTGATCCCATTATTGCCTTGAAACAGGTTCAGATGGCGGCGGGGTGGGAAAAACTGCTGGAGAACCTGTATAAGGATAACAGCATGGAAGCTTTGGATAAAATCCTCCCAGACAGTCAGCCGCCCACGGAAGAAAAGGAAAAACGCTGATTACGGTTTTTTCGATCAGGAACGGGAGTTTTGATTTTTGGATACCAGTTCTTCCTGTTTTCTGGTGATTTGCAGGACACAGATCAGCCACAGGATGCTCGCTGCCGTCATCAGTGCGCCGGTGAGCAGAAAGGCCGTTACGTAATGTTCCGCCCCGAAAGGGAAAAGAGTGCACAGAGTTAGAGCCGTAGTTACCAGCAGATACAGGCGCAGGGAGCGGGAGGGTGTTTGCTGCATCCATTCTGCCGGGTTTTTGGATGCCTTATATATTTCCTGGAGAACCAGGGCATTGAGAACCATGCCAACTACCGGCATGCAGCTTAGAAGAACGCTAAGAAAGGGAGTGAACCGGATTCCCGAAACTTGAAATTCCTGAATATTGGCAGATGCCCGGTACAGCCAGATCAGCTGGATGAGCAGGGATGGAATGAACAGGATGCTGAGGAGGAAGACCAACGGCGCCGCAAAAGATGGCAGGTGAACCATATTCTGCTGAATGAGTGTCTGGATCTCTTCATAATTAACGACATGATTGGAAAAAACAAGCCAGCTGCTCCAGAGCATGAAGGGCAGCAATACGAAACATGCCAAAATGGATAATTTGGCCAGCCCGTTTAAAGAATAACGCAAACGGTACTGCTGCTCCTCTGGCTGGTCTTTGCTTTCTTGATTCTGTGTTTCCTCCCATACTGGTGACATTGGCGGAAGAACTTGGTCTACAGGCTGCCATCCTTCCATGCCCTGTTTCCAGGTAAGCGTTTTTGAGTCGATTACGCCCTGTCCCAGAAATTCACGGACTTCGTATTCGGAATAGGCTCTCGGCTGGGAATCGCCGGGAAGTTTCAGGAAGTATTCACTCATTACCTGTATTTTAGAGAAAGAAACATGTATGGAGCAATTGGAATTTGAAGGATGACTGATAAAGTATCCCAGCAGGGGCTTTTTTCAGATAGAAGAATCAGCTGCTAGTGGGTTTTTGACTGGCTTTTGCAGGGGAAGTGATTTTACCGGAAAATAAAATAACCGTCCGGAAGAGATTGTTAGAAAATAATCGAAAGGACAGGATTCGAACCAGCGGTCTCTTCGTCCCGAATGAAGAAAATTTGAAATGTAACTATTGATAATCAATGATTGTGTTTCTTGTGCCCTTTTCAAATCCTTTGTTTTCCACTTGATTGTCGTGCCGTTTTAACCTTTTCTTTCACGTTCCGAATGAGGGTTGGATTACGCGTTAAACGTGTTGATGGGGAGCGAGAAATCTTTCAAGGTTTCCATGAACTGAATATTCAGTAGTAAACGATACGAAACATAATATTATGGCTATATCTACAAAACCGTTCCACCCGTTGGATGTGGAAAATAACCGCCGCTACAAGGTAACGAAGAAAGAGTCCCCCAAGATTGGATGGCACAAGACGGAAGAAACCGGGGTACATGACTGGGAAGGATATATCCGCGTTCCGGAAGATGGAACCTATAATTTCACGATTCAGATTGACGACAACGGCTATCTGGAAATCAATGGTGAAAAGGTAGCGGAATTGACTGGCTTACATTCGTCCACATCCGTTTCTGGAAGCAAGGAACTTAAAAAGGGCTTTCACTATGCGAAACTGCATCATGAGAACCTTGCCGTACCGGAAGAAATTGCTCCTTACCCCAATGCGGAGGAGTTTGTTCCCAAGATGGGAAATTCCGAACTGGAACTTTGGGAAATTGATGCTCCAAAAAATCTTTGGAATATTGCCAATGCACAACGTCTACTGGAATGCTACAATGTAGTGGATTATCCCACCATGACTACAGATGATGTGTGGAACTATATTGGAGGATGGCTGAACGATAGCCACGTTTCGGGAGATGCCAATTACATTAACAGTTGCGCCTTGCGTCTGAGCATTGCTCTTAGTAGTTATGGTATTGACCTTAATGGAGCTCCGGGAGCCAATAATATTGGGGCAAAAGGTAATTCCCAGGCGTTGGGGGGTAAAAAGCACGTTATCATCAGCGCAGCTCAAATGGCGGTTTATCTCCGTACCCTGCTGGGGACTCCTGATTATCCGGATGATGGAGAAAATGGGTACAACACTCCCCAGGCTGGAGATATTATCGTATTTGGCGATAGTCTGCATGTGGGAATGTGTCCGGGAAATAACATTGGCGTGGGCAGTTTTATTTCCGGCCCCGTGTGGCTGCTCCAAAGATCGACACTGGATGATTAATAACTGATATTAAATAGTATATTCATAGGGTGGACATTTTTTGTGTTCGCCCTATTTTTATTGAATATAAACCAAAAAATCAGTATCTAATATATACATATGAAGTATGTTTCTTTTCTTTGCGTTCTGTTTTCAGGGTTACTTTCAACCGTAGCCCTTGGAGAGCCGGACCGTTCTTCCCATGTTGCTACGCAGGCCGAAGTAGAACAGGATAGTTTTCTCAGGGGTACAGCCCGAAATTTAGAAAAAAGCGATGTGGTCCTGTCTGTTATCATTTACAAAATAGTCTCCACTGACCAGGGAACGACGCACTATGCCCGCGTCGTTCAGTCGCTGCGGGGAGATATTCCTGTAGAAGCTCTGGTCAAGTGGAACGGGCACGCCAATAAGCTTCCCAAGGGAAGCGCTCCTAAAACGGAATTGTATTCCAGTTGTAATCTGAGTTATGTCCTTGCGTCTTCAAAGGAGGTAAAAAAACTGCTGAACACACCGGAAGATTTTACTCCGGCTGACAGCATTTATGGACTGGATTCCTACAGCCTGGGCGACCACGTCAGATATTTTCCGATGACGGAGAGCGACCCGGGCCGTGCCATGAAAAAGCTCCTGCATATTGAGCCTGCAAAAATCACCGCCGAATCGGAAGCAGCTCGTTTCAAACCGGAATCCGGCAAGTAACCCGGTTTTCTCTCCCTGCTTCGACTTCATTTGACTCATCCCCGTTCATGAAATATGAATGGGGCTTTTTTGTGGAGGAGGTTCATTCTCCTTTGTTTAGGGGGATGTTATAGAGTACTTCCGCAGCGGCTGTGATGCTGCCTGGCACAGGGGTGAGAATTGGGCATAGATAATTTTTCCTCTGCATCGGTAAATACCCCCGACATCCTCCAGGCTTAATTGAGAAGATTTGCCCGTTTGATTTTGTTCCTGTGAGGAGGGTAAATTCAATCAGCATGATGCTGTTTATTTGCCTTGGCGCAAAATAGGGGAGGTGCAGAGTTATTAATGAGTAAAATTGTTTTATATCAGTAAATAAGTAATCAAAAAGCCGCCCGGAGGCGGCTTGGAAATTGGTCGAGCTGACAGGATTCGAACCTGCGACCTCTTCGTCCCGAACGAAGCGCGCTACCAGCCTGCGCTACAGCTCGTTGTTTGTGGTGCGGCGAAGTCTAAGGTTGAAAGATGGGTTTGTCCAGTTTTTTTTATTCGCCACGGCACTTAGTTGTGATACGGTGCCGGGGTTATGATGGATATGCTGGTGCGGCTGTATGATTTGCCCGATATTGAAGAAGACCTGAGGAGGCTGGAGAGGGAAGGTTTTTTGATTCGCCGTCCGGGTGCTTACGAACGTCATTTGGTAGCTGACTGGGTTGGCCGGAATTTTTCTCCCAAGTGGGTAAGTGAGGCGAAAGTCGCGTTTGGCCGCCAGCCCATTTCCTGTTATATTGCCACACGGGAGAAGAAGATTCTTGGTTTTGCCTGTTACGATGTAACGGCTCGCGGTTTTTTGGGCCCCATGGGGGTGGCGGAAGAGGTGCGCAGAAGCGGATTGGGCACCGTGCTATTGATTTCCGCCCTGAAAGGTTTGCGGGAGCTGGGGTATGCATACGGTGTCATCGGCGGGGTTGGTCCGGCTGATTTTTATGCCCGGGCTGTGGGCGCGATGCCTATTGAAGGGAGCTCTCCCGGCATCTACATGGATATTCTGCCGGAACCATAATTCCGCCTGTTGTGGAATTCATTTCCATTTCTGATGGTTTCTTTTCCGGACTGTCCGGAGAATGTAGCCGGAAGTAGTTATTTTTTATATCCTACCGGATGACAGAGCATGGGTGTTTGGAGAGAGGTTAGTTTCAGGGCCTTTGCCAGGGCATCCTTGTTCATGCTGGCGCGCGGATAGGTAGCCAGTCCCGTCCCGGAGCAGAACAGGGAGATGTTCTGGGAGACAATGCCGGCGTCCATGGCAGCCCAGGGTTCCGCCGTATCCGTTACAAGAATGAGACATATGGGGGCATCCGCCGGGCGCACGTCCCCATCGTTTACGGGAATCATGGCGTGGGCCTTGTGGTCATAGAGGTAGGAGGCGTTTTTAGTGCATATATAAATTTTAACGTCCTGGCGGTTCATGGCGGACGGGGCTGTACGTTTGCCGGATTCCTGACGGTTGATGCCATTGGCCGCCCAGAGCAGGTCTGATAAATCTTTTTGGGATAGCGCTTTTTCAGAAAAGCTCCGAATGGATTGACGGTCGGACAGGGCTTTCATGATCGGAGCTCCCCGTTCCAGGTCCGGCTGGTCCAGTTTGACGGTATCCGCGGCGTGAAGGAAGGCTGTTCCGGACAGCCCCGCTGCGAGCAGGTAAAGGAGGTTTTTTTTCATGGTTTTGCGGCAGGAGTGGCTGATAGATGCAGGTATTCCTGCATTTTCCCATTAGCCGGAATTTAACATGGGACGGAAGTGCTACAAGGTTTTTGTGCGCTCGTTTTCTGCCGCCGTCCAGAGGGGCTCCGCAGGTTCCGTAAAAAATCGGGAGGAGTTTTTCAAGAAAAGCCTTGAGTTCTTGTGTGAAACTGATATTGAAAGCAACCGATTTTTCGCCCGGCGGGGGAAGGCGCCCCGATTGCCCGCCGGTCAATAAGGGGCCATGAGAAAGATCGTTAATACTAACTCATCAACCATTTAAATGAGCACAACTGAACTGGCGGAACTTATTGACAGCAAGTTCCGCGAATTGCGTGAAGGTTCCATTGTTACCGGAACCATTCAGGAAATCCGTCCCCAAGTCGTTTTGGTGGACATCGGCTACAAGTCCGAAGGCGCTATTTCCATTTCCGAGTTTGAAGACGAGGAAATCGAAGTGGGGGACCAAATTGAAGTCCTTTTGGAACGCCTCGAAAACGACGAAGGCATCGTCGTCCTTTCCAAGGAAAAGGCCGCCCATAAGCAGAACTGGGATAAGATCGTGGGCGTGTACCGCGATGGCGGCCTGGTTAAGGGTAAAGTGAAGAGCGTCGTCAAGGGCGGTCTTATGGTCAATGTGGGCGTGGAAGCTTTCCTGCCCGGTTCCCAAGTGGATATTATTCCTCCTCGCGACCTGAACGAGTATGTAGGAAAGGTTTACGAATTCAAGATCGTCAAGGTAAATGACGACCGTAAGAATATCGTCCTTTCCCGCCGTGAGGTGATTGAAGCCGAACGCGCCGACCAGCGCCAGCGCTTCCTTGAAACCGTCAAGGAAGGCGACAAGGTGGAAGGTATCGTGAAGAATATCACGGACTTCGGCGCTTTTGTCGACCTCCGCGGCATGGACGGCCTGCTCCATATCACGGATATGAGCTGGGGCCGCGTGAACCATCCGAGCGAAATGCTCCATATCGGTCAGTCCCTGGAAGTCGTGATTCTGGAAGTGGATCGCGAAAAGGAACGCGTTTCCCTGGGCCTGAAGCAGATGACAGATAACCCCTGGGCGGATATCGAACGCAAATACCCGATCAATTCCCATGTCAAGGGCCGCGTGACCAAGCTCCTGCCTTACGGCGCCTTTGTGGAATTGGAAAAGGGCGTGGAAGGCCTGGTGCACGTTTCCGAGTTGTCCTGGGTCAAGAGAATCACCCGTCCGAGCGATGTATTGAAGCTGGACCAGGAAATCGAAGCCGTTGTTCTTTCCATTTCTGTGAAAGAACAGAAGATTTCCCTTGGTGTCCGCCAATTGGAAGACAATCCCTGGGCGGATATCGAATCCCGTTTCCCGATTGGTACCGTCATCAAGGGCCAGGTTCGCAACCTTACTCCCTACGGCGCTTTTGTGGGACTGGAAGAAGGCATCGACGGCATGATCCACGTGTCCGATATGAGCTGGACCCGCAAGATCAATCATCCCTCCGAAGTTCTCAAGAAGGGCGACGAAGTGGAAGCCATCGTTTTGGAAATCAAGAAAGAGGATCAGCGCGTCTCCCTTGGTATCAAGCAGCTTGAGTCCGATCCGTGGGAATCCATCAATGACCGCTTCAAGGTGGGCGATATGGTGACTGGCCAGGTGGCCAAGATTGCCAGCTTCGGCGCCTTTGTGAATCTGGACGGCGATATTGACGGCCTGATTCATATCTCCCAGTTGAGCGAAGACCATGTGGAACGCGTGAAAGACGTGATCAAGGTGGGCGATGAAATTACTGCCCGCGTAATTAAAGTGGACAGCATCGAACGCCGTATCGGCCTTTCCATCAAGGCTGTCAATTACGACACCGAACAGCTCCGCCGCGAAACCGCTTCCTTTGAAGCCCTCCGCCCGAGCAGCGATATGGTGGGGCTGGAACACGCCTTCAACCTGGCTACCCGTGAAAACGAAGAGTGGAGCCCTTCTGAAGAGAAGTAAGCCCGTTTTCGTATTACGCTGATTAATTTGACCGCCGCGAATAATCATATTCGCGGCGGTTTTTTTTCTCATTCCAAAGAAGGCTGGAAAAAATCTTGAGTTAGTTTCCACTAAAGTATTAACTTTCATTTTATACCATGTTGGAGCTGACCAAGAGCAATGAGGATTATCTGGAAGCTATCGGGTTGCTGTCTGAAAAGAACGGGACGGCCCAGGTGAGGGATATTGCAGAGATGCTTAAGGTAAAGATGCCTTCCGTTACATCTGCCGTCAAGCAGCTGGCGGATATGGGACTGGTGGAGTATACGCAGTATGCTCCCGTCAAGCTTACTCCCCAAGGCCGCAGAATTGCCGGGAAAATTATTGTCAGCCACGGTATTCTGTTTGATTTCCTGCGGGAGGAATTGGCTCTCCCGGAAGAACGCGCCAATGAAGTGGCTTGCCAGATAGAACACATCATGACTTTTGAGGAGATTGAAAAACTCAGGTCCTGCCGGATCCGCCCTTTTGAGGGTGGAGAGGAAAATTCCGCCAAGTAGCATGGCTCCGGGCTCTCTTATGGGAAGCTGGGGATATGGATGGCCGAACCACATTCCGGAAAGAGGGGGAAGGGCAGAAAACGGTGATGTAAGGTAAGGGAATGAAATAAGATTTTTGTCTGCTGTTTTTCCCATGGGGCATTGAAATGGGGAAGAGGACTTGGTTTCGGAAGTATTCATTTCCTGTTAGATGTTCTTCCTGCGGAAGAGGAGCGGTTTTGTTCAGCGTGCGGAGTTTTATTATTCTTGGAAATGGCCCGGTGCAAGTCGGAGTAAAAGAGGATGACTGGGAGAAACGGCATTTTGCCCTTTTCCGTCCAGGTAATTCGTGATAGGTTCCCGCGCATGGATCCCCATATCGCTGCAGATCTCTCGGCGCTCGACACGGCTGTCCTGCATAGCCGTCTTTCCGAGCTCGGGAGCTATCTTTGACCTGGACGGCATTCAACAACGAGTAGCCGAATTGGATGAACGCATGAGCGCCCCGGATTTCTGGGATGACCAGAATGCCGCACGGGCGCTGATGGCGGAGGTGAATCCCCTGAAACACAGGATGGAGGCATTTTCCGCGCTGAAGTCCCGTCTAGAGGATATTGACGCTGCTATTGAGCTGGCTCAGGAGGCGGATGACGATGACCTGGGCCGGGAGGCTGTGGAAGAGTTTGCCAGGTGGCAGAAGTCTCTGGCGGATTTTGAATTGCTGACCCTGCTGAACGGACCGCAGGACCAGGCTTCCTGTTATGTAACCATCCACGCCGGGGCCGGCGGCACGGAAGCCTGTGACTGGGCATCCATGTTATTGCGCATGTATATCCGCTGGTGTGAGCGCCGGGGATTTTCCGTGACGTATTTGGAGAGTACGGACGGGGATGACGCCGGCATTCGTTCCGTGACATTGAAGGTGGATGGAGAGTATGCCTACGGATATTTGAAGAATGAACGCGGCATCCACCGGTTGGTGCGCATTTCTCCCTTTGATTCCGCCGGGAAGAGACATACTTCTTTCGCTTCCCTGGACGCGACGCCGGAAGTTTCTGATTCCATCAATATTGAGATCCTGGACAAGGATTTGAAGGTGGATACCTACCGTTCCGGCGGCAAGGGCGTCCAGAACGTGAACAAGGTGGAAACCGCCGTGCGTATCACGCATATTCCTTCCGGTGTGATCGTGGCCTGCCAGAATGAGCGCAGCCAGCTTCGTAACAAGGAAGAGGCTATGAATATGCTGCGTGCCAAGCTATACCAGATTGAGGAAGACAAAAAGCAGGCGGAAGCCGACCGCCAGTACAGTGAGAAGGGAGACATCGGGTGGGGCAACCAGATCCGTTCCTATGTTTTCCAGCCTTATCAAATGGTGAAAGATTTGCGCACAGGCGTAGAGTCCGGCAATATTCAGGACGTGATGGACGGCAACCTGGATCCGTTCATTGAGGCCATGCTGCGCGGCCATAAGCGTGAACGCTGATGTTTTTTTCTTATGGCCGCCAAGCTGACGATTGACGTTTTGTCCCTGTTCCCGGATATGGTGGAAGCCCCTCTGGGCGGCAGCATTCTGGGAAAGGCCCGTGACAGGGGATTGTTGGAGATACGCTGCCATAATATCCGTGACTGGACGACGGACAAGCACCGCAAAACGGACGATTACCTTTGCGGAGGGGGGCAGGGCATGCTGCTGAAGCCGGAACCTAACTTCGCCGGCGGGAAACCCGCGTTGTGCTGATGACTCCTCAGGGCCGTACGTTCAACCAGTCATTGGCCGCGGAATTGGCTGCCTCCGGAGGCCATCTCATTATCCTCTGCGGTCATTACGAGGGGGTGGACCATCGTGTAGTAGAAGAGCTGGTGGATATGGAATTGTCCATCGGGGATTATATTCTCACGAATGGGGCCATTGCCTCCGTGGTGGTCATTGACGCCGTAGCGCGCCTGATTCCCGGCGTGCTGGGGGATGAGCGTTCTTCCGTGGAGGAATCTTTTTCCAACGGTTTGCTGGAGGCTCCCGCCTATACCAAGCCGGACGTGTTCCGGGGCCTGGCTGTTCCGGAGATTTTGCTGGGCGGCAACCACCCCGCCATTGAAAAATGGAAGCACGGGAAGTCTCTGGAGCGTACGCGTCTGAACCGTCCGGATTTGTGGAGGAAGTGGCTGGAATCGCATCCGGGGGATGCCACAGAGTGATATATTTGGCTATTGCGCCAAATTTCTCTTGCCAAGTTCGAAACCTTCCGTTATAAGATCCCGCCTGCCACCGCGAGGGCGGGTGTGAAGTATTTTTCTGAACCTTTTACAAACATAAGATCATGTCCAAGCATTCCAGCCTCAAAGCAACCGGTACCGTAGGCGGCAAGCGTTCCGTCCTGAAGCGTTTTGAACGTGTCAAGCTTCTGAAGGAACGCGGCGAATGGAAGAAGGGCCAAAGCCCTCTCGGCCTGCCGAAGACCAAGCATGAAGCTTAAGCTTGTCTTTATCCTCTCCGGAGAGTTTCCCGGCGGAGTTTGCACGGCAAGTCATTTTCCTAATACAGGAAGCCTCTCGGATGTCTATGAACCGAGAGGCTTTTTTCTTCCGGCAAAAGAAAGCCTCCTCTTTTTGAGGATGTGAATTGCCGTAATATAAACAATACAAAATCATCCGCTGAGATAGCGGACATTATACCAATATGAGTGAAGAACAACATGGCTCCGAAGAAAACGGAGGTATCCGCATTAATAAATTCCTGGCCTCCTGCGGCATTGATTCCCGCCGGGTGGCCGACAGGCTGATTGGAGAAGGACGTGTGGAAGTGAATGGGAAGGTTATCGATACGCCTGGGATGAGGGTGACGGAGAAGGATTTCGTGAAGGTGGACGGCCGCCATATGACCCCTATGGAAGAGGTTGTGGTGCTGTTGAACAAGCCCCGCGGGTATGTGTGCAGCCGCGAAGCACAGGGAGCCATAGGTACTGTTTATGACCTGTTGCCGCCGCGCCTGCGCCATCTGAATTACGTGGGACGGCTGGATGCTGATTCCGAAGGTCTTCTGATTATGACGAATAAGGGGGAATTGACCCAGATTCTTTCCCATCCTACCGGCGGCATTGAAAAGGAATATTGGGTGACGGTGGATCAGAATTTTGATAATTCCGTACTGATGCAGTTTTTGCGCGGAGTACGCATTCCGGAGGGAAATGCCAGGGCCAAATATGTTTGCCGCGCTTCCGCGCGCCGTGCCTGCATTGTTCTGGAACAGGGGTTGAAGCGTCAGGTGCGTCAAATGTTCCAGTGCCTGGGCCTTCGCGTCCGCAAGTTGGTGCGCGTGCGCATCGGCTTCCTGTGGGGGGGGGATTTGGAACCCGGGGGCTGGAAATTCCTGGATGATGCGGACGTGGCTCTGTCACTGAAAAATCCTCCCCGCCAGCGTAAATACCTGGGTGCTTCCCAGCTTGTCGCCGGGGGGGGCGCCAAGGGTGAGCAGGGCGGAAGAGGCGTTGATTCCGATGAGGATTATGTGTTTAATCCGGAAGATTTTGAAGGTGGGGATTCTTATGAACCTACTCCGGAAATGAAGACTCGTTTTGTGGAGACGGAGGATGAACGTGAAGTCAAGGAAGATGGATATTTCCGGGGAGATTCCAGCTTCCGTTCCCGTGACCGCCGCGGAGATTTTCATCGTCGTGGAGATGGCTTCCGCGGCCGCCGCGGGGATGGGGCCCTGCGCCGCGAGGCCGGTTTCAGAGAAGAGCGACGCAAAGGAGGGTTCCAACGCCGTGAAGGCGGCTTTGGGAGAGACCGCCGCGGAGGAGGTTTTCAGCGGCGTGAAGGCGGGGTTCGTAAGCCGGGCTTTGGAGGCAGATCCTCCAGCAGTTTTTCCCGCGGAAACAGGGGCCATTAATGAATGACTTGTTCCGGTATGAAGAAACATTACAGATGGTGGCTTTTTGCCGGATTGTGGGGACTGTCCCTCGTTCAGTATCCACTTCTTGCTTCTCAGAATATTTCCTCTCCGGAGCCTGCCGGGGAGGGAAATTTTGAGGCTTACTTGTCCGGTCTCCGCGAAAGAGCTCTGAATGGGGATCCAGCTGCCGCCCGGGAGCTGGGTGTGCATTATGACGTGGAGGGTAATGCTGCGGAAACGTCCAAATGGATGTCCGAGTATGTTTCCCTGGCGGAGAAAAGGGCCAATAACGGAGATGTGGATTCCATGCTGGATTTGGGCAAGCTGTTTTATACAGGCAGCCGCCTGTACCCAAAGAACCTGGAAAGGGCCCGGTACTGGTTTACCCGGGCTGCTGACAGCAGTAATGCTGCGGCACAGTACCAGGTGGCTGTAATGGCTTCCCAGGGAGCAGGAGGACCGAAGGATGAAGCAACAGCAGCCCTTTATTATAAAAAATCTCTCCAGACGTGGAAGAAAGAGGCGGATGACGGCGATGCCAAGGCGGCGTTATGGGCTGCCCTTGTTTATGAACGAAAGCTGGTTCCGGACAGTTCTCCGGAAAAGTCAGTCCCATATCTTCTTCAGGCAGCGGAAAGCGGCAACCTGACGGCACAAGGCCTTCTGGCATTTAAGTACCGGGATGGGCTGGGAGTGCCGCAGGATGCGGCCAAGGCCGTGGAATGGTTTGAGAAAGCGGCCTCCCGTAAAGATTTGGGAGCCGTGATGGAACTGGGCATAATGTTCCGGGACGGCAAGTATCTGCCCCCTGACCGGGAAAAGGCCTTCCATTGGTTTGAAAAAGGGGCGGAATGGAAGGACCCGTACAGCATGGCAGCCCTGGCGGATATGCTGCTGGAGGGCACTCCTTCCGCAGAACAGGCGCCCCGGGCCCTGGCTTTGTATCGTGAGGCTGCCGCCGTCGGTTATTTCCCTGCGGCACTAAAGGCTGCAGAGCTGCTCCAGAACGGGAAGGGCGGGGAACTGGATGCGGATGAAGCCTACAGGCTGCTGCGGCGTGTGGCGGATGCTACAGGGGATCCCAAGGCCATGTACATGCTGGCCCAGGTATATTATACACGGGGTGATGAGGCCCAGGGAGATTCCCTGATGAAAGCATCCGCCCAGGCTGCCTATCTGCCGGCCATGAACCGCATGGCGCGTCTCCATCTTCTGCCGGACAGTTCACTGCCCTGGAATCCGGTTTTATCCTATTATTATTGGAACCAGGCTGGAGAAATGGGGGATGAAAAGGCGGCTTCCGCCGCTTTTTGGCTGTTGTGGGGCGGCTCAGGTATCTTTTTGCTGGTAATATTTATTATTGTCTGGCGTTTTCAGCGTTTTGCCGCCAGAAGGCTTGCGGAACAGCAGAAACAGGAACGGCAGTCCTCTGATGACGCATGAAGCGTATTATGAAGTATCCGGCATGAAAAAAATATGTTAAAAATACTGTAGTACTCCATGATGAACATGTTAGCTATTTTTGGACTGGGAACACCGGAGATTATTGCCATTCTGGTGATTGTTTTTCTTTTGTTCGGCGCTAAGAAACTTCCGGAATTTGCCCGCGGACTGGGCAAGAGCCTGGGAGAATTCAAGAAGGCCAAATCTGAATTTGAAGAAGAACTGCTGAAGACCGAGAAGGAGACCATGAGTAATGCTTCCACCTCCAAAACGGAGGTCCGGCCTTCTCCCGAGCTTTCCCAGCCCATTGACGTGGAGGTGGAGAAGACGGCGGACTCCAAAACGGAGGATAAGTAAGTTTTTGCAATTTAACGGCATTATGAACAGGGCGGGAATTTTCTGTCCTGTTCATTTTAGCTGAAAGGCTTTATTAAGATTAGGGGGGACTCTTTTTGCTGGCCGCTTTTTTCAGGAGGCGGGTTGCAATCAGAACGGAATGTTTTCAGAATAACCTGCAGGTTTTATTTTTTGGCAGTGATACCGGAGGGTTCTCCTGGATGCGGGTATTCCGGCGTGCATCCGTGATGAAGCATGTGCCTTGCGAAGGGGAAGTTTTTGACGGATGCATTTTTACGGAAACCGCAGCCCGGGCGGGAAAGAAGTGAAATTTCATGTTCACAGGAATACTGTACAGAAGGAGGAATGGTGCAGTTTATTGGCTTTTTTCTTTTTATGGCCTGGAAAAAAGAAAAGGCATGGGGTTTGCGGCTGATGTTTCCCGTCTTTCAAAGGGTATCTTGAATGAAAGGCTTCAGGTATTGATTTCTTGCGTTGCCCGCTGGCTTGTTGTACACATGTATTAATGAAAATTCATTTTTGCGGCGCAGCGGGAACGACGACGGGATCCCAGCATTTGCTGGAGGTGAACGGGTGCCGGATTCTTCTGGATTGCGGCATGTATCAGGGGCGGCGTGAGGAGGCATGGCATATCAATAAGGATTTCCCCTATTTTTCCCCGGCGGAGGTGGATGCGGTAGTTCTGTCCCACGCTCATATTGATCATTCCGGCAATCTTCCCAATTTAGTGAAACAGGGGTTTCAGGGAAATATTTACAGTACATTTGCAACCAGAGATCTTTGCCAGCTCATGCTGGCGGACGCCGCCCGCATTCAGGAGCACGACTGCGCATTCATCAATAAGATGAACAAGCGCCGCGGTATTCATCAGCCGGATGTTTATCCTACTTATTCCGAACAGGATGCGGAGCGGTGCATGCGCCAGTTCGTGAATATCGGGTATGACCGGCCCATTCCCGTTGTTCCGGGGGTGACACTCACGTTTTATGATGCGGGCCATATTCTGGGTGCTGCGCAAGTGTGCCTGGATATTGAGGACAGGGAAGACGGGCGGAAGAAGCGTTTCCTGTTTTCCGGGGATGTGGGGCGGGGAGATAACGAATTGCTGCGCGATCCCGTCCCTGTTCCCGATGTGGATATTTTGCTGATGGAGAGCACTTACGGCGGCCGTTTCCATGAGGCTCCCTCCCGTGATGACGAGACGTTCTGCCGGGCTATCAAGGAGGCTCTGGAATTAGGCGGCCGCGTTTATATTCCGGCTTTTGCGGTGGAACGCACCCAGCAGCTGCTTTATCTGCTGAACAGGGCCTACCATGAAGGCACTCTGCCCTTGCTGCCCGTATATGTGGACAGCCCCATGGCAGTGGGTGCGACGGAGATTTTCCGCATTCATCCGGAGTGTTTCAATAAGGAGGTTTATGATTTCCTGTTCCGGGAGAAGGATCCGTTTTGTTTTGAACAGCTACGTTTGATCCGTTCCGTGGGCGAGTCCCAGGCTTTGAATAAAATGAACGGGCAGGCTATTATTATTTCCGCCTCAGGAATGTGTGAAGCAGGGCGCATTCTTCACCACCTGGCGAATAACATCGGCGATCCGAAAAATACGGTTCTTTTTGTAGGCTATTGTGCGGAACATACACTTGGCCGCAAGATTATGGATGGGTGGAAAGAGGTTCCCATCCTGGGTAAACAATATCCTGTCCGGGCCAGAATACGGGAGATGGATTCCTTTTCCGGCCATGCGGACCATGGAGAACTGCTGGAGTATTTTGACAGGACCGGGGGACCCAAGAGGAATATCATTCTGGTGCATGGGGAGGAGAAGGCTACCCAGGCTCTGGCCGGGGCGCTCCGGGAGCGTCAGGCTAATCCCGTTTCCATCGCGCAGTTGGGAAGCGCCATGGTGCTTTAATGTTCCGGAATATAGAATTTCTGCGGTATCCGCATGCATTCGGGGCTTTCGTTCTCAGGTTTTGTGTTCAACGGCGGATACATCGGCAGCCTTCCAATCAAGTCATGACGTCGGGATGGCTGCGCTGCCCGCTTGACCCGGTGTGTTTACGGGGCTAGCGTGCGGATATGTCTTCATTATTTATTGAATATCCCAAATGCACGACCTGCCAGAAAGCAAAGAAGTGGCTTGATGAGCAGGGAATTTCTTATGAGGATCGCCATATTGTGGAACAGAATCCCACGGCAGAGGAACTGCGGAGCTGGATTGAAGGGAGCGGATTGCCCGCCAAGAAATTTTTTAATACCAGTGGATTGCTTTACAAGAGCATGAAGTTGAAAGATAAGCTTGCTGGCATGAGCCTGGATGAGCAGATAGCCTTGCTGGCTTCCAACGGCATGCTGGTTAAACGCCCCATTTTTATTACCAATGGAAAGATATGCGTCGGCTTCAAGGCTGACGAGTGGAAGGCCGCCCATCGTTCCTGATTCCCGCCATGCCCCAGATTACCTGCACCAAGCTGGGCGCTGCCAATTTCGGCCCCTGGGAGAACATTGTCAGGGTACTGATTCTGGTATGGTTCATGCTGTACACGTTGAATGCCATTCCGGATATTCATCCTCTGGTAGGCCGTATCGCGGCCAAGGTGAATTACTGGATCAGCTATTTCTTCATGTTTGAGTATATCCTGCGGGTGCTATGCGCCAAACCGCGGAAGGCTTATATTTTCAGCGGCATGGGTATTCTGGATTTTATTGTCTGCGTTCCGTTCCTGGGCATGTTTTTCGGAGCGGACTGGCAGATTCTTTATTCCCTGCGGATTGTTCGCGTACTGGCTATTTTCAAGTTGGCCCGGTTTAATGAAACCGCCGCCAGTTTTAAAAAGGCTTTTTACCTGATCCGGGATGAGTTTTTTCTGTTCTTCTCCGTGATCCTGTTCATGCTGTACGTCACTTCCCTGGGAATTTATATTGCGGAACACGATGCCCAACCCGAGAAATTCCGTTCCTTTTTTGACGCGCTCTGGTTTGCCGTGGAAACTTTAAGTACGGTTGGGTACGGAGACCTGGTTCCTATTACTCCCATGGGGCGTATTTTTACCGGGGTGATTATGTTTATTGCCGTGTCCATCATTGCTATTTCCACAGGGCTGATTACGTCTGCTTTTTCCCGCGTATGGCAGCAGGAGAATGTTTTTGCGCACCGTCATAAGAGAGATGCAGACAAGGTGGCGGCTGAGGCCGGGGAGGAGGAAGTACCCAAGTAAGCTTGAACCGTTTCCCGTGGATTTTTGACACCGGTTTCAAAAAGAACGGCCGCCTTTCCTGAAGAAAGGCGGCCGTTGCGTAAGAGGGACAAGGTTGTATCTTAGCTGTTGTACATTTCCGTGTAGTACTGATCCGCCATGCGGTCGGAGTCGAATTCGGGATAGATGTCTGTCATCGCATTGAAAACGATGTCCATCCACTTGTCGTTGTGATCGTAGTAGAGGGGAAGAATCTTGTCGTCCAGAATGTTGTAGAAGTTATCGCGGTCGGAGCGGTCGCGGGCTTCCGGGGAGAGATGGGCGGGTGCTTCCGGAATGACGAAGCAGTTTTCTCCGTCCTTGGCGAATTCACAGATCCAGCCGTCATTGGTGGAGACGGAGATGGAGCCGTTCATGGCGGCGGACATGCCGGAAGTGCCGGAGGCTTCCCGGGTTACCACGGGGTTGTTGAGCCATACGTCGGAACCGTTTTTCAGGTAACGGCTCAGGCCCAGTTCATAGCCGGTGAGCACGGCGGAACGGGGATATTTGGCCGTCAAGTCATTCAGGCGGTTGAAGATTTCAATAGCGCCATGATCCATCGGGTAGGGTTTGCCGGCCCAGATGAACTGCACCGGATAGTTGGTGCGCTGGAGCATGCGTTCGAACATCGTGGGATTGCCGGTGACCAGGTCCGGACGCTTGTAGGCCGCGAAACGGCGCGCCCATACGATGGTGAGGCAGTTCGGGTCAAAGACGCGGCCCGTTTGTTCACCCACCATGCGGAAGAGAGCTTTTTTCAAAGCCCGCTTGCGGCGGATGAACGCTTCCTTGTTGCGGGCCTGGAAAGCTTCCGCCAGTTCCGGATCCTGCCAGTATTTCTGATTCTGGGCATTCGTAATATGGATGATGGGGCATATGCCCTCATAGTCCTTCCACATCTGGCGGGATACTTCTCCATGGAGTTTGGAAACGCCGTTGGCGATGTGGGAGAGGCGCAGGGCGGCCAGCGTGTAGTTGAACGTATTGTCCGTCATGCCTACGGCGGCGCGCACCTGTTCCATGGAGAGCCCGTCGAAGAAGGAGAACGTATTCATGGTGTTTACGTCCATCTTTTCGTTGCCGGCTTCTTCCGGGGTATGGGTAGTGAAAACGAAACGCTTGCGCACTTCTTCCACACTGCCGGTCTTGGCAAGCACGTGGAAGGCGGCAGCCAGGCCGTGGGCTTCGTTTAAATGGTAGATTTCCGGTTCAACGCCCAGTTCGTCAAAAAGACGGGCGCCTCCCTTGCCCAGCAGCACGTACTGGGCGATGCGGGTGAATCCGTTGGCGTCGTACAGGCGGCGGGAGATATTGCGGCTTTCCTCGTCATTTTCCTCCAGGTCCGTGGAAAGGAAGAACATGGGCGCGGTTCCAAATGTTTCCGGATTCAGGAAGTAGGCTTTTACCCAGACGGGCGCTCCGCAGACATGAATGAGGAATTTGATGTTGTGATCTTCCAGGAACGGGTAGTTTTTACGCATGTATTGCGTGGCCATAGACCCGTCCTCCGCACGGATCTGGTTATAGTAGCCGTAGCTCCACAGAATGCCGACGCCTACGAGGTTCTGGCGCAGGTCATGCGCACTGCGCATATGGGAGCCGGACAGGTAGCCCAAACCGCCGGAATAGATTTTAAATGAATTATCAATGGCGTATTCCATGGAGAAGTACGCAACGCTTTTCCCATATTTGGGGTCTATTTCATACGGGTGCTCGAAGATGGTGGGTAAAAATGATTTCGCCATAGTTCTGTGAATAGAGTAAAGTGTTCAAAAGGAGAACTCGCGTGCCTTGGTATCATGATTCCTTCCTGTTGGAAAGGGCAAATTGCGTGTGTGTCTGAATTGTCGATTGAACAGGAATGTCTTTTCGGCGTTTGTCGCCCGCAGCTGCTGCGGGCGTTTCCATGAGAAGGGAAGGGGTGGCGGAAGCCTCCGTTCTCTAGATTTTTTCGGCGCTCCGAAATGAATTTTGAGCTTGCCGACGCAGGGGAAAAAGAGCATGAATGGGGGGCATGAAAGCTCTTGTAAAAACGCAGGCAGGCCCCGGTTTGGAATTGATGGATGTTCCTATGCCGGAAGTCGGCCCGAATGACGTCCTGATCAAAATTCATAAAACAGCCATTTGCGGCACGGACCTTCATATTTGGAATTGGGATAAATGGGCCCAGCAGACTATTCCGGTAGGGATGCATGTGGGCCATGAGTTCTGCGGCGTGATTGAGGCCGTAGGCTCTTCCGTGACGGAATACAAGCCCGGGGAGATTGTTTCCGGTGAGGGGCACATTGTCTGCGGCCATTGCCGCAGCTGCCGTTCAGGGCAGAAGCACTTGTGTCCCAACACAAAGGGAGTGGGGGTCAACAGGCCCGGCTGCTTTGCGGAGTATCTTTCCATTCCGCAGGATAACGTGGTGCGCATCCACAAGAGCATTCCGATGGAAATCGCCTCCATTTTTGATCCGCTGGGCAACGCCGTCCATACGGCTTTGTCCTGGGATCTGGTAGGCGAAGACGTCCTGATTACGGGGGCCGGGGTTATCGGCTGCATGGCCGCCGCCGTCTGCAAGAAGGCCGGAGCCAAGACGGTGGTTATTACGGACATCAATGATTTTCGCCTGGGTCTTGCCAAAACGCTGGGGGCGGACCGGACCGTGAACGTGACCCGTGAAAAGCTGGAAGACGTGATGAAGGAGCTGGAAATGACGGAGGGATTTGACGTGTGCCTGGAAATGAGCGGCGCTCCGTCCTGCCTGAAGGACATCATCGACAATTCCCGTAACGGAGCCAACATTTCCCTGCTGGGGATTCAACCCGATGGTTCCAGCATCGAGTGGAATAAGTTCATCTGGAAAGGGTTGAAGATGAAAGGCATTTATGGCCGTGAAATTTTTGAAACTTGGCATAAAATGGATTCCATGATCCGCAGTGGCTTGAATGTAGCACCCATCATCACGCACCGTCTGCCCTATACGGAATTCCGGGAAGGGTTTGAAGCCATGAATTCGGGAAAATCCGGCAAGGTTGTTTTGGACTGGATTGTTTGATTCTCCCTTTTTCTTTCCATGTGATTATGGATGCCCCGGTTTTCCTCCAGGAAACCGGGGCGTTTTTTAGGGAACGGGGGGTAAAGGGAGGGTAGGTTTATTGCCTAAACGTCAGGCTGTTTTTCCGGGGGCTGCGGCATCCGGGTTTCCCGGGCATGGGCGCGGCGTTTTTCCTTCATGCGGCGCGCGTAGCTGTCGTCATCTTCTTCAAAAGCGTCCGGATGAGTCAATCTGAGCCTCCGTATCACCTTGTCATGGTCGCCGGGGGAAACCAAATCCGTAAACAGGCCGCCGTGAAGGTGGTCTGCCTCGTGCTGCAGACAGCGCGCCAGCAGTCCGTTGCATTTCATGGTCACAGTCCGTCCGTCCATCATGGTTAAAACAGCCCTTACGCAGGAGCGGCGCATCACGTTCGCATATACTTTGGTGATGCTCAGGCACCCTTCCCGGTACGGCACTTTTTTGCCGAAGGGATGCAGGATGGGATTGATAAAATTCAAGGGCATGATTCGGGACAGCGTAGTTGGGCATCCATCCACTTCCAGCCAGGTAGTGGTTGCGTCTGTGGAAGGGATGTTGATGGTGACCAGCTGGATGGGCCTGCCCACCTGCGGCGCGGCCAGACCTATGCCTCCCTGGGCCAGGGTTTCCTGCATATCGTCCAGGAAGGAAAGGATATCCCTGTTGATATGAACCACGGGCCCGCATTCCTCTCTCAAAAGAGGATGTCCGTATTGAAGAATATCAAGAATCACGGCAGACAGGATGATATGGATAAAAGAGTGTGACATCCTGATTCAGAAGAGTGTTCATTATATTAAATGAATATTTTTCTGTCGAAGAAACGGAAATGTTTTTCCCTGATGAGATGAAAAGGCCTTGAACTTTGATGACGCTTTTTTACGGTAGTTCTGGTGCCGCGATGCGGGCCGGAGTTTTATTCTCCCTCCTCAACGCTACGTTCTCATGAAGCTTAGCTCCTGTTTTTCTCTGTTCCCGAATTTGCCGTTGATGGGAGGCGCGCTCCTGCTGGCGCTGTGTTTGTGCTCCTGCGGAGATAAGGGAAGGGAGGCCGGGGCTGCGGAAGCAGGGAATTCAGAAGGGTTTTCCCCGGTGGAATCTTATGAAGAGCTGCTTTCCCTGCGCCTGAAGGAAGTGGAACAGATGACGGATCTGGTCATTTCCATTCAGGACCGTACCGCAGGAGAGGCCCTGATGAATGAACTTGGGCGCCTGACGGAGAAGTTTAAATTTTACGATATGAATTGCGGGCGCCTGATGGTTCTGAATCCGCGCGTGCATGAAGAATCGCGTAAAATGCATCCCGCCTTTCATTCCATTCTCCGGGAGCGCGTGGACAAGGCCCGCGACCGGATGATGTCGGGAATACTGAAGCTCCATGAATTCAGGTATTATGATTCCGATGTCATCAGGAATGATCTGGAGAAGTGCGGACTCAGCCTGACGGATGAACGGGTGGCCCTGTATTTGAACAACAAGATAAAGCCGTTTCTGAAGGCTTATCTGGAACAGTATTCCACCATGGTGGACATGCTGGAGGGGATTGACAATAAAGTTGCGGCGGATGCCTATGCCGTATCTGTAGCCCTTCAGGGCCGAATGGTCAGGGAGCAGATGAATAATATTACCAGAATGGAGAAGAAGTATGGAGACTGGATTCCCGGTTTTGAACGGCATTTCCATGATGGGCTGGAAAAGATGAGAAAGAAGGCGGAGGATGAGCGCAAACGCGCTTTCCGGGTGCTCCTGAAACTCACGACGGCCAGGATGTATGATTCCCCTTCCATGCAAAAGGCTGTGGCGGGGCTCAAAATAGAACAACCCAGGCTAATCGATTTTCAGGAGTTCTGGGCCGATCCTGTCGTGACCATGGAAGAGTTCTGCGTGTGCCTGGAGAGAATTGACTTTCTCCTGCGCAGCATCAAGGATGCCGGAACGGCTGACCAGTGCGCCATGGAGTTGGTGGAAGTGGTGGCCAAGTTGAAAAGGTTGCGCTACGTTGTTGATGATTTCCAAAAATCCGGACGTATGAATTTGGTGAAAACCAGGGATATGGAGCGTATCAGCCGCCGTGCGGAGGAAGCGGAAATGGCCGTTTCCGGCTCCATGGCCCGTCTTATTGTGGAGACGGACGTGGTAACCCGCTCTCCTCTCCTTTCCAGGGCCATGGGGCTTTACCGCGATGTAATGTATGCACGTTAAGTACCGTATGCCGGAAGGCGATGATTGACTTTCTTGAGTGGAATATGACAATCAGCCTATGAAGGATGTTGATTTTTCCGGCAGTACCGTGGTGGTGACGGGAGGAGCCTGCGGCATTGGCTGCGCCATTGCGGAAGCTTTCGCTGCGGCGGGAGGCCGGGTGGTGTTTTAGAGGTGAAGCATGAGGAAACAGCCTTCCTGCTGGAGGAATTGCCGGGAGAGGGGCATCTTTGCATGACGGGCAATGCGGGTGTGGAAGAGGACGTGCGGTCTTTTGCGGAAAAGGTGTTGGAATGTTTTGGCCGTGTGGATGTGCTGATAAATAATGCGTGCATCACGCATCGCGGCATTCTTTCCGGCTGTTCCTTCAAGGAATTCAATGAAGTTTTGCGCGTGGGAGTTTCCGCGCCCTATCTGCTGAACCTTTTATTTCGCGACCATTTTTCCCGCGGCGCTTCCATTGTGAATATTGCTTCCACCCGCGCTTCCATGTCCCGGAAGGATACGGAAAGCTATAGTGCGGCCAAGGGGGCCCTCACTTCTTTAACTCACGCTCTCTCCATGAGCCTTTCCCCTTTCGGCGTTCGTGTGAACAGCGTCAGTCCTGGCTGGATTGACACGGGGCTGTTCGGCGTCCTGTATCCGGAAGACGCTTTTCAGCATCCTTCCGGGCGCGTCGGTTCGCCGGAAGATATCGTGAAGGCCGTTTTCTTTCTCTGCGGCTCCAGCTTTGTCAATGCGGAGAATCTGGTCATTGACGGCGGCATGTCCCGTATGATGGTGTACCACGGAGATGAGGGGGGCATTCCACCCGGAACAGTCGGACAGCGCCTCCTCCTGATGGGCTTGCGCTTCCGGCATGCTTTCCTTTGCAGCTGTTTCAAACAGGTTCCGTGCCGTCCGGACGCTTATTACGCCTGGAACTGGGATAACAGCGGCAGGGCCGTCCGTTTGCCTCCATAAGAAAGGGCCATCCCCGGAATGGAGTGGCCCTCTTTTATGTCCTGGAGGAGAATAACGTCAACGGATGGTGACGCGGGGGTCGTTCGCCAGGACCTCGGCCAGTTCTTCCCAGCCGTCTTCCGTCTGGAGCTGGAACATCTGGAGGTAGACGCTACGCCGGCAGGGTATTTTTCAAACAGTTCGTCCACAGCTTTGGCGAGTTTCTCCTTGTCCAGCGTTTCCGGCAGTTCATTGACAATGCCGTTGCCGTCATGGGGGATGCCCAGGGTATTCAGGAACGTAATCAGCATGTCCTGGTGTTTGCGCAACAGCCAGACCTGAAGCAGATGGTCACCGATTTCATTGCTGGGTTTCCATGACAGCATTTTCTTGATGAAGGAAAATTGTTCCTGAAGAGGTTTGCGCTGAATGAATTCGGGTCGCAGTTTTTTCAGGGCTCCAAGTTCACGCACGGCGGCGCGGTAAATGGCGCGTTCCTGGTTGCGCATCCAGTCCAGAATGTTGCTGATTGTTTCTTCGTCCGCCTGCTGGAAAATGTAATATGCCTTCATGATAAGTAGGGAAAGAAAAGCTCTTTGAGGACATGAACTCCACCATGTTTCCCTCGCCTATGCAAGCTCTTCTACTGTCACCTGCCGCTCTTGGCTTCTATTCCGCGTTCAAGGCGTAAAAAAACGGTCTTATTGCAAAAAAGACTTGCTAAAAGGGATTTCTTATGATTACTTGCTCGTGCGCTTCTCGCGATGCCACTGTAGCTCAGGGGTAGAGCAACGCATTCGTAATGCGTGGGTCGTCGGTTCAATTCCGACCAGTGGCTCCATCTTCATGGGTGGTGCTTATCGCGGGGAATCGCCGGATACATGCCTCGTTAGCTCAGTTGGTAGAGCAGCTGACTCTTAATCAGTTTGTCCACGGTTCGAGCCCGTGACGGGGTACCATTTCTTTTCTAGTCCGGCTTGCTGATGGCAAAGCCGGATTTTGTTTGTTACAAAACGAAATTATTTACTTTAGCCTTGTTTCGTTTATTTTTCAATTAAATGAATTGCTGAAAAATACAATCCTGCAGCGGGGACAGAAGTAGAGGAACAATAGATAAAAAATTGTGGAGATTGCCATGATGAGAAGAAAAGATCGAGAAGTTCGGGATAATGAAGAAATTTTGGGAATCCTGTATAGATGTGATACTGTAAGAATTGCAATGCTGGGAGAAAAGTATCCCTATATCGTTCCAGTATCTTTCGGCATGGAAGTTATGAATGATAAAGTCATTATCTACTTTCATTGCGCACAACAGGGCTTAAAGGTAAATTTGTTAAAGAAAAATCCGAATGTATGTGTAGAGGGCGATATCTTTATAAAAGTTGAAAAGACAGGACATGGTATCACAGCACGATACGAAAGCATAATTGGCTTTGGTAAGTGCTACTTTGTCAGTGATGAAGATGAAATAGCACATGGTCTCAAACTGATGACAGAACATTATGGATATTTTGATTACCCACTTGACAGATGTGCAGGGGTGCATCATCTTTTAATTGGAAAAATTCTTTTGGAAGAGATTACAGGGAAAAGGAACCTTCCAGGTACGATGACCCCAGCGGATAAAGCCGCACAGAACCTCAACTAACAACTTTCAGTTTATCGCGGGAATGGCCCAACCTGCCAAGCCAATAAACGGTCAAAACCAAGCATCAGCTCGTTCATTTAAGCCTTGATGGTTGCTTCCCCTTTGTACAGCTGCTTTTCCCAGAGTGTGATCACATTTTTGTCCACAGTGTCCATAGCTTCGGGGCGGGGACGAGGGACGGAGGTTTTCATATACACCCTGTCAGCTGATGCCCCCAGCTTTTTGTCTCCAGCTTCCCAGTCCCAAACAAAGCCCTGCTTTCTTGCCGCTTCAAAGCCCTTGCTCTTTCCGGTGGCGACAGCATTTCACGATAACGCCGACAGAGTGTATAATATACTACACTACACTTTGTGCCCCTTGCTGGTAGCATAGTGTCGTTTGTTGTCGGCAGCCCGTTTCACGGTCTGCATGTAGTTCCTTGTAAACTGACCTAACCCCAATTTATTAAATGGAGGTTTGCCTCCATGGGAATAATGCGCGTCGAATTATTCAGGAAAGAGAGTTCCGGACATGAATGTTCTGAAGCTGGCTTCCCGGACAATTTCCCCTTTTGATTGCGCGGCCCGTTCCAGTAGTGTACGAATGCCGCAGTGAAGGATCGGAACGTTCAGGATTGTTTTATAGCTCGGTGTTTCGCCGTGGAGAAGGGCAGCGGGGGCCGTCCTGAAACCTGGGAGTGGTTGAAAGAGGCGGTGATGAACAATTTGCTGAAACGGCAGGCAGGCCGTGAGGGCCGGCTGCCGGGGGGATTTGCTTTTTCCTTGAGGGAGGAGGATGCCCGCCGGGCTGTTACTCCTTCCGTGCTGGAAGGATTGCTGTGGCGTTTCCTGACGGACGCCCGCCGTTCCGGGACGGTGTATACCCCCGGCTTTCTTGTTCGCTGGATGGCCCGGGAAGCGGTATCTTCCTGGCTGGAATCCAGATTGCCTGCTCCCAGGAGCGGTGATGAAGAAGCCGGGTTGCTGGGAAGTATCCGTGTGCTGGATTTATCCGCCGGGGCCGGAGCATTCACCATGGGAATGCTCCGGGAGCTTGTCGCCCGCAGAAAGCTTCTGGAACCGGATTGCCCGGAACCCGATTTAATCCGCGCCGTTATGGAAGAAAATATTTACGGAGTGGATGTCTGTGCGGAGGCATTGGAAGTTGCCCGTTTCCGTTTTCGTTGCGCATGGCTCGCCGTCGGAGGAAGGGGGGAGTTACGGGATCGCCTGCTGTGCGGGGACAGTCTGGATATGTCTGCGTCCGGCGTCTGGCGGCAGGGCCTTTCAACGGTGATGGAGGAAGGAGGCTTTGATCTGGTGATTGGCAATCCCCCTTTTGTCGGGGAAAAAGGGAACAAGGAATTGTTTGACCGTTTGAAATGTTCTTCTCTTGCTTCCTACTGCTCTTCCCGCATGGATTACTGGTACGTGTTTGCCTGTGTGGGGCTGGACGCCCTGAAGCGGGGGGGCGTGATGCATCTGGTCGTTCCCAACAAGTGGATGGCTAATGCCGGAGCCGCCTTTCTCCGCCGCAAGCTGCTGGAAGATTGCGGGCTGCTGCGCTTGTCGGATTTCGGAGCCTGCCGGGTGTTTGAATCCGCCCGCGTCCATACCATGACTGTTCTGGCGGAGAAAAAGGGTGAGGAAGTCAAGCGTCTGGTTCCGGAATACCGCCGTTTTGGCGGCTCCGTGAATGAAGTGGAATCATTTCTGGAACATGGGCCGTACCGTCGGTTTCCCCTGCCGGAAGATACCGGAACGTGCGTCAGGGAAGGATTGTCCTTCTGCTCTTCAGCAGAGCGGCGTCTTCTGGAAAAGATGGAGGCTTGCCGGAATTTCAGGCTGGACGCCGCAAAGGAAATGACGCAGGGGATTGTGCCGAATCCTGACGTCGTTTCCTCCCGTGCTCTGGAGAATCTGGGTCCGGAAACAGTGCGGCGGTTCGGAATCCGGAGAGGGGATGGGGTGTTCGTCATGCCTAAGGGGTATGTTGACCAGCTGCCGGAACAGGAGCGGCGTTTTCTCAAACCTTTGTATGAACCTGTTCAGGCTGGGCGGTATGCGCTGAACGCTCCGGAGAAGGTGCTGTTATATCTGATCCCGTCCAACGGAGCGGAGCAGGCCGTTACGCTTTTGCGCCATTTGGAAAAGTTCCGTCCCCTGATGGAGGCCCGGCGGGAAACCCGCATGGGCCGCATGAAATATTACCATGTGCACTGGCCCCGGCAGGAACGTTTTTTCCGTCCCGGCCCCAAAATCCTGGCTGTCAGGAAGTGTGCACGTCCAACCTTTTCCTATACGGAAAAGGAGGCTTATGTGATGATGGCATTCAACGTGATTCGCTCGGAACGCGTGAGCATGAAATATCTGGCGGCCCTGTTCAATTCACGCCTGATGCAGTTTTGGTTTCTCCGCCGGGGGAAAATGCAGGGGGATTTTTTCCAGATGGATACCGCCCCTGTCCTCCGGGCCCCCATCCGCGTGCCCGGCCTTCCCCTGTTGCGGGAGGCGGAAAGGCTGGCGGACGCGCTCGCGGTTCGCTATTGTCCGGAAGAAGATGAGCGGATGAATGAGCTGATGGAAGACATTTACGGCCTTTCCCCGCAGGAGCGGGAGGTAGTTATTCAGGCATGTTCCTCCATGCGGGCCGGGAGGGAAAGCTTGCCGGAATGATGCGTTGGAGCCGGTAAACGTTAGCGATGATGCCAGGGAACTTCATTATGGTTTCTCCATCGCGTCGGGAATGATGAGGAATAACCCCATTCGTCAGGCCGATGATATTTCCCGGAGGGGCAGGGCGTACCGCTGCATCCACCATTGCCGTTCTTTGTAACAACCCTTTCAGAAACCTTTGATGTCGAAAGGAACATCCGGGCTTGATTTTCGAAGGCGGCTCCTTAAGATGTGCGCCCGATTTGTTTGTTTAGCCTATGATGAAGCTTGTTTTTCCGGGGATGTCCCTGTTGGCCGTTTGCTGGTGTGCCGCCTTTCCTTCGGCGGAAGCCGGTGTGGGAGCAGCTCAGTCCCAGCCGGTTTCCGGGGAATCTCTGCCGTCCCTGTGCCGTGTGCTGGATCGCGGTCCGGTGCTGTACCGGAATGATTCCTCATGGATCAGGAAGGTGAAGCTGACGCTGATTGGACAGTATCAGGCAGCAGCCGTCAGCCCCAATGGAGCCAATAAATTCTGCGCTTCTTCCGGCGGCCATAACAACGGGTGGAGGCGCGCTTACCTGGGCGGCGACATCCTGATGGGGGACGGTTCCTGGCGCCTGTCCAATCTGACGAATGTGGGGGATTTGGAAGGCCGGCACCGTGAAGTGCGGGGAGAATGGATCGGCAGCCATACGGAGTGGTCCCTGTATGAACTTTATCTGGAAAAGACCATGTCCGGCGTCAAGCTCAGGGCCGGAAAGCTGACGCCTCACCTGACGTCGGAATATTGCCTGGCTTCCTCACGGATTAAAACAGTGGAAAGGTCCGCCCTGTGCAATGAATTAATCCCAATTTCCAACTGGGGGCTGGAGGCCAATTTTCAGAAGGATGCCAAGAGCCTGTACCATTCCTACGGCGTTTACCTGAATGCGAACGGTACGGATTTGAAGGATGAAATCCAGTTTCATTCCGCGGACAACCTGTTTCTCCTGAACGCCATGAAGTGGAAGGTGGCTTCTCCCATGTGGGATAGCCAGTTTCTGGGTTACCAGTATGCCCATAATTTTACGGAATGGCGGGGAAGGAAAATCCCCTCCGCGTCCGACTACTGCGGAACGGGGGCGCAGGACGTGATTTCCCTGAGCTGGGACGCCAGCCGCGGCGCTTTCTCCATCATGGGGAATTTGCTGGCAGGCGTGGGAATTGTAGGCCAGCCCGGGGCAAAGAATGTGTACGGACTGGTGTTGCAGCCCGTTTACCGGATTTCCCCGCATCTTGAGGGCGTCTTCCAATACCAGTGTTCCTTTGGGAACCGTTCTGTGAAGCTGAATACCCGTTATGTGCCCAGCGTCACCCATTATCCCGCATGGGTGGACAGCATGCATTCCTTTTACCTGGGGCTGAATTGCTATCTGTGTCCGGAGGCTGTCAATGCGGTCAAGCTGATGCTGGCTGTAGAGTATGTCACCAGCCATGTGGATTCGGCAACGGCCAAAGCCTTTAACGGATGGTCTGTCTTCGGGGCTGTCCGCTTCAAGTTCTGAGGCTTTCTGCCCACTTCTATTGTAATTTTTTCAATAACGTGGGCTGATAGGCCGGAAGAGCCGGGATTGGGACGTACCCGGGCGGGAGCTGGTCCCAGACGGGATGCATGGGCTGGGTATCCGCCTCAAAAACGGTTCCGTTAAAGGATTTGATGATGGTGCGGATGGCTCCGGACGGGGCCGGCTGCACTACCAGGGGGCGCGGAGCCGATTCCGGAAGATTCATGTGCAGGTTGACTTCCTCTTCATTCCAGGCGGGCCAGGAATCGGAAGGCATGGGGATTTCACGAATTTCCGTATTGGCGGCGGAACGGGGCGTATGGAAAAAGGGGCTGTCCGGATCCCCGTCGTTCAGCCAGACTTCCTCATCCGGCGTTTCGGTTGTGATGACTATTTCTTCCTGGTTTTCCGCATGGTGAAACTCATAACCAGACCGTTCATGGACGTCCCTTTCCGTTTTGTCGTCATTCATGTGGATGCTGATGGCCGGTTTGCTTTTGGAAGCTTCGTGGGGACTATGGGATTGGAAAAGGGCGGCCTGCCGCTTCAGGGTTTCCGGAGATGTGCCGCGCGCGTATTTGGGGAAGAAAACGCTTTTGGTATCTATTTTGCCGGGATGTACTTTTACCGGTTCATCCGACAGCTCAAAGATGTATTTTACGGGAAGTTCCGTCGCGGAACCCCGGCAGGAAAAACTTACCAGGAACGCCGGGCCCAGGCATGTCAAGAGATACAGGGGCAGAATGAATTTCATCAGAGGTAGAACTGGTTTCAGTAGAGCAAAAAGAGGGAAATATTCAATGCAAAAAGAGGAAATCCGGCTCTCCGGCTTCGCGCTTCCGTGGCGTGCGGATGCGGCGTTTCCGTCATTTCTCTTCTTGGCAGCCTGGTGAGGCTGTCTTATGGTAAGGGTCATGATGAAACAAGTTGTCTCTTTATGTGCGGCTTCCTTTGCCTTCTTTTTTTTGAGCGGATGTGACCGCGCCCCTTCTTCCGGGGAAAAGCGGGCTTCCTCTGCTGCGGAACGGGAAAAGCCGTCTGCGGTGCGGAAAGAGGCGGAAACATGGAGAGCGCGTCTGGACGCTGCTGTTGCCGGCGCCGTCCGCGAGAAGGAAAATGGCAGCGAACATGTAAAAGCCCTCAATGATGTGGCTGCCCTGTATGCGGAGGGATTGCAGAATGGCTGGGTTCATCCGCTGGACGTGCGGGCCTGGTGTGATTCCGTGGCGGAGACCGGGTCCGGGTATTCCGGGGAAACGGTCATTGGCGCCATGTTCCTGTATGGGACGGGGATCAAGCGTGATGCCGTCGCGGCCAGGGAGTGGTTTGAGTACGGGCTTGCCCGCCCGGGAACCCAGCGGGGGAACGCCTTGTACATGTTGGGAATGATGTATTTCAAGGGGGATGGCGCGGATCAGGATCTGAACAAGGCTCTGGGGCTGTGGCACAAAGCGGCGGATGAGGAACATCCGGCTGCCATGGGGCTGCTGGGCCGGGCTTACATGGAGGGGAAGATGGGTTTTGAGAAGGATGCCGCTTCCGGCCTGGCGCTGCTGGAAAAGGCCGCCAATGGAGGGAATACGCCTTCGTCCGTTTATCTGGGGAACATTTACGCAAAGGGGCAGGGAGTGGCGCGGGATATGGAGCGTGCCATGAAGTGGTATGAACAGGCGGCTTCTGCCGGAGACGCCCATTCCCAGTATATCGTGGGACTGGCTTATCTGGAAGGTTCCGGCGTGCCTGCGGATGAGGGCAAGGCGTTCAACTGGCTCCGGCTGGCCGCCGGGCAGGACCACGTCAACGCCATGCTGATGCTTTCCGTCTGCTACAGCACCGGAAAGGGGACCCCTCAGGATGCGGATATGGCGGAAGTCTGGAAAAAGAAAGCGCTTCAACTGAATGCGGAGCGCGAGGGCGGTTCAGCTCCGCAGACGCAGAAACATTAGCTTTCCCTGATTTCCCTGTTCAGGAAATCCAAAGCTTTCCTCCGTTCCAGAATAACGTTTCCCCTGGAGTCCGGAATGACCAGCAGGCCGTCCCGGTGTTCCAGTATGGCGTGCATCATGGCGAATACATGGCCCAGGGCATATTCGTCCTCCAGAATGAAGCGCAGCATTTTGGTGCGGTTCCCTATCTGCCGGAGGGCCGCGCCGTCCCTTTTGAACGCCTGGCGCACGTCGTCCGTCTCCATGACCCAGAATACGTCCAGCTGGGATTCTCCCTCTTCATCCAGATATTCTCCTTCCAGCACATGGTCCGGAGCGTTTTCCGGCGCACCGGAAAGGTTCAGCCGGAAACAGTCGTCCAGGCGGAACATGCTCTCCTGCAATTCCTCTGCGGCCGGCAGAGGGGCATCCTGAATGAAAAGCCAGAATTCCTGTTCATCCGGGGCGGGGGAGGCGTGCGTCATGAGATGATTGTGGCATTCCCTCCTTGTTTTCCCACCCGGATTTGTGACATTGACGCGGTGCGTGCGGATTTTTGGATGTTCAAGAGCTTTCTTCCCGATTAAAAACAGGGCCATGAGTATTCCCGTAATGATGACGATTGCCGGTTCCGACTGCTCCGCGGGGGCCGGTCTCCAGGCTGACCTGAAAGCGGCCCATGCCATGGGGGCGTTTGCGCTTACGGCCGTTACCTGCGTCGTGTCCGAGGCGCCCGGGACAGTGCGCGGCATTCAGGAGGTGGACCCTGCGCTGGTGGCTGACCAGGTGCGCATCAATCTGGAACATTTTCCCGTGCGCGCCGTGAAGACGGGCATGCTGTATTCCCCGGCTATCGTCCGTGCGGTGCATGAGGTGCTGGCCGGGGCGGATGTTCCCGTTGTGGTGGACCCGGTTATGATCGCCACGGCGGGCGACCGCCTGATGCGGGAAGAGGCGGTGGCTGTTTATGAAGAGCTTCTGCTGCCGGGAGCGGCGTTGCTTACTCCCAATCTGGATGAGGCTGCCGTCCTGCTCCGCTCTTCCGTGAATCCGGGAAGGGATGAACTGCCGGAGGCCGCCGCGCGCCTCGCCGTCAGGTACGGATGCCCCGTCCTTCTGAAGGGCGGCCATCTGGAGGGGGACTGCCGGGACGTGCTGGCCGGCCCTGACGGCTGTCTGCTGGGGCAATGGGAGCGCCCGCGCGTACAGGATGTGAGCACTCACGGAACGGGCTGTTCCCTGTCCGCCGCCGTCGCGGCGCGGCTGGCTGCCGGGGATGGACTGGTTGCGGCGGTGGAGCGCGGCCTGGAATTCATCGCTTCCGCCATCCGGAACCATCTGCGCTGGGAACAGCCGGTCCGGGTGGATGCGCTGAAATTGTGGTAAAACTTTCTTCGCCCCGGTTGTCTTCCTCTCCCGCGCGGGGTGGGAACCCGGGGACTGCCTCCGCCTTTCTGTGCCTTAATAACGCTTTGTGCTTGCGTAAGGGAGGTGGGGTTGGTAGTTGTATCCACGCCCATGTGCCACATGGAGCTCGTAAGAATTAGTAAATATCATAGCAATTATCACTATGGGACAGCAAATCCGCAAAGTCACCAAGCGCCGCAGACGTATTGAATACCTCAAGCGTAAGAAGGAACAGTCCAAGTTGAATTCCAATGCGCCTATCCGTCTGGCCGTTCCCGTTGCCAAGGATGCCAAGCCTGCCGCCAAGGAAGCTCCCGCCAAAAAGACTGCGGCCAAGGCCCCGGCCAAAAAGACTGAAACCAAGGCTGCCGCCGCCAAGAAGGCTCCCGCCAAAAAGCCGGCTGCCAAGAAGGCCGCTGAACCCGCCGCCGAATAATTGCCCGGGCGGAGGTTTCCCCTCCGTGCATCAATCAGACAGTTTTACAAGCCGCCGTGCGATTGCATGGCGGTTTTTTTTGCATGTCCGGGCTTCCTGTATTTTCCCGGAGCGGGAAGAGGTGGCGCGGCTTTCCCGGTGATGCGCGCCGTGCGTATTCTCAAGCCGGCGGTTGATCTGTGTTTCCCTGTTTCCGGGGAAGGCCTTTTCCGGGGTTTTATGGAAAAGCATTGACACTGTTTTTCTGATGCGTACAAATAAAATAGCGTCGTTTATCTTTACTTTATGCGCCACCGTACTGCAGACACTCCCAAAGGGCACCGCAATTACGTCATCATTGCGTGTGACGTGCTTCTTTTCCTGGCTATGCTCAAGTGGCTTCCCGTAGAGCCGGAGGTGGCCAGGGGGCTTGCTGTTCTTACCTTTATCGGCATCCTGTGGCTGACGGAAGCCCTGCACGTAACCGTAACCTCCCTGCTGGTGCCGGTGCTTGCCATGTTTATGGGGATTCTGCCGGGGGAGAAAGCTCTGTCCGGTTTTGCGGACCCTACCATTTTTCTGTTTTTCGGGGGCTTTGCCCTGGCCGGGGCTCTTCACGAACAGAAAATTGATGCCTGGCTGGCGGGAAAAATCCTCCGGATGGCCCGCGGGAGCCTGGGGATGGCCCTGATTCTGATTTTCCTGGCTACGGCGTTTCTTTCCATGTGGATGTCCAATACGGCCACGGCGGCGATGATGCTTCCTCTGGTGATCGGCCTTCTGGACCGCGTTCCGGCGGAAAAACTTAAGACGACGGCTCCTTTTGCCATCCTGGGGGTGGCGTACAGCGCCTCCATCGGCGGCATGGGGACGCTGGTGGGTTCTCCTCCCAACGCCATTGCGGCGCATGAACTAGGCATGGGGTTTGCGGAATGGTTCCGGATTGCCATGCCCATTGTCCTGGTGTTCGGGGTGATCGTTTTCTTCCTGATGTACCTGTTCCTCCGCCCGAATCTGGGGATGCATGTGGATATGGTGCCGGAGGAAAGGGAGGGAACGGAGGGCAGGTTGAATGCCAGGCAGGTGCGTGTCCTTATTCTCTTCGTGCTGGTGGCCGGGAGCTGGATGTGCAGCAGTTTCCTTTCCTCTGCTTTGGGCGGCATCCCGTCCATGGACACGCTCATCGCGCTGAGCGCTGCGGTGCTGCTGCCGCTGTGCGGGGTGATCAACTGGAGCGGCATCGCCAAAAATACGGACTGGGGCGTCCTGCTTTTGTTCGGGGGCGGCATCACGCTCAGCAGCATCCTCGTCCAGACGGGGGCGGCGGGATTCCTGGCGGATCAGGTATCTTCTCTCGCCATGGGGCACAGCCCCATCGTCATTCTGCTCATCATCAGCCTCTTCATCACGTCGCTGACGGAATTCTGTTCCAATACGGCCAGTGCGGCCCTGGTGGCCCCGCTGATGGTCACGGTAGCCTCCGCCATGGGCATGTCTGCTACGCCGCTGGTGCTTCTGGTAGGCATAGGCGCTTCCTGCGCCTTCATGCTCCCCGTTTCCACTCCTCCTAACGCTCTGGCCTTCGCGACGGGAAAATTCCCTCAGATGACCATGGTAAAGGTGGGGCTGCTGATTAACGTGGTGCTCGTGTTCGTGAAGGCTTTCTGGGCCTGGATATTCTGGATGTAGGAGGAATGGGAAACTGTGCGGGAGCCGTTTTCCCCTTTCGGAAGTGTCATTCGGCCTGCTTCGCGGGGGCGGGGGCTCCCTGCTCCTTTTCCTGAAGTTTCCGCGCCGCTTTTTTGTCCAGCCCGGCGAGCTTGGCAATCAGGTAGAAGAAGGAAGGAATGAAAAATACCCCGATGAAGACGGCTGTAATCATGCCGCCAATGACCCCGACGCCTACCACCTGCCGCGCCGCTGCGCCCGCTCCCGTGGCGACGGCCAGAGGAAGGCAGCCCATGATAAAGGCGATGCTGGTCATCAGGATGGGGCGCAGGCGGATTCTGGCCGCATCCAGGGTGGCCGTGAGCAGGTCCGTTCCCTGCCGGAGTTCCAGCACGGCGAATTCCACGATGAGGATGGCGTTTTTGGCCGCCAGGGCAATCAGGACGATGAGGCCGATTTCCGAATAAATGTTGAGGTCCAGCCCGGTTATCCACAGGGCCAGAAATGCTCCCAGGATGGCAATGGGGGCAGTCATGAAGACGGCTACGGGCAGGGACCAGCTCTCATACAGGGAGGCCAGAATCAGAAAGACAAACACGGCTGATGCCGCGAAAATCATGCCGATGGTGATGCCTTTTTGCGCCTGTTTTTCCTGGTAGCTCATTCCGGAATAGTCGTATCCCATGCCGGACGGCATGGTTTGGGCAAAAACTTCTTCCAGGGCGTTCATGACCTGGCCGGAGGAATAGCCCGGAGCCGGGGTGACGTTGAGCTGGGAACTGTTGAACATATTCTGGCGGATCAGGAATTCCGGGGCCCAGCCATGCGTAACGTTGATTACGGAATCCAGGGGAACCGGGTCTCCTTCATTGTTGCGCACATAGAACATGGAAAGCTTGTCGATGCTGTCCCGGTACGGTGCGTCCGCCTGCATGTACACCTGCCATTCCTGTCCGTAAATATTGAAGTTGTTCAGGAAGGTGCTTCCCATGTATGCCTGGATGGTGGCGTAAATCTCATCCACGTCCATATTCTGGAGAGTGGCCTGCTCCGTGTTTACATTCAGGTTGTACTGAAGGTTGGAGGGAGACATGAAATTGCTGATGCCCGCTATTTCCGGCCTCTTTTCCGCCGCCTCGATGAATTTGGACGTGTTGGCGGCCAGGAATTTTTCCCCGATGCCCTGGCGGTCCTCCAGCAGGAATGTGACATCCCCGGACGTTCCTACGCCAGGCAAGGGCGGCGGCGGAACCACATACGCCACGCCGGAGGAAATTTCCGCGTTCAGCCTGCTTTTCAGGCGTGCGGCGATGCCGTCCGCCGTCATGCCCGGAGCAGTCCGTTCGGACCAGGGTTTCAGGGAGATGAAGAAGAAGGAGTTGGAGGAGCTTTGGACGGAGCTGATGAGGTTGAAGCCGTTTACGGTAGTCACTACGTCCACGCCCGGATCCTCCCTGATGATTTTTTCAATCCGCGCGGCGGTGTCCGCCGTGACGTTCAGGGATGTATTGTCCGGCAGTTCCACGCCGCCGAACAGGTAGCCCTGGTCTTCATTGGGAAGGAATCCGCTGGGAATAAGTTTAGCCAGGGGAAAGAGAAGGGCGGTCATGGCGGCCAGCAGCAGGATGGACAGCCACATGTGCCGGATAAGTCTGGCGCAGATTTCCACGTACCAGTCGCGCGCCTTGTTGAACCCCTTGTTGAACAATTTGAAAAAGGGCCCCAGCAGGGGAATGGAGTCAGCTTTTCCCCCTTTCAGCAGCCCGGCGGACAGGGTGGGGCTGAGGGACAGGGCGCAGAAGGCGGAAATGATGATGGACATGCCGATGGTCACGGCGAACTGTTCAAACAGTTTGCCTGTGACGCCGGGCAGCAGCAGCGTGGGGATAAAGACGCAGGAAATCACCAGCGCCGTGCTGACGATGGGGCCGGATACTTCCTTCATGGCCGCAATGGTGGCCTGGAGGGGCTTTTCTCCGTTGGAAATATGGTTCTTCACCGCTTCCACCACCACAATGGCATCGTCCACGACCAGGCCGATGGCCAGCACCAGCCCCATCAGGCAGATGGTATTGATGGAAAAGCCGAACAATGGAAAGGCGATGAAAGCGCCCACGATAGACACCGGAACGGCAAAGGCCGGAAACCACCAGCACCACCAGGCCCAGGGCAATCACCAGCGTGCTGACGATGTCTTCAATCCCGGCGCGGACGGCCAGCGTGGAGTCCAGGGAAACGAGGTAATCCATGCCGGGCGGCATATCCGTATTTTTCAGCAGGGCTTTGATATTGTCCACCAGCTGGATGGCATTTCCTCCGGGCGCCTCGTAAATGCCGATGGAAGCGGCGGGCATGCCGTTTACGGAAGAACTGAGGCTGTAAGTTTCCGAGCCCAGTTCCACGCGGGCGATATCTCCCACTCTTACGATGGAACTGTCCTGCCCGCGCACCACGATATTTTCGAATTCCTTCACGCTGGTCAGGCGTCCGGGCGCTTTTACGGTGAAGGAAAGCTGCTGGTCCGGCGGGGCGGGCTGCGCGCCTATCTTGCCCGCGGGATTTACGGCATTCTGGGCCTGGACGGCCAGCATCACGTCACGGGCCGTAATATTCAGGGCGGCCATCTTTTCCGGGTTCAGCCAGATGCGCATGGCGTAGCGGCCTGCCCCGAACACCTGCACGTCTCCTACTCCGGGCACGCGCTTGATGGCGTCCACCATATTGATATAGGCGTAATTGGCCAGCCAGAGGCCGTCATAAGTCCCCTGGGGGGAATAGAGGCTGACGACCAGGGCGGGCAGCCCGCTTGTCTTGCGGAGGGAGACTCCCAGCGCGCTGACTTCCGACGGCAGCTGGGAGGTGGCCTGCCCGTAGCGCAGGTAGGAAAGCACCTGGTCCATGTTGGCTTCCGTGCCGATTTCAAAAAGGATCATCATGCTCATTTGCCCGTTGTTGGTGTTGACGGAAGTCATGTAGGACATGCCGTCCACGCCGGACATTTGCTGTTCGATGGGGGATGCGATAGACTTGACCACCGTTTCACAGTCCGCTCCGGGATAAGTGGCCGTCACCTGGATGGAGGGGGGAATGATGTCCGGGTACTCGGAGATGGGCAGGCGCAGAATGGAAAAGGCCCCCAGCAGGACAATGATGACGGAGAGGCAGATGGAAAGGATGGGGCGCTTAATGAAGAAATCAGCCATGGCGGGAGGAGCTTATTGGTTGCTGGCGGGTACCGCTTTCAGGCGGGCGGTCGGATTTCTGGAGGCTGCTTCCGCCTGGAGAAGACCGTCCACGACCACTTTGCTTTGGGGGGTGAGGGAATCCGGTTTCAGGGGAGTAACCTGCTGCCGGTCTCCAAGTTGCGTTCCGGCTTGTACGGGGATGATGGAAGGGTGGTTGCCCTCATCCAGAACAATCACGAAAAAGCGCCCCTGTGTCGAAAGAAGGGATTTTGCCGGAACGGTCAGCGCGTTTTTGACGGTGGCCAGCCGGGCCGTGGCGATGATGAACATGCCGGGGCGCAGCAGATAGTCCGCATTGGGAAGGTTGGCCTGTACGCGGATGGTGCCTGTCTGGGGATTGAACGCCCGGTCAATGGCAACTACCGTGGCTTGTTCCGGGTATTTGGTGCCGTCTTTCAGCGTAATGTCCAGCTTGCTGCCCGTCTGGACGCCTTCATTCCCGTTTTTCCCCGCCTGCTGAATCCATTCCTGCTGGGTGACGGCGAAATTGACGCGTATGGGATTGACGGAGGAGACGACGGCAAGGGGGCCGCTTTCCGGGCTGACCAGGTCGCCGATGTTTGTCCTGGAAATGCCGGCTATTCCGTCAAAAGGCGCGTACAGCACCGTATAGGAAAGATTTTTTTCAGCCAGGGCCAGGGCCGCCGCAGCCTGCTGCACCTGCGCTTCCGCGGCCAGGGCGGAGAGGCGCGTATCCTCGTATTTCTGTTTGGAAATGGCGTTCTCCGCGGCCAGGGGCCTGTAAATTTCCGCGTCGTAATTCAACTGCTGTAGCTGGGCCTGCGCCTGGGCCAGGGTGGCTTTGGCCTTGGATACCTGGTCCCTGAACGTGGAATCGTCAATGCGGAAGAGAACTTCCCCTTTCTTCACAATAGCGCCATTGGCGTAATTCTGCGTTTGAAGGTAGCCCGTAATCTGGGGGACGATGGAGGCGTTGTCCACGCCGTCCAGGTGGCCCACCCAGCTGCCCGTCACCGGAATATCCATGGTGACGGGATGTTCGTAAATAATTGTGGGCGTTTCATGCGGCACCTGTTCCGTCTTTTTACACCCGGCAAAAAAGAGGGAAAGCAGGCAGAGGAAAACGGCGGGGCCGGAGATAGAGCCCGTCAGGCGTGTCAAGTCCATGCTGGGAGTGACACGCCCGCGGGCTTCTTTGTTGAAAGAAGGTTTTCCGGGCGGCGTCGCTGTCCGCGTCATGCGCGGGGGGGGATTCTCCCGGACGGTTCAGGAGCGGGCGCCGGATTTATCCGGAGTGAATGCCCGCGCCAGTTCCCCGAACCACAAGACAAGGGAGGTGCCTGCGAAGATGAGGCCCCAGTCCGTCCAGCTCAGGGGCACCACGTTGAACATCTTGCCGCCGAAGGTGACGATGAGGTACTGCCCGGCCAGGATAAGCAGGGCTACCAGGCCGAAGCCGCCAATGCTGGCGCCCATGCGTGCAAAGGCGCTCTGGTGCGTGTTGAATGCCCTGGCGTTGAACATGTTCCAGAATTGGAGCAGGACGAAAATGGTGAAAAACAGGGACAGTTCATAACCTGTCAGTTCATGTTCCGGGGTGGAGAAGTCCAGGTAGCTGCGGAAGTAGCCGCTGAGGCTGAACTGCGTGAGACTGGTAATGTCCGCATGCTTGAAATATTGCAGCAGGCCGAACAGGAAAGCGACGAACAGGATGCCCACGCCCAGGATGTTCCGGCCCATGGGGCGGGTGATGATGTGGTCCGTGGTCTTGCGCGGCGGGTCCTGCATCACGCGTTCGTCCGGCGGCAGGGAGGCCAGCGCCAGCGCGGCGAAGGTGTCCATGATGAGGTTCACCCAGAGCATCTGCGTGACGGTGAGGGGGGATTCCGTGCCCAGGAATGCGCCGATGAGCACAATGAGGCAGGCCGCCACGTTAATGGTCATCTGGAAGACGATGAAGCGCTGGATATTCCTGTACAGGGAACGCCCCCACATGACGGCGCGGGAAATGCTCATGAAGGAATTGTCCAGGATGGTGATGGCGCTGGC
>OLZQ01000111.1_pt1 | contig 55905 bp, 52 predicted proteins | sample 1644511 | NCBI WGS metagenome assembly OLZQ01 (sample SAMEA103958132, study PRJEB25191) | human gut metagenome | biome: human-associated habitat [ENVO:00009003]; feature: intestine environment [ENVO:2100002]; material: feces | place: Germany | collected 2013/2015 | reverse complement strand
CGGCGACCTGCTGATTACGAATCAGCTGCTCTACCAACTGAGCCACAGTAGCAAAAAAATCAACAGCTCATATATTATAAGCGAGACTTCGCTTTTTTGCAAGAGCTTTTTCCAATTTTGTTGACCGTCGGAAAAATATTTTTGCGCCGCGCATCCGCCGCTCTTGCTTCCGGCTTTCTTCTGTGCTATAATATCCGCACATCCGCCCGTAGCGAAGCTGGATATCGCAGCAGATTCCGATTCTGAAGGCCGGGGGTTCGAATCCCTCCGGGCGGGCCAGAAAAGAAGTAACTTTTGTCTACCAAAAGTTACTTCTTTTTTTATCCAAGCTGCAGGCTTGGTATATCATCACGCGTCAGCGTGTATATCATCGCCGTAGGCGCATATCATCAACCGAAGGTTGTATCACTTTCGTAACAATAATATGCAGCGAACAAAAGAGATGCCGCACAAAACAACAATAAAAATAAGTAATACCAAAAAAATAATTGACAGAAGCAGAAATTTGCGATATGATATAAATAATAAATCAAAGGAGTTGATGAAATGGAGTGGAATGTGGTAAAAATAAGTCAAACGAGCGGGAATAATGTGCCGTTCGTAAGCATAGGAAGAGGGCAACTGGATTTTAACGCAGTAGCCTGTGATCTTATCAACGACTGCGGAGATTATAGATTTGCACAATTGCTCACAGGAAAGGAAAATGGAAAAACTGTAGTAGCAGTCAAATTTTTAAAAGAAGCTGATACAAACACCATCCCAATCAAAAGAAAAACACAGAACGGAAAGCCCATAAAAGGTATTAACGTTACAAATAAAGGCGTTATCTCTGAATTGTTTGGAAAAAATGGCAGTAATGATGGAATGGTTCGTTATAGTGTAGAACTGATTGCTGAAAATATGCTTAAAATATTAGATTGATTTCCTATTTCTACGCACCTTTTCTTCGTTTTTACCTATGTTTACGCACCTTTTTGCCCGTATTTCTTTTCAGTGAAATAAATCCCTTCCGGGATTTGTGAAATTTGCTTCGCAAGTGAAATACGCCTGCGGCGTGTGAAATGCCTGCGGGCGTTGGTGGATTTATTTCATTTCACCTTCCGCGCAAGCGGAAAATTTCACAATGGCCGAAGGTCATTCTTTCACATTCGAAGGATATTTCACTTCACAATCCGTCCTTTCTGCTGTATAATCAGTTCAATAAACAGGATTTTGATGAGGTGAACGTATATGAAATACAAAGGAACGCTTATAGTTGTTAAAGATTGTAACCGTGCGTTAAAGTTCTATAGTGATATGTTTGGATTTCAACTGCTTCAAGACAACGATGGGAATATGGAATTGACGAATAATTTATATTTACAGGAATCGAGATACTGGGAACAATTCACAAAAAGAAGTGTAATTCCAAACAGTAATCAGTCTGAGCTGTATTTTGAAGAGCCCAATATAGAGCAATTTGTAGAGCGTCTTGAAACACTTTACCCTGAAATCGAATATGTCAATCACCTGATGACACACAGTTGGGGACAAAAGGTGGTCAGATTCTACGATTTGGATGGTAACTTAATTGAAGTTGGAACACCGATATAATCAACAAATCCCAAGTTGCGCACCTTTTCTTCGTTTTTACCCCTGTTTACGCACCTTATTGCCCGTTTTTACTTCTTCACTCTTACCTCTTCACTTTTCACTGATATTCTTCAAATAACAGCTCCGGCGGCAGGGACTTTTCCCCGCCGCCGGTTGCTTTGTTGTTTTATTTATTTCACGAATGCCGAATATATCGTGTTTATCGTGCGCTCGTAGTCGCGCTCCGCGACGGCGATGACGATGTTTATCTCGCTCGACCCCTGGTCGATCATCTTTATATTTATGTTCTCCTTGGCGAGGCTCGAGAATATAGTGCCCGCAACGCCGCGCGTGGACTTCATCGAGCGTCCGACGACTGCGATGAGTGCGATGCCGTTCTCGACCGTCACGCTGCTCGCCGAAGTGACTTTCTTTATATCGTAGACTATATCATCCGTCTCGTCGCCGAGGCTCGTAGTCTCAACAACGATGCTGAAGTTGTCGATTCCCGAGGGGATATGCTCGAAGTTCACGCCGTGCTCCTCGAGCACCTCAAGCATCTTGCGCACCGCTCCGCACTCGTCGTGGATGCGGTATTTTTCAATATTTATCGAAGAGAAGCCCTTGCGCCCCGCCACGCCCGTGACAGTGTTCTCGGCGGGCTCGTCAGTGTCGGCAAGGATAAGCGTGCCGGCGTCCTCCGGGGAGTTGGTGTTCTTTATTCTGATCGGAATCTTCTTCTGCATGACGGGGAATATCGCGTCCTCGTGAATAACAGTCGCGCCCATATACGAAAGCTCGCGCAGCTCCCTGTATGTAACGGTCTTCATGACCTGCGGATTATCAACGACGCGCGGGTCGGCGATGAGGAAGCCCGAGACATCCGTCCAGTTCTCATAGAGATCGGCATCGGCCGCCGCCGCAACTATCGAACCTGTTATATCCGAACCGCCGCGAGAAAATGTGCGGATAGTATCATTGGGCATTGAGCCGTAGAAACCGGGAATGACTGCGTACTCAGTATAGCTCAGGCGCTCGCGCAGAATGGGTATCGTGCGCTTTGCGTCGTATTTGCCGCTCTCGTCGAAGAATATGACATCTGCGGCATCTATAAACGCGAAGCCGAGCAGCTTTGCGACTATCTTGCCGTTGAGATACTCGCCTCTCGATGCGGCATAGTCGCGGCCGGCGCGTCCGATAAAATTGAGGCGTATATGCTCAAAATCATCTTCGAGAGACATATCGAGCCCGAGTCCGGAAATTATATCATTGTAGCGGTTCTTTATCTTCTGGAATATCTCTTCAAAATCGCCGCCTCTCGATGCGGAATCGTAGCAGGCGTAGAACATATCGGTGACTTTTGTATCTCCGCTGAAACGCTTGCCGGGCGCAGACGGCACGACATAGCGGCGGTCGGGATCTGATCTGATTATGTCGGCGACCTTGAGAAACTGCTTCGCCTCTGCGAGCGAAGTTCCGCCGAACTTGACGACTTTTGTCATAAGGCTCTCCCCTTTTAAAATTGAAGATACTTTATTATACTAAAATGCCGATAAATTGTTACTCTTAAAAAGAAAAATAGCCATATCCGCGTCGATTTCGGAACAAAAGACAAAAAAAGACAGGCTTTCGCGGCATTTATCTGCAGTTTTGAGGTCAATTCAGCCGTTTTAGTGAATAGGATATAGACACCCGCACAAATTACAAATCCATAACAGAGTGTAACAGTAGGTTACAGTTTGCGCGCTTTTGTTGCAAAGTTCGACATTTTATACTATAATATCAGTTGTTCGTAAGTTTTTACGGAAAGGAAAAACGATATGAAAAAATTATTTCGCCGTCTCGCGGCTCTGATGTGCACCGTGCTGTTTATATTCGGCGCGGCGGGCTGTGCGGTCAAAAGCGATAAACAGAAAGAGGAGCTGAGTCTCAAGTTCCAGCACACCGCCCAGGACAGGGAGGTCGGCGAGACCCAGTCGATGATAACATACGAAAATCACTACGCCTATGGCATTCACTACCCCGCGATAGGCGTTGAGGCGATAGACAGCCGGATAAAAGCGGCGGCGCAGGAGATAGCCGACGGGTTTGTCAAAGAAGTGCCGAACTCGAAGCCCAAGGGCGAACTGCCAACGCTGAGCGCCGACTACAAGAGCTATCTTGTGACGGACAACGGCAAGAACAAATATGTCAGCATCGTGTTCGAGATAAAGACCGACATTCCAGACAAGAGCATCAAGACGGACAGCATAGAGACGCTCGTCTTTGATATCCCCTCCGGCAAGCAGCTGAGCGCGGACGATATTTTTTCTGACGGCTACGAGAAAATCGCCAGCATGCGGGTTGTATCCTATTTCACCGCCAACCGCCTGTTCAACGCGGGCGTAGGCTCGGATAAGTTCAAGCAAAATACCTCAGCCGACAAGAAGAACTTCACAAAATTCTCGATAAGCTCCGACAGCTTAACATTCTATTTTGACTCCGGCGTTCTCTTCGACGAAGACAAAGGCTGCGTTGAAGCTGTATTCCAGCTCAATGATATAAAGCCTATATTCTCAGCCGAAGCTGCAAAGGTTCTGCTCGGCGCAGAGGCAGTCACAGAAACCACACAGCAAAGTTCAACCAAGCCCGAGAGCACAACGCAGCACAAAAAGCCGAATCTCCCCGCGGGGGTCAAATATATCGCGTTCACATTCGACGACGGTCCGAGCAAGATCGCGACTAACAGAATCCTTGACACGCTCCAGAAATACAACGGCAAGGCGACGTTCTTCGTCCTCGGCACGCGCGTCGGAAGCTACTCGGCGGAGGTCAAGCGCGCCTACTCGATGGGATGCGAAATAGGAAGCCACTCATGGAGCCACGCGAATCTCAGGAAGATAAGTGCGCAGGAGCGCAAGCAGGAGATAAACAAGACGAACGCCATAGTCAAAGAGGTCATCGGCGTTGAGCCGACTCTGTTCAGAGTCCCCTACGGCGACTACAAGGGAATTCAGAAGGACTTCGACCTCCCGCTCATCCAGTGGTGCATTGACACCGAGGACTGGAAATATAAGGACAGGCAGGGGTCGGGCAGAACTCAGGCTCAGCGCAACGCGGACATGCAGAAGATAATCTCCTCCGTCGTCGACCACGCGACCGGCGGCGAGATAGTCCTCATGCACGATCTCTACGACATGACCGCCGATGCATTCGAGCAGATAGCCGCCGAGCTGCACGCCGAGGGATTTGAGTTCGTCACCGTCCACGAGCTCTACAGCATCTACGGCAAGACACTCGAACCCGGGAAAGTCTATTTCTCGCCCAAGCAGTAACTAAAGCAAAAAAATTCAAAGCCAAGCTGTGTTTTGCAGCTTGGCTTTTTTGTTTGGGGTTATTATAAATTGAGATTTACAGCATCAGCGCACTTGTCATTGGCGGAATCTGTAACGCCCCTGCTTTCTCAATCACATAAACGTAAAAACAGCCGCAGCAGTTTAAATTGTTGCGGCTGCATGATTACAATTTTCATTTCTCACAGCACATAGAGCACTATGCAGAAGAAGTGCGCGAGGCTGCCGAGGATAACAAAGATATGGAAAACCGAGTGCATATATCGATGATTTATCCCGAGCCCGTAGAGTATCGCGCCGAATGTGTAGAGCAGACCGCCTGCGACGAGCAGGAGGAATCCGCCGAGCCCCAGCGCATGATATGTCGGCACGACGGCGAAGATTATGCACCAGCCCATGCCCATATAGCATATCATCGAGAATACGCGGAATTTTTTGAGGTCTATCGCCGTTAGCGTTATCGCCACCGCCGCGAGAGCCCAGACGATGCCGAACACCGTCCAGCCGACTGCTCTGTTGACTTTTGTCAGTCCGCAGACCGCGATCGGCGTGTATGTTCCGACTATCAGAAAATATACCGTACAGTGGTCGATGACCTGCAGGACTTTCTTCGCGTAGCCGCGCGGCACGCCGTGATAGACGCTCGACATGGTGTAGAGCATTATCATCGACAGCCCGTAGACTATCGAGGTTATGACTCCCGATATGCTCCCGTGGAACGCCGCGACCGTCACGCAGGCGACGAGTATGACTACCGCCAGTCCGCCGCCGACTATGTGCGTGACCATGTTGAATATCTCTTCTCCCCGTGTGTAGTCGGGTAGCTGCCTGTCTTTCAGCTGTGTTCTTTTCATAAAAACTGTCCTCCGAGTACAAAAATGTACTTTAGTACAATTATATCACCCAAAGTCCATTTTTATACCCGAAGGAGAATCAAAACTTAAATTTTCTGTGAATTATCCGACATTTTTGCAACTTATGATGCAATTCCGGCTTTCTTCAGATTTTCGAGATGTTCCTCATATGTGTCGGCATAGTAGTATTTTGCACTCGAGTCGTGGCAAAAATAAAGATAAGATACATCCGCCGGATCGAGTGCCGCATTTATCGTCCGCGCGCCGGGGTTGCATATCGGACCTGCGGGCAGACCCTTGCATTTGTACATATTATACAGGCTGTTGTAGCGGTTGACGTCACCGGAGATATAGGGCTTGACGCTGCGTTCGATATAGTAGATGCCCGAATCCATCTGCAGCTGCATACCCGCCTTGAGGCGGTTGTATATGACGGCGGCTATCTTTCTGACTTCGTTGGGGTTCGCGCCCTCTTTTTCGATTATCGACGCGACGGTCAGCACCTGATCCATCGAATAGCCCATGGATTTTGCCTTTGCCCTGTCGGCAGAGGTTATATATTTTTCGCTAATGCGCAGAAAACGCCCTATCGCATCCTGCGGCTTTTCGTTTTTATAAAAGTCGTAGGTGTTCGGGAAGAGATATCCCTCGAGCTTGAACGCCCTTGTGTTCGACGGTCTTGCGGCGATAAGCGGATAGTAGCTGTAGTCGTAGCTCTCGGCGGTCTTCATCAAATCGTTAAACGAACACACGCCGTTTGCCTCGAGCTTTTTGAATATCTGCGTCAGAGTCATGCCCTCGGTTATCGTGACGCGCACGGTTTCACGCTGACCCGAGCCGCCGTCCGGGTTCTCCGGCTCCTGAACATTGTCTCCGCCCGCCGCGGGTTGATTTTTCGTCTCGCCGTTTTGTGCGAGAGTGCCGCCGTCGTTTGAAATAACGGTCTTTGCCGTTGTGCCGTCGGCGGATATAACAGTGACCTGCGTGTCCGACTCCGCGCCTGAGGTAGTCTCGTCATCAACATTCTTCGAGCACGCCGCGCAGGACATTGCGAGCAGCAGTGCAAGAGCCGCGCAGAATATATTTCTGAGCTTTTTCATTTCAACATCTCCCATATAGGTTTCGACAAGATTATAGTATATCTGTCGGGTGTTGTCAAACCGCGCGGTAAGTGCTATAATACGGCGGTATGTGTCTTTTGGGGGAATGAAAATGTTGGTACGCGACAAGAAATTTTACCGCGACTTCTTCACGATGACCATGACGATAGCGCTCCAGAATCTTATCGTCTACGGAGTCAATCTCGCGGATAATATCATGCTCGGAGCTTACAGCGAGACGGCGCTCAGCGGCGTTGCGATAGCGAATCAGGTGCAGTTTCTTCTGCAGATGGTCGTCACGGGCACCGCGTCCGGAATGGGCGTTATCATCTCGCAGTACTGGGGCAAACGTCAAACCGAGCCGATAAAGCGCGTGTTCGCGGTCGGCTTCTGGATAAGCTTATTGCTCAGCGCGATTATGTCCGCGATAGTCTGGTTCGTGCCCTATGGGGTCATGGGATTGCTGACGAATGAGCAGAGCATCATTCCGGCTGGCGTGGAATACCTGAAAATAATGGTGTTTTCATATCTGATGTTCTCGATTTCAAACTCTCTGCTCGGAGTCATGCGCAGCGTCGAGACGGTAAGAATAGGCTTCTACATCTCGCTCTCGACCCTGCTTATAAATATCTGCCTCAACTATACTCTCATCTACGGCCACTTCGGCGCGCCCGAGCTTGGAGTGAAGGGCGCTGCATATGCGACGCTGACTTCGAGGGCAGTCGAATTTATCGCGAGCATAATCTATTGCAGATTCATCGACAAGAAGCTAAAGCTCAGAATCAAAGATGTCTTCGCGCTCGAGCGCAGTTATATAGCCGACTTCATGAAATCGGGCGTGCCGCTTCTGCTCTCAAATGTCTCCTGGGGCGTTGCGATGTCCGTTCAGGCGGCAATACTCGGCAGGCTCGGAGCCTCCGGCATCGCGGCGTCAAGCATAGCGCAGACGCTGTTCCAGTGCACCTCGGTCATTGCCTATGCGACAGGTGACGCGGCGCGCGTCATGACGGGCATGGCGGTCGGCGAGGGTGACATGAAAAAGGTCAAGAGCGGCGCAAAGACCATGCAGCTGATGTTTTTAATTATCGGCGTGCTAACTTCGCTTGTGCTGTTTTTAGTCAGAAAGCCGATAATCTCGGTCTATAACGCCTCGGTTGAGACGGCGGAGCTTGCAAATATATTTGTGCTAATCCTCTGCGTCACGGCGATAGGCACAGCGTATGAAATGCCGTGCCTCACGGGCATAGTCTCGGGCGGCGGAGATACGAATTTCGTCTTTTTCAACGATATTGTCTTCATGTGGTGCATCGTGCTCCCGCTCTCCGCGCTCTCGGCGTTTTATTTCAAGTTCCCGCCCGCGGTCACCTTCGCCCTGCTCAAGGCGGATCAGATACTCAAATGCTTCGTGGCGATAGTCAAAGTCAACCGCTTCAAGTGGGTCAGAGTATTGACGAGATAAAAATCAGCCCTATATTCAGAGAGGTTAATAAAACAGTTAAACCGACCTATAGCTTCATAGGTCGGTTTTATATCTCGTTCAGCGTCTTTGCTATCCCGTCCGCTATCGCCTCGGCGTAGGATTCGAGGTTGTCGTCAAACAGGCGGTTGTCGCCGTCGTCGGTTATGAAGCCGATCTCGGCGAGGCAGCTTGGCATATTCGTGCGGCTATTGACGAAATAGTTCTCTCCGTCCTCGCGTGCAAAGCCGGACTTAACGCCCCTGTTTTCGGATATCCCGGCGGTGGCGAGTGCGTCGCAGATGTTCTGCGCGAGCGCGGTGTCCTTGGGCGGCGAGTCCGAATGAATCCATATTTCAACGCCGTGCGCATTCTCTGCGCTGTTGCGGTGAAGCGCAACAAAGAGCTTCGCCTGACGGATATTCGCCTTTCTGCACCGCCCGGCGAGGGAGATAAAAGTATCGTCGTCGCGCGTCATGCAGACCTTGACTCCGCGCGCTTTCAGCTCTTTTTCGACCGCCAGCGCGAGCTCGAGATTGTCGTCCTTTTCGAGCCTGCCCTCGTATTGAGCGCCTGAGTCGTCTCCGCCGTGACCGGGGTCGAGGCAGACATCAACACGCATGCTGTCCATAACTATTCCCGCCGTCAGAGCCGCCGCAGCGGCAATGACAAGGCAGATGATAAGAATTCTTTTTGCCGTTCGTTTTTTCATATGTCAGCAGTCAACCACCTCTGAGCCGAAAGGCATGAATGCGAGCTTTGCGAATTTGAAATACTGGAGTCCGAGCGGGATGCCGATTATTGTGCAGCAGCAGACAACGCCCATCGCGGCGCAGTAGACTGCATTCTCCCAGCCGAGCAGGATTATCCATAAAATATTGGCAATGAAGCTCGGTGCGCCGCCGCCGAATCTTATATCCTTGCCGAACGGAGCCGCAGACAGACGCGCAAATTTGAAGCACTGCTTGCCGAGCGGTATGCCCACGACCGTGACGCAGCATATGAGACCGCTCATCAGCCACATCAGCGCCGCAAGAAATCCGCCGCAGATAAACCAGACAATGTTGCCGATTGTTTTCATCTTTTATATATTCCTTTCCGCGGAGATATATCCCCACATTTTGATAATAGCAACAAATTGTTGCGGAAAAATGACCCAAAATATAATTTTTTTGCGCCCCTGTTCGTCGGCGCATTTTTATAGTATAATATATGTGTCAAAAATGTGCATCAAAAGGCAGGTGAGAGAATGAACCCGAAAATCAAGGAGCTTCGCAAAAAGGCGATGCAGCTTCCGTTGACCCCCGGCGTCTATCTGATGAAAAACAGCAGTTCGGAGATAATATATGTCGGCAAGGCGAAGGCACTCAAGAACCGAGTCAGCCAGTATTTCGGCTCAGAGCATAATCATACGGTAAAAGTGCGCAAGATGGTCGAAAACGTCGATGATTTCGATGTCATTCTCACCGACAGCGAGTTTGAAGCCCTCGTGCTCGAATGCAGCCTTATAAAGCAGCATTCCCCGAAGTATAATATTCTCTTAAAAGACGACAAGGGCTATTCATATATAAAAGTCACGCCCGGCAAGTGGCGCAACATATATGCCGTGCTCCAGCGCGAGGATGACGGCGCAAAGTATATCGGCCCTTATATGAGCTCGTTCGCCGCGCGCAATACCGTTGACGAGGCTAAAAAAATATTCCGCCTGCCGCAGTGCAACAAAGTGTTCCCGCGCGACTTCGGGAAGAGCCGCCCGTGCCTCAATTTCTTTATCGGCCAGTGCAGCGGCGTGTGCAGCGGCAAGGTGCCGTTTTCGCAGTATAACGAAGCAGTCGAGGACGCTCTCGCGTTTATAAAAGAGGGCGGAACCGCCGCGCTCGCGGATCTTCAGAAGCGTATGGAGGACGCGGCGGAAAACCTTGAATTTGAAAAGGCGGCGCGCCTGCGCGACAGAATAGCCGCGATAAAACGTCTCGGCGGCAAGCAGAAAGTTATGTCCGCCGATGTCAGGGAGCAGGATGTCTTTGCCCTCGTCACGGGCGCGGCATCGTCCGGCAAGGCGTGTCTCTCCGTGCTCCGCTTCGCGGACGGCAGGCTCTATGACAGCGAGAATTTCATAACCGATGTGCCGGAAGATACGTCGGAGACGCTCGCCGAGCTTATCCGCAGTTTCTATATGATAAGAGATTTTGTCCCGCGCCGCGTGTCGGTCGACGGCGAGGTTACCGACAGCGAGCTGCTCGAACGGTGGCTGAGCGAAAAGAAGGGCAAAAAAGTCATAATATCCCACAGCACAGCGGGCGAGCAGAAGAAGCTTTTCGAGATGTGCCGCTCGAACGCCGCGCAGTATCTGACTCCACTGACAGGCACCGCCGGCAGAAAGACTGCCGCGCTCGACGAGCTTGCGGGTATGCTTGGACTGCCAGCCGCGCCGGAATTTATCGAATCATATGATATCTCGCACACCGCCGGAAGCGACAATGTCGCGGGCATGATAGTTTTCCGGAACGGCGAGCCCTACAGGCGCGGCTACCGCCGATTCATGATAAAAGGCTTTACCGGTCAGGACGATTACGCCTCCATGGCGGAGGTGCTCGACAGAAGATTCACGAGATACGAGGAAGAAAAAGAGAGCGGCGAGGGCTTCGGCCGCCTGCCCGATCTTATTCTGCTCGACGGCGGCAAGGGACAGGTTTCGGCAGTCGAGCCGATACTCAAAAAGCACGGGCTTGAAAACATCCCGCTTTTCGGAATGGTCAAGGACGGCAGCCACCGCACGCGCGCGATAGCGAAATCCGGCGGCGAGATAGCGTTCACTTCAAAACGCCGCGCGTTCACTCTCGTTGCGGAAATACAGGAGGAAGTCCACCGCTTCGCCGTGACCTATCACAGGCAGAAACACAAGGCTTCCGCGCTCTCGAGTACATTGACGGATATCCCCGGCGTCGGACCGTCGCGGGCAAAGGCACTCCTGCGGCATTTCAAGACCGTGACCGCCATAAAAAATGCTAGTGTTGACGAGCTCAAAAATGTGTCGGGTATCTCCGACTCCATGGCGCAGACTATATACGACGCTCTGCATCCAGAATCTTGACACGGGCGCGTATAAATGTAATAATATGTATAACAGTGCGGCAAAACCGCAGATTGAAAAGATAAATGCAGTATAAAGGAACTGATGATATGAGAGTTATAACAGGCACGGCACGCGGCAGAGTTCTCAGAACGCTCGAGGGCGAGGATGTCCGCCCGACTACCGACCGCGTCAAAGAGGCCGTTTTCAGCATAATACAGTTTGAGATAGAGGGCAGGCGCGTGCTCGATCTGTTCGCAGGCTCGGGTCAGCTCGGCATCGAGGCTCTTAGCCGCGGCGCTGCGTCGGCAACATTTGTCGATATGTCGAAGGACTCATTGAGCGCCGTCAAATATAATCTCGAACACACGAAGCTCGGCGACAACGCAAAGGTTGTTCAGACCGACGCGCTCTCGTTTTTGAAGCTGACGAAGGACAAGTTTGATATAGTATTCCTCGATCCGCCATATGCGAGCTCACTCGTAGTCGATTCGATGAAGCTGCTCTCCGATGTTGTTGCCGCCGGCGGCTGCGCAATATGCGAGACTCCTGTCGATTCGGAGCTGCCCGAGAGCTTCGGCGAACTTAAATTCCATCGCAGCTACCGCTACGGAAAGATAAAAATCACCGTTTACCGCAAGGAGGGTGAGGACGAATGAAAATAGCCATATGCCCCGGCAGCTTCGACCCCGTCACCAAGGGTCATCTTGATATAATCAGGCGCACCGCGAGCATGTTTGACAGGGTCATAGTCGTCGTCATGCACAACTATCACAAGCCCAATTCATATTTCAGCGCGATAGAGCGCGTTGAGCTCATAACAAGATGCGTCAAGGATCTCGACAATGTTGTTGTCGATATGCACGACGGACTTCTTGCCGCATATGCCCAGGAAAAAGGAGCTGTAGCGATAGTCAAGGGTCTGCGCGCCGTCTCGGATTTCGACTACGAATTCCAGCAGGCGCTGACAAACAAGAAACTCAATCCGAATATCGAGACCGTTTTCATAACGGCGAATTCGGATTACATGTACCTCTCGTCGAGCGTCGTCAAGCAGGTTTGCGAGTTCGGCGGGGACATCTCGGACTTTGTCCCGCCCGAGGTGCATGATGATATTGTCAAAAGAATAAGAGAGAGGAGCGCTTCAAAATGAACATAGATTCCCTTCTGGAGCAGATAGAGAACATTCTCGACAGCGGCACAAAGATAACGCTTTCCAAAAAGACCGCGGTCAACGCCGAGGAGATACGCGAGTGCATCGCGCAGCTGCGCGAGATAATCCCCGAGGAGGTCGACCAGGCAAAGTCAATAACCGCCAACCGAAGCGAGATAATCGAGAAGGCGAAGAGCGACGCGGCGGCATCCGTTGCCCGCGCTCAGGAGAAAGCTCAGACTCTTGTAGAAAAGACCGAAGCAAAGAGCGAGCAGATAATCTCAGCCGCCAATGCCAACGCTCAGAAGACCGTCGACAGCGCTAATAAGCTTGCCGAGGAGACCGTTGCAAAGGCAAAATCCGACGCGGCGGCGATAGTTGAAAAGGCTCAGCAGACGGCAAACAAGCTTCTCGACGAGAACGAGATAACCGCTCAGGCACGCGCATATGCATCTCAGCTCAAGGTCAATTCGCAGAACGAGGCAACCGAGCGAGTCAACTCCGCGATAGCGAGAGCTGAAGAGATGCTCTCCAACGCGACCCGCCAGGCGGATGATATAGTCAAAAAGGCTAATGCGGAGTCAAACGAGACTCTTGCGAGGGCGAAGAAGTGGTCTGCGGATATCCGCGAGGCCGCGAGCAACTTCGCCGACAGCGTCCTGCGCAGCGCGGACAAGGCTCTTGTCGCGAGCATAAACGAAGTCAGGGACGCGAGGCAGAAAATAAGCGACACCTACAAGGGCGAGAAAAATCCTCAGTAAAGGGAAGTGCGTTAAAATGAAAACAGGTCACGCGGACAAGGCACGCGAGCTTTTCAACAAGGGATACAACTGCTCTCAGGCGGTGCTCGGCGCGTTTGCGGAGGATGCGGGACTCGATGTCAAAACCGCGTTCAGGCTCTCCGCGCCGTTCGGCGGCGGAATGGGCAGAATGCGCGAGGTCTGCGGCGGCGTCAGCGGAATGTTCATGGCGATAGGTCTCTTCTTCGGCTATGACGAACCCGACGGCGCGCAGGCAAAAAAAGAACTCTACTCATATGTCCGCGCCCTTGCGGACAAGTTCAAAGAGAGCGAGGGCTCGATAATCTGCCGCGAACTGCTCGCGGGAGTGAAAACTCAGCCCGGCCCCGATCCCGAGCCGAGAAGCACCGCGGACTATAAAAAACGCCCGTGCCCCGAGCTCGTCGCATACGCGGCGCAGCTGACCGAAGATTTTCTCAATGAACACGGAAAGCTGAAATAAATAAAAAAGATGTCTATATGACAGTAACCGACCGCAGCAAGCTTGTGCGGTCGGTTTTTTATGTTTGCTTGTCAGCTTAGACAGATAAATTGAGATTTATCGCAGAATCTATTTAGGCTCCCCTGCAGGGGAGCCGGCTCGGCGTAAGCCAAGACTGAGGGGTTATTTCGCTTCACTTAAAGTAATAAATCTATGCAGCGGTGGCGATTTGCACTATTGCGGCAATTATCTGTCGCAGATATTTATCTCGACTTGCCTCTCATACAGTGTAAACCAAGCTCAGGCACAGCAATCATATGCCGCGCCTGAGCTTTTGATATTATTTCTTTTTCTTCTTTCCGGCTATCGGCAGCATTGCCGCGCCGGCGAGGAGGGTTATTGCGGAGACCGCTATCGGTGCGCCGGTCTGCGGGGTCAGCGGAGTTTTTCCGCCGCCGTTTGACGCGCTGCCGGGCGTATTTTTCTTGCCTGAGAGGAACACATAATTGTCATACTCGCTGTCGCTCATCGCCGTAAATGTAAATGTGCGGCTCTTGACAAACGGCACCTGACCGTTCTTGAGCGAATAGACGACCGTTACGGTGAACGGCTCGGTGCTCTTCGGCAGGGAGTGCTTTTTGAAATCTATCTTGCAGCTCTCGCCGACTTTAAGAACGGTTCCGTTCTTCGCCGAGAGGTCGGCATCCATGCCGTCCGCCTTGACGCTGATTATCTCGGTGTCGTACTGCTCTGAAAGGCTCTCGATAGTCAGCGCGGTGTCCTTCGAGGTATGGAAACCCGACGGGGACTTGTCGAACTTGACATAGAGTCCGTTCGCGGGATTCTGACCGAGGTTGAACTGCGGGAACTCGGGATCGGAGTAGACATCCGTTATTCTGTCCGTGAAGAAGAATGTCAGATAGAAATTTCTCGTGTATCTGTCCCACGGACACATTCCGTGGAACTGACCGTTGACGAACCAGGTGTTCTCGGGCAGATACGCACAGCTCGCGTCGATATCGCGTTCGGGCGAGATGTGCCAGTGAGTCGGGTCATTGCAGACCGTGTTCTGCTTTTTGTAGTCCGCCGGGAACTTCTCGCCGAACGGGGCGCAGTATGCGCCGGACGCCGAGTGAACATCAATAATATAGTCGGAATTGACTCCGGTGCTTGTGCCGATATCGTGCTCGGTATTTGCAATTATCGCTATCTTTGTACCTGCGTCCTGAGCGCGCTTCAAGCCCTCGCTCATGTGAGCCATGGCGTTGTAGTGCATCTCGTCGCTCTTTGCTATCAGCTCGGCATTCTCGACGGGGTCAAGATATTTCGCCTTGAACTCCTCGTACTTGTCGGGGGGAACGAAATCCCAGACACTGCCGAAGTTTATAACAACATCGAGCAGATACTGATGAATGATATCGTTGAACGCCTGATTGAGGCGGTCGAAGCCGAATGCCTCGACGAGCCACTCATATTCGTACTCCTTGCGGAAGCCTATCTCGACATACTCTATGAGCGTGGCGACGTCAAAATGTATGTTGCCCTCGAACAGGTCAACGACGAGCTGCGTTCCGCAGGTCGCGGGAGCGTCCATTATCGCGCGGTCAACATCGCCCTTTGCGCCGTAATAATAGAGATATGTCGCAGTCAGCTGACCGCCGTGGCTGAGTCCGTAGAGATTTACTTTCCGGCTTCCGGTGAGCTCCTTCACTTCCTGAATGAACTTGTCGAGCTTGGCGGCATTTTCAACCTGACCCATGCGCCAGTCCTCGGTGAAGGTGAAGTGGTTCTCCGCGCCGATGCGCTCGATGAGATCGGCAGAGATCTCTTTTTCGGCTATGTATTTGTCCTCGCCTTTAGCCTTGAGGACGGAGGCGCGTGTATTCGCCGCACCCTCGGGATAGACTGAAAGATCATATTTAGAAGTGCCGTCCGGGTTGCAGCGCAGGGGTTCGAGCAGCTCGACTCCCGCCTCGCCGACGACTTTAACGAGCCTTTCATAATCGCCGAACGCCGCTCCGGCAAGACCGCCTGCGAGCTCGGGGATACGGGCTATAACTATCTTTTTGAGGTCATCCATATTGATGCCCCAGACCTGATGCTCGTTTTCGCCGCCGAGGTCATAGAACAGCGAGGGGCCCGAATAGCCCTGAACGAGTATCAACGGCGTTGCCTTATCCTGAGCAAAAACCGACATCGGCAGGATGCACAGCAACATAACAACGCAGAGAATGGCAGATATTATTCTCTTCATGCCTTCTTCTCCTTGGTGACTTTTGCAAGGAAGATAAGCGGCACGATTATAAGCACCGCGATTATAGCGGAGACGAGGAATATCGTCGGGATCGGGACGAGGGTGCTCTCGCCGTATTCGTTGAGCATGGTGCCCAGCTCATATCTGCCGGAGAACTCGGAAATAGTCCAGCTGCCGACCTTCGGGCCGATTATCATGGGCAGAGTGACGGTGAACAGAAGTCTGACGCCCTGGAACTGACCGACCTTATCCTCGGGAGTGTAATCGCGCACTGTAGCGTTGAGGATTATCATAAGAAGACCGTAGCCGAGGATCATAATGAGCGCAAAGAGCACGAAAGTGAGAAGAGTCTTTGCAAAGAAAACGGCAACGAGTCCCGCGACGAAGAGAAGAACTGCGGGGAAGACGAATATTCTCTTACCGACCTTGTCGAGAAGCTTGCCGAGCAGGATAGTTACAACGACGAGACCGACAACAGCCGCCGCGCCGCCGATGATTATGGGCGTGGTTATCTGGAAGGTGTTGAGGTCAAACTTGAGATAGTGCTGAACATAGATGAATATGTAGGGCATGAACACCTGAACTGCGGTGTTGAAAATGCAGGCAGACGCGAGGCAGAGATAGAGCGCCGCATTGTTTTTTATAACCGACGGACGGAAGCCGTAGATAAGATCGCTGAAATAGTTTGTGCTCTGTTTTACGCCCTTGCGCGGATCCTTGACCGAGAACAGGCCGATGATTCCGCATATTGTGACGAGCGCGCCGAGGAACATGAAGCATGCGGGATAGCCTGCCGCCTCAACGCCGACGCCGAAAGCGACGGTAACTATAACGGTTGCGAACACAGGCAGAAGCGCCAGAACGGCTTCGGCAGTGCCGCGGTTTTCGGGGACGGTAACGTCTGTGACCCACGCGTTGAACGCGGCGTCGTTCGAGGTCGAGCCGAAGAATGTCATGACGCAGTCCATGATGATAACGACGCAGACCGTTGCGGCGACGACCTTGGAGGTATCGGAGATATTGAAGAGCTTTCCGATATTCTCTCGCGAGATGAATGCGAACACGGCGACGGTGAAGCCCCAGATTATGTAGCCGCCGCTGATGAAGATTTTGCGGCGGTCGAGCTTGTCGCTGAGAGTACCCATGATGAATGTGGTCACAACTGCGGCTATCGCAGACGCGGCGACCATCTTTGCTATATCGTCGGCTGTGCCGCCGATGTAGTTGAACAGGAATGTGTTGAAGTAGACGTTCTCAACAGCCCACGCGACCTGCCCGATGAAGCCGAACAGGATGATGTTGAAGAGAATCCGCCCTCCGAGCTTTTTCTTTTCCAATTGTATGTCCTCCGTTCCGGGGCGGATTACCGCGCCCCGATTTATTTCACGGAATATAATACCAAATTCATGGCGTATAATCAACATATTTTTGTATATCTTTGTCAAATCGGTTTATTTTCGGAGAACTTTATTTTTGAAATCCAAGGTCTCCGTCATCCACACCGCGCAGGACTGGCCGTAATACGGAACGACGAAAAATGCGGGCAGAATTAATACACAGCTGAGAAACCAGAGAATAAATCCCGCCTTGAATCGGGCGAAAGCGCGGCAGTGCCCGCGCATGATATCGCGGCTTTGGCGCAGAGCCTGTTTTATCGAAACATTCGGATCGGCGGCGAGAATATACTCCGCCGCAGACCACGCCTGCCGCGCGCCGGAGCAGAATATGCAGCCCGATATAAGCATGAGTATGCTCCCCGTGAGCACGGCGGCTATCGTCAGAATGCCGACATTTGACGAGAGAAGCATATATATCCCGCCCGCCGCAAGAGCCGCGCCCGGCAGGAGAAAGAATGTCCACAAAACGAGGTTCAGCGCCGCGAGCGCGATATGCAGGCGGAGCGCAGAAAAAGCGTGTTTGCCGCGAAACGCCGCAGTACACTCGGCGGCGCGGCGTTTTTGTCTCAGCGCGCCGAGCAGGAAATATCGCTTCATCCCCTGCCGCAGCGGCGCAATGAGAGCCGAGACGGCTATGGTCAGCAAAATGCACGCCGCCGCATTGACGGCGGGGCTGAGCAGCTTTGACACCGAAGATAGCGCGGAGGTCACTGCGGAGGCGTTGAGCAGGAGCCGCGCCCCGGCGGTCATGAATCCCCCGGCGACAGCCGCCGCCGCGAGACAGCCGAACATAACGGCGCCGCCCGCTCCCGAGTCCGTCTGCGCCGCCCTTCCGCACACTCTTATCTGTGAATCCTTCATTTTTTGTCACCGCCCATTTTTTGAAGATATTATTTCCCTGATTTTCCGTAAAATTCCTCCGGATAACAAAATAAGAAGAAAATTCATTTTACTTTTAAATTTATGTGATTTATACTATATATAATAAAATAAAAAATCGGAGACAAAAATGAAGATAACGAGAAAAACCAGCTCCACGCTTTGTGTTGACATCCACGGCATGCGCGAGCGCGAAGCAAAATTCCGGCTCGAGTCTCTAATCGAAAACGGCTCGGCGGATATAACGCGCCTTGAGATAATCCACGGCTTCAACGGCGGCACGGTTTTGCAGTCCCTCGTGCGAAGCGGGCTCGAATCAAAAAGGATAAAGGAAATTCGCCCGGGCGACAATTCCGGGCAAACAATAATAATACTTAAACAGGGAGAAAAATGATGAAGAAGAAAACAAAGATACTTATCTGCGTGCTCTGCGCCGTCGCGATAGCGGGCATTGCAGGCGGACTGTTCGCGAAGTTCCACACGAAGAAAATTCGCCCGAAGGAGACCGTCTCGATAAAGAGCGTCAGCGGGATAAACCTCGATGAAATAACGCTCACGGCGCACAGGGGTCTGAGCGCAATCGAGCCGGAGAACACCCTCCCCGCTTTCAAGGCGGCGTGCGAAGCGAAGTATAACTATGTCGAGTTCGATATCGAGCCGACCTCCGACGGCAAGTGGATAGTCATGCACGACGACGATCTCAAGCGCACGACGAACGGTCACGGCAAGATAAACAAATATACACTCGACGAAGTCAGCGCGCTGAAAATCGACAACGGCGCGAATATAGAGAACTACACCGACCTAAGGCTCCCCACATTCGAAGAGACGATGGCTCTGCTCGACGAATACTATCCCGATGTAAAGCCCATGATTGAAATAAAGAGCATCGGCAAAGACAATCTCGACTCGCTCGTTGAGTTCTTCAAAGACTACGCCGCGAGGGGCAGGAGCACGATAATTATCTCGTTTGACAAGGATATAATCGACACATTATATAAGGAGTGCCCGGAGCAGACATACTGGCTGCTGACGAGCGAGCTTTCGGACGAGGCCGTTGACTTTTGCAAAAATCACGGCAATATGCGCGCGGCCTTCAACGGCAACAACGCGAAAAACACCGACAGCGTGATAAACGCCGCCATTGACGCGGGCATCCCGCTCGCCGCATGGACAGTTGACTCGCCGGACACTCTGAAGAACCTCTACGACCTCGGAGTAAAATATTTTACAACAAATTGTATCACGCCTTAAAAAATTTTTTAAAAAAGTGTTGACAATCATAAAAAGTATGATATACTAATAACAGTAATCATTACTGATTATGAATTGAGGTAAGCTAAATGAGATATTCGTCACAGCGTGATACTGTTCTGAAAATCGTCAAAGCGGCGCACGATCACCCGACCGCGGACACAATATATTCGCGCGTTCGCGCCGAGCTGCCGAAGATAAGCCTCGGCACGGTCTACCGCAATTTAAGCCTGCTCAGCGACATGGGGCTGATAACGACGCTCGAGACGCTTGACAAGAGCATACACTATGACGGCAACACCGATTCTCACAGCCACTTCATCTGCGAGCGATGCTCAAGGATAATCGATTTGGGAGTTGAACGAGGTCTGCCCGAGGACATTTTACAGCTGGGGCTTCTCGTGCGGCACAAAAAGATTATCTATTACGGACTCTGTCCCGATTGTCAGCAAAACACGGCGGAGGATGACGACGCCGGAGTTTTACAATAAAAATAATTTTTAAAGTGTAAAGGAGAAATCATTATGAAATTCGTATGTCCCGTTTGCGGTTATGTTTATGAAGGCGATTCTGTTCCGGAGGGCTTCAAGTGCCCCCTCTGCGGAGCTGACGGCTCCAAGTTTATCAAGCAGGACGAGGGCATGACCTGGGCCTCCGAGCACGTTGTCGGCGTTGCCAAGGACGTTGATCCCGAGATCCTCCAGGGACTCAGAGACAACTTCGCAGGCGAGTGCAGCGAGGTCGGCATGTATCTTGCAATGGCGAGAGTCGCCCACAGAGAGGGTTATCCCGAAATCGGTCTCTACTGGGAGAAGGCAGCTTACGAAGAGGCTGAGCACGCCGCCAAGTTCGCCGAGCTCCTCGGCGAGGTCGTAACCGACTCGACGAAGAAGAACCTCGAGATGAGAGTTGAGGCGGAGAACGGCGCTACCCTCGGCAAGACCGAGCTTGCAAAGCTCGCAAAGGCAAAGGGTCTCGACGCTATCCACGACACAGTCCATGAGATGGCTCGCGACGAGGCGAGACACGGCAAGGCTTTTGCAGGACTTCTCAAGAGATACTTCGGCGAATAATTCTTCGCATAAAAAAACACACACATTCGTTCGCGGCGTACATCAAACGGTGTGCGCCGCGTTATTTTTATATAATCTTATCGGGACTTGAAAACGGCGGCGCAATATGCTACGATAACTCAAAGAGCAAGAATTGAGGAGAAAAGATGAAGGTAACCTGCGAATACTGCGAATCGGTCGTCGACGCCGATAAGAACGACACCTGCCCCAACTGCGGCGCGCCGCTGGCGGACAGCCGAAAGGCAAAGGAGGCAGAGCTGCGCGAGGCTCAGAAGAAAAAAGAAGCCTACGAACGCGAGGCGCGCGAGAAGCAGCGCAAGCTCGAACAGGAGCGGATAGAAGCCGAGCGCGGCAAGATGATACTCGACGCGGTGACGAATGTCACGGGACGCGCACATTCAGTCAGAAATTCACGCGCGCTGAAAGCGGGATGCCTCATCCCGATAGTTGTAATTGCGCTGATAATAATATTGTCTATCGCCTTTTCGGTGATTCGCCAGATTTCGGGCGGCAGTGTTGACGATCTGCTTTCGGGAGTTGTCTCCGAAAAATTCTCCGACTACGAAGAGACGGAAGCAGTGCCCGAAAAGGTCGAAGTGAATTTCGGCGAAAAGGCGATCACGCCCATGTACACCGTGCTGTGCGACGAGATAAGGGAAGTCGACAGCTACCCGTGGACGGTACAGAAGGGCTACAGATATGTTGCGGTTCATCTCGTGCTGACGAACAATCTCAGCGAAGAAGAAAGTCTCAACGAAAAGACCGATTTTGTTGTCAACGGCATAGCGCAGGACAGCCGTTTTCTCTCGGGCTACAAGCGCATATCCTCGTCACCCGTGACGGCGGGACTCTCGATAGACGGATATCTCATCTTCGAGATACCGACAAATATCACGACCGCCCAGCTGAAATACGGCGGCTATGTGACGATAAACATAAAGCCCTCGGACATCAAAAGCAAATAAAAAATCAGGCTCGGTGTGAATTGCACCGAGCCTTTATTATTGATTCTCCGTCTCGATTTTCTTCTCCTCACCGATATTTTGCAGGCAACCGTATTCGCTGAAAAACACTGCTCTGCCGTCGGACTGCCGCTCGGTCGTCGTGCGGCTCATCACGAGCATATCGCGCAGATTATTTGAAGATTTATAGAAGTGCTCCTCAAGCGTGATAAGATCGGAGAGGCTGTCGTCCGTCGCGTCTGCGGGCGCGAATATATATTTCCGCTCGGCTCTTATGCCTATCGGGAGCTTCTCACCGCCGAGGGTCAGGAATCTGTCCTCGGTAAAATCCGGGTCTATACGCGAACCGAGGGGTATTTTAAGCGAAAAGAACAGCAGAGTGTAACGCGACTTGACATCGCTTATTTTCCTTGACGGCAGGCTGTGCAAAGAGGTCGAAAAAGTATGCTTTGTCAGCGCGGTGATATACCCCGCGGCGTGGCGCATGCTCATACCGCCGTCGCGGTTTTCGACGATTCCGCTGATTATCGTGTCGCCCTTTAAAACGGCGGCGTTTCGCTCCTGCATCGCAGTGCCGCTGAAAATTTCGAGAGTCTGTATCTGCCCGTCCGCCGCGGCGACTATATCGCACGGCGCATCATTTTTTTTGACACTCTTGCCGACTCCCTCGCGCACATCGACATTGATCGAACAACCGACTATATTAACAGACAGCCACGAAACATCCGGCAGAGCGGACATCGCCTCCTCGGCGACCGTGTGCGTGTCGAGCTGTTTTTTTCTCATCCCCGGATAGACGCCGAAGCGCTCGACCGTCTCTCTTATATCCTCTTCCGGCACTGTCTCGCAGCCCGTCACATTGACAGTCCATATCCGCCCGGAGAGCGCCGCCGTTATCAATATAAAGCACACCGCGCCGACTGCAAGCCCTGCATGGACGCGGTTCTTTGACAGCAGAAAAGGCAGACCGCTCTTTTTGACTATTTTCATGCGCATGCCCGCTTTTTTGGCGCAGGGGCGCATCATGCGGTAGCCCTCGGGCGTCGTGCGCGCGAAAACGACGCCGTTTGTGCAGCAGACATCCCAATACGGAATATTCCCGCGCGAGCATAGATTCAGAAAGCGTTCCGGGAATCCCCCGCTCGCTTTCATGCAGACATAGCCGCGCAAGAAATTAAATACATCAGAAATATTCCCGCCCCCTATTTACAGAATTCCATGCTCATTATTTCCCCGTGTATGACCGCCTGACCGAGGTCGAAAACATCTATGCTGAGCCCTTTGCCGCAGAAAATTATCTCTTCTTTGCCGGCGCTCAGGCGTATCCGCTCGCCGTCATATTCGAGCACGCCGTAGAGTCCGTCTATGCTCGCCTCGCGCCTGCCGAAAAATTCGACATGCACCTGCGAATCGAGCGCGTTTATCTTTTTTATCATGTCCGCCGCCGAGCGCATCTTCCCGCTCTCCCTGCGTTTTGGCATGTGCATCCCTCTTTTCCCAAATAATGTATGCTCCCCCGGCAATAAAAAGAACGCAGGGTGAATATCAATATGACTGAGGGGTGATGACATGAGAGAGTATTTCAAAAAGGCTCTGCGCCGTCTGCCGCTTTTGGCGGCGACTTTATCATCAGCCGCGCTCATTGTCGCCATGCCGTCGGTCAGCGCGGCAGGAGTAAAAAAAGGGCTTCTTATCTGCGCTTCGAGCGCCGTGCCGTCGCTCTATCCGTTCTGCGTGCTCTCCGCTTTTTTCGTACGCTCGGGACTGTGCGGCTATCTCGGAAAATTTCTCGAAAAGCCCGTGCGGGTTCTTTTCGCCCTGCCCGGGAGCGCGGGCGCGGCGGCGTGCATGAGCTTTGTCGCGGGCTACCCTGTCGGCGCGGGAATGACCGCCGCGCTCTTTTCCGACGGGCGCATCTCACAGAGCGACGCGCAGAGAATGACCCTGTTCTGCGTCAACGCAGGTCCGGCGTTTGTTATCGGCGGAGTCGGCGCGGGTATGCTCGGAAGCGTTCGGGCGGGAGTCATAATTTTTGTGTCGCTCACCCTCGCGAACCTCACGCTCGGCATGCTGACGCGATTCATCCCGCATGGCGAAACAGATGCGCACACCGCCCCGGCTATTTCGAGTCTGCCGCTCTCCCGCGCGCTGACAGAGGCGGTCGCCGAGGGGACGAAAAATATGATCTCAATATGCGCGTGGATAGTCATGTTCGCCTGCGCCGCCCAATATATTCCGCTGCTGCGCCTGCCCGACTGGGCAAATTTGCTTCTCGGCTGCACGCTCGAAGTCACCGGAGGATGTGCCTCGGCAGCCGGGGTGTTCAATATCCCCGCCATAGCGGCGGTGCTCGGCTGGGGCGGAGTGAGCGTACACTGCCAGATAATGCGGCACATAAAGACCTGCGGGACGCCGCTGCCGTATTTTTTCTGCGCGCGCCTTGTCTGCGCCGCTCTCGCCGCGCTGTTCTGCGAGGGACTGCTCCGCCTGTTCCCTTGTCCCGTAAACACCGTTTCGCTGGGTTCGGTAGGCGCTCCGCAGATGTTCTCTTTCTCCGCGCCCGCCGCGTTTGCGATGCTTTTGAGCGGCGCGATGCTGATATTGGAGCTTGATACAAGCGAAAAAAAGTGTTAGAATAATAAAAAAAGCATTTAGGATGATAATTTTGAAAAGCAAACTGCTCAACAAAAAGAGCATACCCCCGGCGTGCGAATACTGCACCAAAGGCAGCGGCGCACCGGACGGCAAGACTGTATTGTGCCCAAAAAAGGGCGTCATGCAGAAGGATTCAAGCTGTTCCGCGTTCCGCTACGACCCGCTCAAGCGCAAGCCGAAGCAGCCAGTCGAGCTGCCGCAGTTCGATGCGAGCGATTTTGAGCTTTAATCAAGCCGTTTTTTGTTCTCCGCTTATTGATTTAACGGCGGGAATAATGTAAAATAATAGCATCATTAAACAAAGGGTGATAGAAATGTCAATCAAGCACATGTACTACAGGCTTTATCAGGGCGTTTTCAGGATCGCCGTCAACTTCCTTGACTGGACTCCGCCCAAGATAATCTCCGGCCCCGGCTCCGTCAAGAAGCTGCCGCAGGTCATCAAGGAGAAGGGTCTGTCGAAGATGATGATCGTCACCGACAAGGGTCTTACCGGACTCAACCTGCTCGACGGCCTCTATGAGGGTCTCAAGGCAGACGGTATCGATTATGTCGTCTATGACAAGACTCAGCCGAACCCCTCGATAGACAATATCGAAGAAGTCCGCAAGCTCTATCTTGACAACGGCTGCCAGGGCTTCATCGCTTTCGGCGGCGGTTCTCCGATGGACTGCGCCAAGGGTGCGGCTGCAAGAGTCGTCTGCCCTAATAAGACTGTTCAGAAGATGCGCGGACAGCTCAAAATACGCAAGAAGCTGCCTCCGTTCTTCGCGGTTCCCACCACCGCCGGCACCGGCTCCGAGACCACTCTCGCCGCCGTTGTTACCGACACCAAGACCCACGAGAAGTATGCGCTCAACGATCCCGTGCTCCGTCCGAAGTACGCAGTTCTCGATCCCGAGCTTACAGTCGGTCTTCCGCCCCACATCACTTCGACCACCGGTATGGACGCACTGACCCACGCGGTTGAAGCCTACATAGGCCACTCCAACACCAAGGACACCTCCGAGAAGGCAGAAGTCGCCACCAAGCTCATCTTCGAGAACCTCGAAGAGGCTTACAAGAACGGTAAGGATCTCCACGCAAGAGAGCAGATGCTCCTCGCTTCGCACTATGCGGGCATCGCGTTCACGAGAGCTTATGTCGGCAACGTCCACGCTATAGCCCATAACCTCGGCGGATTCTACGGCGTGCCACACGGACTTGCTAACGCCATTATCCTGCCCTATGTCCTCGACTTCTACGGCGAGACCGCCTATGAGCGCCTTGCAAGACTCTGCGAGTGCGCAGGCGTTGCGAAAGCCGGTCAGACCGACGAGCAGAAGGCTCTCGACTTCATCCAGGCTATCAGAGACATGAACGCCAGAATGAACATCCCCGACAAGATCGAGAAAATTCAGGAGAAGGACATCGAGACCATCGCAAAGCGCGCATGCAAAGAGGCAAATCCCCTCTACCCCGTGCCGAGAATCATGGATCTCGACGACTGCATAGCGATAATCCATCGCCTCATGCCGTAACATAACAACACAACGAGCCGGAAAAAATCTTCCGGCTCGTTTTTTTATGCAATATAAAAAGGGCTGAGCGCGTTTGCTCAGCCTTCAGTCTGTCGAAAAAGTCCGTCATGCACAGTCTCAAGGCTCACCTGTGTAAGGGGAGCTGTCACGGCGAAGCCGTGACTGAGGGGTTGTTGCGTAAAAGTTCAAAATACCCGGCAATTTTGGAAAATTGCAGCTTATTCAAAACAATCCCTCCCTTTACACAAAGGAGGGATTGTTTCCTGCGAAGTCAAAAAACGGGTTTATCGATAAGTTGAGGGCTGAGCGCGTTTGTTCAGCCCTTCATTTAATTTATTCGGCTTTTTCTTTATCTTTTTCCTTTTCCTCGCGGCGCTCGGCGAACCAGCCGCCCTTCTCGCGCTTTGAGTCGTCCTCCGCGTCCTCTTTTTCCTCTTCGACGGGGAGAATCTCAATCTTGACCTTGCCGATTCTTCTGTCCTCAACATTGAGAACGGTGAAGCGCAGGTTCTTATATTCGACAACATTCATCTCGCCGTCCTGCGGGAGATATCCGAGCCTGCTGATAATAAAGCCGCCGACTGTGTCGTAATCGCCCTCGGGGAGGGAGACATGGAACACCTCGTCAAGCTCGTCGATATATGTCACGCCGTCAACGGTAAAAGTGGTGTCGTCGATTTTAGAAATCTCTTCCTCTTCGTCGTCATATTCATCCTGAATATTGCCGACTATCGATTCGAGCACGTCTTCGAGCGTCACTATTCCCGCCGTGCCGCCAAACTCGTCAACGACTATCGCCATCTGCGTGTGCTTGTCGGTCATCTGCTTGAACAGATCGCCGCAGGGCATCGATTCGGGGACGAAAACGGGCTCGCGGATAATATCGCGCAGAGTCACATCCTCCGGCAGGTCGGTGCCGATATATTTGAGCAAATCCTTGACATAAGCTATACCGACTATGTTGTCGGGGTCGTCGTCATAGACGGGGATTCTAGAATAGCCGTTGTCCATCGAGAGCGAGACTATCTCACTCAGAGGATCGCTTATCTCAGCCGCCGTCATATCGGTGCGGTGGGTCATTATATCTCCGGCGTCGAGGTCATCGAACTCAAAGATGTTGTTTATCATCTCTTTCTGCGAGTCCTCTATAACGCCCTTTTCTCCGCCGACATCGACCATCATGCGTATCTCCTCTTCGGTCACGGGCTCCTCCGAAGCGTTCGGATCGTAGCCCAGCAGACGGACGAGACCGTTGGTCGACAGGGAGAGTATTTTTACAAAAGGCTTGGTTATTTTCTTGAAGCCGAGCAGTATTCCGACGACCTTGAACGAGACCTTTTCGGGCGCCTGCATGGCTATTCTCTTGGGCGCAAGCTCGCCCAGAACAAGAGAGAAATACGAGGTTATGAGCGTAATGACAACGACGGAGAAGCCGTTGATAACGCCTGCGGGGATTCCGCTCAGGACAGATATTTTTCCGATAGCTCCGGAGAGCATATCAACGAATGTCTGCGATGCGGATGCGGAGGTCAGGAAGCCTGCGAGGGTAACGCCGATCTGAATGGTTGAAAGAAATCCGCTCGAATCCGCGGTGAGCTTCAAAACCTGCTTTGCTTTTTTGTTGCCTTCCTCGGCCATTTTCGCGATCTTCGTATCGTTGAGGGAGATTATCGCGATCTCGCTCATCGCAAAGAAAGCATTGAGAAGAATAAGTACGAACAGCAAAATTATCTGAAAAATAAGATTGCCGGGGTCGGGGTCATCCATGAATGGATTAGCTCCTTTCGGTTTAAATATTATTCACCGTCGGCATATACGCCGAGATGTTGAGTTTTATTATACACATAAACATATTCTCTGTCAAATATTCAAACTCCGCCTCATTCAAAGCGGGAGCGCGTGAGGACTCCGCGCACGGATGCGAAGGGCAGGGAAAGACAAATTCAGTTGTTTTCGGCGAAAATCACGGAAAATCGGAGCTTTTGTGTCCGTTCGGAGCCGTGCCCGGCTGCATATTGGGTATTATATTACATTATATAGGCAGAATATGTGAACTTTGACAAATTTCAGAAAGGGCGAAACAAATATTTTCTATTATTTTAGTTTATTTATCTGTTTACATTGAAGCTCAAAAATGTTACTATATTCGTGGTGTCATTTGACCAATGCCATACGTTCAAACGTTTATTAAAATAGGGAGGAACATAGAATGGCAAGAATAGCAAAGAGCATGGACGGCAACAATGCTGCTGCATATGTGTCGTACGCGTTCACAGAGGTTGCCGGTATCTACCCGATAACCCCTTCGAGCCCCATGGCTGACTATGTTGATCAGTGGTCGGCAAAGGGCATGAAAAACATTTTCGGCACGACCGTCAAGGTCGCCGAGATGCAGTCCGAAGCAGGCGCTGCCGGAACCGTTCACGGTTCTCTGGCCGCAGGTGCTCTCACAACCACCTACACCGCTTCTCAGGGTCTGCTCCTCATGATCCCCAATATGTATAAGATCGCAGGCGAGCTGCTTCCCGCAGTTTTCCACGTATCCGCAAGATGCGTCGCTTCTCACGCTCTTAACATCTTCGGCGATCATTCCGACGTCTATGCATGTCGTCAGACCGGTTTCGCAATGCTTGCAGAAACCAACCCGCAGGAGGTCATGGACCTCGGCGCTGTTGCGCACCTCGCTGCAATCAAGGGATGCGTTCCCTTCATCAACTTCTTCGACGGCTTCCGTACCTCTCACGAGATACAGAAGATCCAGGTCTGGGATTACGAAGACCTCAAGGAGATGTGCGACATGGACGCTGTTGAGGCGTTCAGAAAGCGCGCTCTCAACCCCGAGCGTCCCGTAATGCGCGGCTCTCACGAGAACGGTGATATCTTCTTCCAGCACCGTGAGGCCTGCAACAAGTATTATGACGCTATCCCCGGCATTGTCGAGGAGTATATGGACAAGGTCAACGCCAAGCTCGGCACTGACTACAAGCCCTTCAACTACTACGGTGCTCCCGACGCTGACAGAGTCATCGTCGCTATGGGCTCCATCTGCGACGTTGCAGAGGAAGTTATCGACTACCTCACCGCCAAGGGCGAGAAGGTCGGTCTCGTCAAAGTTCGCCTTTACAGACCCTTCTCCGCTGACAGACTTGTCGCAGCTATCCCCGCAACCGCCAAGAAGATCGCTGTTCTCGACAGAACAAAGGAGCCCGGCGCTCTCGGCGAGCCCCTCTATCTTGACGTTGTTACCGCTCTTGCTACAAAGGGCGTGACCGCAAAGGTCTGCGGCGGCCGTTACGGCCTCGGTTCCAAGGACACTCCGCCTTCAAGCGTGTTCGCTGTTTATGACGAGCTCAAGAAGGACGAGCCCAAGAACCAGTTCACTATCGGCATCAACGATGATGTTACCCACCTGTCCCTCGAGGAGAAGGAAGCTCCCAACACCGCAGCTCCCGGCACCATCGAGTGCAAGTTCTGGGGTCTCGGCGGCGACGGCACAGTCGGCGCGAACAAGGACTCCATCAAGATCATCGGCGACCACACCGATAAGTACATTCAGGCTTACTTCCAGTATGACTCGAAGAAGACGGGCGGTATTACCATCTCCCACCTTCGTTTCGGCGACAACCCGATAAAGAGCCCCTACTATATCAACAAGGCTGACTTCGTTGCCTGCCACAATCCCTCCTATGTCGAGAAGGGCTACAAGATGGTCAACGATGTTAAGCCCGGCGGCGTTTTCCTCATCAACTGCCAGTGGGACGCTGATGAGCTCAACGAGAAGATGCCCGCAGAGGCTAAGCGCTACATAGCCAAGAACAACATTCAGCTCTACACCGTCAACGCTATTGATATCGCGGCAAAGATCGGTCTGGGCAAGCGCACCAACACCGTTCTTCAGTCCGCATTCTTCTCCCTTGCCAAGATTCTTCCCGAGGAAGAGGCTATCGGCTACATGAAGGAGAAGGCCCAGAAGTTCATGAAGAAGGGCAAAGAGATAGTCGAGATGAACGAGAAGGCTATCGACGCCGGCGCTACCGCATACGTCAAGATCGACGTTCCCGCGGACTGGGCTGACGCTGTTGACGCTCCCAAGGCTGTCAGCGAGAACGGCCCCGAGAAGCTCGTCAAGATGGTCGACTCCATCATGAGACCTGTCGGCCTTATGAACGGCGATTCTCTCCCGGTTTCCGTCTTTGTTGATCACGCAGACGGCACATTCGAGCAGGGCGCATCCGCCTATGAGAAGCGCGGCGTCGCGGTCATGGTTCCCGAGTGGAACGCAGAGACCTGCGCACAGTGCAACCAATGCTCCTTCGTCTGCCCGCACGCAACTATCCGCCCGTACCTTCTGACCGAAGAAGAGGCTGCCAACGCTCCTGAGGGCGCAGCTATTGTCGACAAGAAGGCAGGCAAGGGCAAGGGCGTCTACAAATACACCCTCGCTGTTTCTCCCCTCGACTGCATGGGCTGCGGCGTCTGCGTAGGCGTCTGCCCGACCAATTCGCTCAAGATGGTCTCCCGTGAGAGCCAGGATGCGAAGCAGTCCGTATTCGATTACATGGTCGCAAACGTCTCCGTCAAGGATGAGGTTGCAGACGGCACCGTTATCGGCAGCCAGTACAAGACTCCGCTGCTCGAGTTCTCCGGTTCCTGCGCAGGCTGCGCCGAGACCGCTTATGCCCGCCTGATAACCCAGCTGTTCGGCGATAAGATGTATATCTCCAACGCCACCGGCTGCTCGTCCATCTGGGGCGGCCCCGCTGCGACTTCCCCCTACACCACCAACAAGGCCGGCCACGGCCCCGCATGGGCTAACTCCCTGTTCGAGGACAACGCCGAGCACGGCTTCGGTATGCTCCTCGGTCAGAATGCTGTCCGCAACAGACTCATAGCAAAGGTCGAGGCTATCGCTGAGTCCGACAAGGCTTCCGACGAGGTCAAGGCTGCTGCTAAGGCATTCCTTGACACGAAGGACGATGTCAAGACCAACGGCGCTGCTGCCGACGCACTTGCCGACGCTATCAAGGATATCGACTGCGCAGACTGCAAGGATATCGTTGAGAACAAGGAGTTCCTCTCCAAGAAGAGCGTCTGGATCTTCGGCGGCGACGGCTGGGCATACGATATCGGTTTCGGCGGCGTTGATCACGTCCTTGCTTCCGGCGAGAACGTCAACATCATGGTCTTCGATACCGAGGTCTATTCCAACACCGGCGGACAGGCTTCCAAGGCATCTCAGATCGGTCAGGTCGCTCAGTTCGCGGCTGCCGGTAAGTCGATAGCCAAGAAGAGCCTTGCCGAGATAGCAATGAGCTACGGCTATGTCTATGTTGCTCAGATCGCTATGGGCGCTAACATGAACCAGACGATAAAGGCTATCGAAGAGGCTGAGGCTTATCCGGGTCCGTCGATCGTCATCGCCTACGCTCCCTGCGAGATGCATTCCATCAAGGGCGGCATGGTCAACTGCCAGAAGGAAATGAAGAGAGCTGTCGAGTGCGGCTACTGGAACATGTTCCGCTTCAACCCGATGCTCAAGGCAGAGGGCAAGAACCCCTTCACCATCGACAGCAAGCAGCCTGTCACCGAAGAGTATCGCAACTTCCTGCTCAACGAGGCTCGTTATTCCTCGCTGACCCGCTCGTTCCCCGAGCGCGCAGAGAAGCTGTTCAGCGAAGCTGAAGTCAAGAGCGTCGAGAGATATGAGCATCTGCTCAGACTCAAGGACCTCTATGCACCGAAGGCTGACTGAGTTCTCAGGTAAAATATAAGAAACCCCCGTGCAGGAGAAATCCTGTACGGGGGTTCGTTTATGCAGTTGTTTTTTTGTTAGCCAATTATAGTCGCATAGTCTAGGGAAAAAAAGTCTATGCCGTCCCAATGTAGTACTTCCATTATTCCTTTCATTTTTATTTTATCACCCTCCTTATAGCTGAGTATAGCTTTCTTATCTTTATCATTAGTTATAGTTGCTGTGACAACATTATCTATTAAATAGCCATTCAATCCGCATCGCATATAAACTAAAACTTCACCATTATCAGAATTGGCAATACTGGTAATAGTCCCGCTCCACTCCGCTACTTGATTATTTAATATTTTGTCGTAATAATCCGGATTTTTATTGTAAGCCTCCGCGAGTTTGTCGCAGTCTATTTCTACTGTTGCCTCAGATCTATCAACATAAGCATTTGAATCTTCTTCCGTAGTTGTCTCAATTTCAATTGAATCACTCGGATTTACTTTTGAAGCGACAAAGTCAGCAATTGCAATCAATAAAACAACCACTAAAATCCAAAACCAAACCCTTTTATATATCGGTTTCTTGTTTTTTGCCCCACACGAAGGACAGTGTTTTGCACTCGATGCTATATCAGCTCCGCAGCTCTTGCACTTGGTCATTTTATTCATGTTTTCCTCTCCTTTATGTTTTTATTCCATTTTATCAAAGCTTTTGACTACTGTCAAGCAATATTTGCATTCTTTCAGCAAGTTTATGTGCATTAAAAGAAAGCATACAATATAATCATATCAATGATTGGAGTATGCTATGGACAAGACATATTCGGAAAAGTACCGCAAATTGGGGCAGAATATCGCCTACTACCGCAAGGACAGAGGCTATACTCAAATGCAGCTTGCCGAGCTGCTCGATATTGACCGCAGCCACATGAGTGCGATTGAGATAGCAAACCGCGGTGTCTCGCTCGATATCGTTTTCAAAATATGCGATATACTGAACCTGTCCGAAAAGGAACTGTTTGATTTCAGATAAAATATAAAATACAGAAACCGGGACTGCCGCGCTCCAAAAGAGTGCGGCGGTTTTTTGTTCAATTCGTCGGTTTATTTATGCTCGGCGGTGTGATATAATTAGATATATTCCAAGCCGCAAATCCATTGCGGGGACGAATACCAGACAAAAATGCTCCGGCAGCATCGGAGACGCACAGAGAATAAAGCGGGTAATTATTTTGGATAAAGCGAAAAAGAAAAGAATAATAGTTTATGTCTCGACGATAATTTTGTCGATAGTCTATCTGTTCACAGCATACAAAATTGCCATAGGCAACGGCGTTTTCGGCGACAAGGAGGACGTTGTCTCCGTGCGCGCTAAGGTGCTGCGCATTACGGACGAAAAAGAAACCGTCAGCGAAGAGGAAAGCGGCGGAAAAATCAGCATGCAGTACATATTCTTTGAGGCGAAAGCAACCTCCGGCAAAGTGCGCGGCAAGACCCTCTACGCCGTTCAGGAGAAGGATATGCTCTACGGTCTGCCCCAACCCGAGGTCGAGGTCGGTGACAATGTCATTCTCGTCTATGACCCGAACGACGAGGGCACGGCGGACTACTACCTTTCCGACTTCTCGCGAATAACGCCGCTCGTGATGCTCTGCGCGTTTTTCTTCCTGCTGATACTGATTTTCGGGCGCAAGAAGGGACTCGATACGATAATATCACTCGTGTTCACCTGTCTTGCAGTGTTCATTAATCTGATCCCTGCGATACTCAACGGACAGAATATCTACATTTGGTCGATAGTCACCTGCGTCTATATCACGGTCATGACGCTCGTTCTGATTGAGGGCTTGAATGTCAAGTGCTTTGCCGCGGGAGTCGGATGCGTGGGCGGCGTGCTCGTCGCGGGCGCACTCGAACTGCTGCTGCGTGATCAGATAAAAATGTCCGGCGTGCTCGACTCGGAGTGGCTGTATCTCTACAATCTCCGCAAGGACAACCCGATCGACCTCAAGGCGATAATCTTCGCGATGATAATCGTCGGCGCGGTCGGCGCGGTGATGGATGTCGCGATGTCGATAGCCTCGTCGCTGTGCGAGATAAACGAAAAATCGCCCGATCTCCCGGCGCGTGAGCTGCTGAAATCCGGGCTCACCATCGGGCGCGACATAATGGGCACGATGGCGAACACGCTCGTGCTCGCCTATATCGGTTCGGCGCTCTGCTGCATGCTTCTCATGGTCACTTACAGCAGCAATGTCAGCCAGATACTCAACCGCGAGCAGATTGCCGTTGAAATTCTTCAGGCGCTCGCCGGCTCGATAGGTATTCTCGCCGCCCTGCCGCTGACCGCGATAACAAGCGTGCTCTGTCTCAAGCCCCTGAACCGCATTAAACGAAGCGTTCATTGAACAAATTATCAGCCGATGATATCATTTCATTATTGATTAAATCAACTGTGTTAATTATAGCATTTTTGATTCTTCAATAGGATTATAGAAAAATATGTCTGAATATAGTATAATTTTATTGATTAACTAGTTTGTAAATTAAGAAGGTTGTTCAAATGAATAAAAAAGCTGGATTTATTCATACTGATTCAGAGCAAAAAGAGTTAGTTTTTGGCAAAGAAAGTATAGCAAAACAACTTTTAATAACAAGAGAAATGTATATGGAGATGAGATAGAATGAGAATATTTTTATGCGGTGGAGGTTGTGGACAACAAACAGTTGATGCAAATAAGAAATTAAATGAAGTTATAGATCATAATAAACCTATATTATATATTCCACTTGCTATGCCAAGTGAAAGATATCCAAGCTGTTATGAATGGATTAAAGATGAATTAAAAGGTATTGATGTTCCAAATATAGATATGGTTGTTTCGGGTACCGATTTATTTAATAAAAATTTAGAAAATTATTCTGCATTATTTATTGGTGGTGGAAATACATTTAAATTACTAAAAGATTTAAAAGATAGTGGTTCATTTGAAAAAATAAAAGTTTTTATTGAGAATAATGGCATTGTTTTTGGAGGTAGTGCTGGTGCTATAATTTTAGGACAATGTATCGACACATGTAAATATGCAGACAAAAATGAAGTTGACCTTAAAGATTTAATGGGTTTTGATGTAGTAAGCCATTTTTCTTTTCTTTGTCATTTTACAAATCAAGATAAAGAAAAGACTGAATTAAATAAAGACTATCTGCTAAAATTATCAAAAAATAAAAAAATAATAGCTCTTCCTGAAGAAGATACTATTTATTATGAGAATGGTAAATTTGAAATTATTGGAAATAGACCATTTTATATTTTTGAAGAAGGTAATATGATTTCATATAATGTAAATCAAGATAGGTTAACTGAATTTTTAAAGTTAAATAGTAATACTGATTTAAGGTGATAAAAATGGACTGCAAAAAGTCCGGCGCACTCATCCGCAGGCTGCGTCTCGGCAAAGACATGACTCAATCGGCGCTCGCCGAGATTCTCGGCGTCAGCGTTCAGGCGGTGTCCAAATGGGAGCGCGGGCTGGGATATCCCGACGTGTCGCTGATAAACGATTTGAGCTCGATTCTCGGCGTGGACGCGAAAGGGGGCTGCTCTGCGGCGAGCTGAGCGAAAACGCATGCGACTCGGGCAACATGAAGATAATAAAATTCTTCGTCTGTCCCGAATGCGGTGCGGTATTCACAGGCACGGGAAACGCGGAATTTTCATGCTGCGGCAGAAAGCTCGAACCGCTGAAAGCGCAGAAATCGGACAACGAACACACATTAAGCATTGAGCGCGCCGACGACGGAATATATCTGACATTCGACCACGGCATGACAAAGGAGCACCACATTGCGTTCATCGCATATGTGAACTGCGACCGCGTTCTGCTCGTGCGGCTCTATCCCGAGCAGAGCCCCGAGTTTCTCCTGCCCGCTCTCTATGGCGGGAGATACTATTTCTACTGCACCAAGCACGGACTGTTCGTGAAATAAAAGAAACTGCCTTGCGTCAGCAGGGCAGTTTTTTGTGTTCGTAAATATTGTATCAATAGTTACTTTGCTTGCGTTCAGCAATATAATTCAATTTTGTAGGGCGACGCGACACAATGCCGCGCAAGCGGTATAATGTAAGAGTATCCCATCTCCCGACCGCGTGACAATTTTTATTACTCCTCTTCATCGAGGGTGTCTTTTCCAAAAGCTTTTATATAACATTCTCTGAGCACGCTTATAACAAGTGGGGCATCCTCCTCGTCCAATATGCCCTCAAGGCGTCCCTTGAGTAAATCTTCATAATAAAGATACAGTTCATCGCTCAAAGCCTCGGTAAGCTCGTTGTTATCCACTTCCCATTTTATAAGCGGGAGTATAACATTGAGCCGTTCGGCTTCCGTCAGAACTGACTCATCAAATTGAAATAAATAAGAATGTTCCAATATCTCTCCGGTGTCATCCTCGGAGTCGTTATATGTATGCAACATCTCGCACGCATCAATATAGCTTATATCACAACTCATTTGAAAATTTTCCCCTCTTATATCTTGATTTGTATATCCGACATCATTATACTTTACTAATCAATATTTAGCAAGGCGAAAAATCGTACACAAAAAGCGGCCGTGCATCTGCACAGCCGCTCATTTTTTCTATCAGACTTCAGGGATCTCGAGCTCTATCTCATGGCCTATCTGAGCGGAACGGTAGAGTCCGTCGAGGATAGCCTGGTTGTAGATAGCCTGGCTCGTCGGTACGGGCGCTTCGCCGCCCTCTTTTACAGCGTCGAGGAACTTTCTGACCTTCCAGTAGAACACGCCCTCCTCGGGCTCTTCGAGCATGGGGACGACCGTCTCAACCTCTGCTTCGCCGATGTTTCTGTATATTTTCAGCGGAGCGTCAATGCTGCCCCAGTGACCGGAGGACGGTATCTTCAGTCCGGCTTTTGTGCCGAGAACGACGGTGTCGCCCATCGTGTCAACATTCATCGCCCATGCGGTCTTGAAATCGATGGTCAGACCGCCCTCGAGGCGGACAAAGCCCGCCGCGAAATCGTCAACGCCAAAAACATCCTTGTATTTGTAGTCGTCCGCCTTGCCGAAATAATCGGAGAGGAAGCCCGTGACGGTCAGCGGCTTGGGATAGCCCATGCCGTTCAATACCATGTCGAGCGCATAGCAGCCGATGTCGCCGAGCGCACCGATGCCGCCGGTCTCTTTCTCGATAAAGGTCGTGCCGAACGGGGTCGGGATGCCTCTGCGTCTACCGCCGCCTATCTGGATATGATAGACCTTGCCGAGCTCGCCGGACTCGATTATGTATTTTATCATCTGCATATTCGGGTTGTAGCGCGGCTGGAAGCCGACTGAGACTATCTTGCCGTTTCTCTTCTCTGCTTTTCTTATCTCGACAGCCTCTTCGAGGGTGACGCACATGGGCTTTTCGAGCAGAACATTGACGCCGTGATCGAGTGCGTAAATTGTGCACTCCGCGTGGGTCATGTTGTAGGTGCAGACGCTGACTGCGTCGAGCTCCTCGTTGTCAATGAGCTCCTTGTGCGAATGATAGACCCTGACTCCCTCGGGTGCGTTCCACTTTCTGAGGAACTCCTCCGCCTTGCCGTCGACAAGATCCGCCACGCCGACAAGCTCAACATCGGGCATCTTGAGATATTCGCTGATGTGGCTCTCGGCTATCCAGCCGGTGCCGATTATACCGACCTTGAGCTTCTTGCTCGTGTCGATACTGTAGTTGTCCTGATCCTTTGTGAAGAGGTTCAGGTCGTTTGCTCTTTTGTCAGACATTTTTTAACCTCGCTTATTTTTACGGGCTGCGCCCTTTTTTGCTTATATAATCTCGGCCTCCGAGAATATCATTTTGCGCTCGTCGTCAGTCAACAGGCGGGCTTCACCCTCCTTGAGCGAATTGTCAAGCTTCAACGCACCTATCGCCGTTCTGCGAAGCGCCGAAACGCTGTTCCCGATCGACGCGAACATCCTCTTGACCTGATGATACTTGCCCTCGCGTATCTGAACGCGCACCGTGGGCGGCTCATCGCTTATCTTTCTGAGCCTCGCGGGCAGGCACTCCGTGCCGTCGCCGAGCACCGCGCCCTGCCGCAGAATATCGAGCTGTTCTTCACTTATATCGCTTTCGAGCGTCGCCTCGTAGGTCTTGTAGACATGGTGGGACGGCGAGATAAGGCGGTGGGCAAAGTCACCGTCGTCGGTGATTATCAAAAGCCCCGTTGTGTCCTTGTCGAGCCTGCCGGCGGGAAAGAGTCCGCGCCGACTGAGCTCGGGCGGCAGAAGATCGACGACCGTCGGGCAGTCGGGATCCTTTGCGGCGCTGAGCACGCCGGAGGGCTTGTTGAGCATGATATAGAGATATCGGCGCACGGTGACGGTCTTTCCGCTTATTTTAAGCTCGTCGGAATTTATATCAATCTGTTCGTCGGCTGCAAATATTTTTTTGCCGTTCACCTCGACCGCGCCGCTTCTTATGAGCTGCCTTGCGCCGCTGCGGGAAATATTCATCTGCTTTGCAACTGTTTTATCGAGCCTGTCCATGCGGCGCCCCCTTTTTCCTGATGAAAGGATTTTACCACAAAATATAAAAATTAACAACATACAAATTAAAAATGCCGCAATATAATTGCCGCTCTGCCCTGCTGCCAAAAATATCCGCAAATTAAAAAATTCCGCTTCTAAATGTGCCGAAGCTGTCAATAATAAAACCGAACAGCAGAAATGCGCGGCATTGCCGGCAAAATCTAAAATTTTTATTGCACAACGCCGCCGACGCAGAAAAATGCAGTATAATTTTTTGAAAAAACCCTTTTCAATGGAGCAAAAAGATGATATAATTTAGTGTCGTAAAATGTATTTTATTTCATTCGATTTTTACTGCTTTTTTGATATAAAAACTATATAGGAGTGAACAAATTGGAAAAGTTCGTGCTCAACGGCGGCATACCCCTCAGAGGAGAGGTCAGCATAAGCGGCGCTAAAAACGCAGTCGTAGCTATTCTGCCCGCAACTATCCTCGCTCAGGATGTATGTGTTATTGAAAACATTCCCAACATCAGCGATGTTTATTATATGACAAAAATTCTCGAACAGCTCGGCGCACGCATAAAACGCCTGAGCAAGAGCACGCTCGAGATCGACACAAAGGGAGTCAACTCCTACGTCGTGTCGCACGATATGACGAAGCATCTGCGCGCTTCTTATTATTTCATCGGCGCGCTGCTCGGCAGATTCCACCGCGCGAAAGTCGCCATGCCCGGCGGCTGCAACTTCGGCGTGCGCCCGATCGACCGCCACATCAAGGGCTTTGAGCTGCTCGGCTCAACAGTCACGATAGGCGAAAATGCGATAATCGACGCCGCCGCCGAGAGGCTTGAAGGCAGCTCCGTTTATTTCGACGAGGCTTCTGTCGGCGCGACGGTCAATGTTATCCTCGCCGCAGTCAAGGCGAAAGGGCTGACCGTTATTGAAAACGCCGCAAAAGAGCCGCACATAGTTGACCTCGCGAACTTTCTCAACTCCATGGGCGCGGACATTCGCGGAGCAGGTACGGATACAATTAAAATCCGCGGAGTCGAGCACATGCACGGCTGCAACTATTCGATAATCCCCGACCAGATCGAGGCTGGCACATATATGGTCGCCGCCGCCGCAACGGACGGAAACGTCCTTATCAAGAATGTTATTCCGAAGCATCTTGAATCCATCTCCGCCAAGCTTATAGAGTGCGGCATCGATGTTATAGAAAATGACGACAGCATCAGAGTCTGCGCGAACGGCAGACCCGGCAAATGCACGATAAAGGCTATGCCATACCCCGGCTTCCCGACCGATATGCAGCCACAGATGACCGCTCTTCTGAGCATCGCGGACGGCACGAGCTTCGTTTCCGAGGGAGTTTGGGATAACCGCTTCCGCTATGTCGAGCAGCTGACCCGCATGGGCGCGTCGATAAAGGTCGAGGGCAAGATGGCTGTTATCGAGGGCGTCGAACAGCTCAAGGGCGCACCCGTCAGAGCAGACGACCTGCGCGCGGGCGCGGCAATGATAATCGCCGGACTCATCGCCAAGGGCACGACCGAGATTGAAGAAATTTCGCACATCGACCGCGGATATGAAAACATCGTCGAAAAGCTCACTGGGCTCGGCGCGGACATTCGCCGCGTTGACAGACCCGAACCCGATGACATTTCAAGAGCAGTCTAAAAATATAAATGCAAAAATCCTGCATCGGTCATGCCGGCGCAGGATTTTTTAAAGGAGAAAAATATGGCAAAATTCTGTCCGCTCTTCTCTTCGAGCAGCGGCAACTGCATATACATAGGCACTTCCGACGGCGGCATACTCATCGACGCGGGAGTCAGCGCGAAAAGAATAACCGGCGCGCTCGAAAATATCGGCGTATCGCCGGACAACATCAGCGCGATTTTCATCACCCATGAGCACTCAGACCATATAAACGGGCTGCGGGTCTTTGCAGGCAGCAGGAATATTGATGTCTATGCGTCGGCGGGCACGCTCAGGGCGCTCGACTCCATGGGCATACTCAACGGCAAGTTCACCGCGCGCGAGATAAGCGAAAACGGCACGGAGGCGGCGGGGATATATGTGAAGCCCTTTGCAACGCCGCATGACGCCGCGCAGAGCTACGGCTACACGGCTGTCACGCCGGACGGCAGGCGTATATCTATAGCGACCGACCTCGGTCATGTGACCGACACAGTGATGAACGCGATTTATGGCAGCGACCTCGTAATGCTTGAATCGAACCACGAGATAGACCTGCTGCGGCGCGGACCATACCCCTATCCGCTCAAGCAGCGCATACTCTCGGACATAGGGCATCTGTCAAACACCGCCTGCTCCGACGCGGCTGTGAAGCTGCTCGACTCGGGTACGGTGCGATTCATGCTCGGGCATCTGAGCAAGCAGAACAACACGCCCGACCTCGCATATGAGACTACCCACTCGGCGTTCACTATCCACGGCGCAAAGGCGGGCAGCGACTATCTGCTCGGCGTCGCGGGCGACAACGGAAAAGCGATAAGCTTTTAAACGGAGGGTAAGATGTACAACATAGATATTATATGCGTCGGCAAGCTCAAGGAGGACTACCTGCGCGGCGCGTGCGCCGAATATTCAAAGCGCCTTTCGGCGTTCTGCAAGCTGAAAATAACAGAACTGACCCCCGCGCGCATCCCGGACGACCCGTCGAAGGCGCAGATAGACTCGGCTCTCGCGGACGAGGGAAAGCGCATTCTGCAGCTCATTCACCAGTCGGCGCGCGTTTATGCGATGTGCATCGAGGGCAAGCAGCTCTCTTCCGAGGAGCTCAGCCGCGATATTGAGCAGGCGGCAGTCGGCGGGAGCGGAAACCTTGTTTTTATTATCGGCGGCTCGCACGGGCTGACTGACGAGGTCAAGCGCCGCGCAAACTTCAAGCTCTCGATGTCGAAAATGACATTCCCGCATCAGCTCGCGCGCGTGATGCTGCTCGAACAGATCTACCGCGCGTTCATGATATCGAGCGGCGGAAAATATCACAAATAAAAAGCGGAACTGCGGCAATAGTTGCAGTTCCGTTTTTGCTATATCAAAAGACCGCCGTATCTTTCGATACAGCGGTCTTTGCTAATTTTTATATCAGAGATTAATATCTCTTTCCGCCGTGGCCGCCTCTGCCGCCGCGGTTATCTCTTCTTCCGCCGTCTCTGCCGCCGCGGTTGTCCCTTCTGGGAGCTCTGCGGGGCTCTTCGGACAGGTCGTTCTCGGGAACAAGACCCTCGACCTCGATAAGAGCGTCTCTGCGGGAGAGGTTAAGTCTGCCCTGGTCGTCTATCTCGCGAACCTTGACTATGACCTCGTCGCCGACAGCAACGACATCCTCAACACGGTCAACGTGCTTGACATCAAGATGGCTGATGTGGACAAGACCCTCTTTGCCGGGAGCGATCTCAACGAATGCGCCGAAGTCCATCAGGCGGGTAACAACACCCTTGTAGATAGCGCCGACCTCGGGATCGTTCGCGATGGTCTCAACCATATTGAGAGCACGCTTCGCATCGTCAATGTCGATAGCGGAGATGAAGACGGTTCCGTCCTCTTCAACGTCGACCTTGCAGTTGCACTCTGCGCAGATCTTCTGGATAACCTTGCCCTGCTTGCCGATGACATCGCCGATCTTCTCGGTGTCAATCTTGGTAGTGAGCATCTTGGGAGCATACTTGGAGAGCTCTTTTCTGGGCTCGGAGATAACGGGCAGCATGACTTCATCGAGGATGTAGCAGCGTGCCTTGTAGGTCTTGTCAAGAGCCTCGCGGATGATGGCGGGGGTCAGACCGTGTATTTTAAGATCCATCTGGATAGCGGTGATACCCTTCTTGGTGCCGCCGACCTTGAAGTCCATGTCGCCGAAGAAGTCCTCAAGGCCCTGGATATCGACCATGGTCATGAAGCGGTCGCCCTCGGTAACAAGGCCGCAGGAGATACCGGCAACGGGAGCCTTTATCGGCACGCCGGCAGCCATAAGCGAAAGGGTCGAGCCGCAGATGGAAGCCTGCGAAGTCGAGCCGTTGGACGAAAGAACCTCGGAAACGAGGCGCAGGCAGTACGGGAACTCCTCAACGCTCGGGATAACGGGCAGAAGAGCACGCTCTGCAAGAGCACCGTGACCGATCTCGCGGCGTCCGGGACCTCTCGAGGGCTTGGTCTCGCCGACCGAGTACGAGGGGAAGTTGTAGTGGTGCATATAGCGCTTGGTGTCCTCGCCGTCGATGCCGTCAAGAATCTGAGAATCGCTGACGGGGCCGAGTGTGGTGACGGTCAGAACCTGAGTCTGGCCTCTGGTGAACATACCCGAGCCGTGGACTCTGTCGAGCAGGTCGATTTCAGCCGCAAGCGGGCGAATCTCATCGATGCCTCTGCCGTCAACGCGCTTGCCGTCATCAAGCAGCCAGCGGCGCACGACGAACTTCTGGGTCTTGTAAAGGCAGTCGTCGATCTTCTCTATCTCGTCGGGATAAATCTCGTCGAACTTCTCATGAACCTTCTCATAGATGGGCTTGAGGCGCTCGTCACGGATGCGCTTGTCATCGGTGTCAAGAGCGACGCGGATATCGTCGATAGCGAAATCCTTGATAGCCTCGTACATCTCAGGCGCGGGATCGTTTGAGGGGAAGTCGATCTTCTTCTTGCCGACTTCTGCCTGGATTCCCTTTATGAACTCGACGATGCGCTGGTTCTCCTTGTGGGCGAACATGATGCCGTCGAACATCTCGTCATTGGTGACTTCCTTTGCGCCTGCCTCGATCATTGCGACGAGGTCGGAGGTGGAAGCGACGGTGACAGCCATGCGGCTGACTTCACGCTGAGCCTCGGTGGGGTTGATAACATACTCGCCGTCGATAAGGCCGACGCTCACGCCGGAGATCGGGCCGTCCCACGGAATCTCGGAAATGGAAAGCGCGATGGAAACGCCGAGCATAGCGGCGATTTCGGGCTGGCAGTCGGGATCGACCGACATAACGGTAGCCACGACGCTGACATCATTTCTCATGTCCTTGGGGAACAGAGGACGGATGGGTCTGTCGATAACTCTCGATGCAAGAGTTGCCTTCTCGCTCGCTCTGCCCTCACGGCGCTGGAACGAACCGGGAATCTTGCCAACGGAATAGAGCTTCTCTTCAAAATCAACTGAAAGCGGGAAGAAATCCACGCCCTCTCTCGGCTTTGCAGCCATGGTTGCGGTGCAGAGCACGTCGGTCTCGCCGTAACGGACGAGGCACGAACCGCCTGCGAGCTGAGCCATCTTGCCGACTTCAACAACGAAGGGTCTGCCGGCGATTTCAGTTTCAAACTTCTTGAAATCCTCGAACATAGTTTTACCTCTTTGTATTTATTTCCACAGACCCCCGGACTTAGCAATAAATCCGTTCCCCGGCTTCCCGGAGCCCCGATTCACTGCTAAAACCGTTGCAGTCTGTCGATTGTGAGTTCAGAAAAGCAGGCAGAAATAAACTCCTGCCTGCTCGTCGTGCAATTATTTACGGATACCGAGTCTGGCAATGATCGCACGGTAGCGCTCAATGTCAACCTTCTGAAGGTATGCCAGGAGATTGCGTCTGTGACCGACCATCTTGAGAAGGCCACGGCGCGAATGATGATCCTTCGGATGCTCCTTGAGATGCTCTGTCAGGTCGCGGATTCTCTTGGTGAGAACAGCGATCTGAACCTCCGGAGAACCGGTGTCGCCCTCATGGATAGCGTACTCCTGCATAATTGCGGTTTTTTCTGCCTGAGTCATTTCTTTTCACCTCATTTTAATATTTGCTCCGTAACCCAGCAAAAGGCCGGTGAAAACCTCTTTGAGGTTTAATCCATAAGCCGAGTAGCGGACGCATACAACGGTATTATATCAGCTATGAAGCGGTTTGTAAAGAAGTTTTTAAAGTTTTCCGAATTTCCTCCGAGAGATTTAAAAATATTGCTCCGACGGCGGCAAAGGGACAAAACAAAAGCAGGGAAACAATCCCTGCTTATTTTATATTTTCATCATTTTCATCGTCTATATACTGCATAATATCTTCGACATTGCATTTCAAAATTTTACAAAATATTTCTATTGTATGTGTGCTGACACTTTCATTTCGTTTTAATCGTGTGATTTGACCGGGACTGATATTGTATTTTTTAATAAGAGCATACTGTGTAACACCTTTTTCTTTCATGGTTTGCCATAATTTATCATAGGAAATCATAAATTCTTCAATCCTCCCTATTGACATATTAACTGATTGCGGTATATAATCATATTAACCAATATCGGTTATTGCTCAGAAGGAGGGTCGAAATATGCAGTATCTGTCTGTAAAAGAAGTTGCAAAAAAGTGGGGTTATTCAGAATCAACCATTCGAAAATGGTGCAAAGATGACATAATAAAAGTTGCATTTGGCGCTGAAAAGAAAAACGGACATTGGCAAATACCGATTGATGCACAATGCCCGAAGAAAACTAAAACATAATTACAAAATATCGGGAGTTGATTAAAATGAAGATTAAAATGAAAAAAGTTTTATGCGCGTTGTTTGCCATTATTCTTGTTTGTACGGGATTATCTGCGTGTGGAAAATCGCCATGTTATGCTAAGATTACATATTCTGACGGTAGCAGTGAAATGTTGGATATGAAAAAATTTTGTGCTTTGCATTATCAAAATAAATATGCATATAACGAAAAATATAGTGGAAATAAAATTGAGGCAGTTGATAGAATAAGCAGTATTAGCAGTAGTAAATCAGATGCAATAATTTCCACATCTGACTGGACGTTTTTCTTAGACGACGATAATCCTATTATTGTTGACTTGCGTAAGGGAACTTTAGTGAAATTTTATGGGGAATTAGCGAAAGCAACTAATGGAGCCCCGCTAGTTTTTGTTGACACTATTGAGATAATTGAAGAAAAATAGTTTTCTTTTTAGATGTATTCAATTCAGATGACAAGGTTTTAATTTCATATACTCGAATGTTTTGTCAACAAGTAAAATCAAGGCAGGAACAGCCATCATACTTTTGTCATAGCATCAGAAAACAGAGTTATCCCGTAAATTCGGGGTAACTCTGTTTGTATATACAACTTGAAAGTTTTCATTAAAAATGTTATATTAAGTTAAAGAAAAAGCTTGTTGTAAAAATAGCCGTTCTTTGATGAGGGAGGCGGCGAAACGAAGTTTTGACGGAGAGCGAGAACTATGAAGGAATATAATAAAGCCAACATTCCTCATGCAAAAGCTTAAAGAAAAAATATGACACCTTGGGAACGGAAACTTGGTATGAGTTTTCAAGATATTACCCTATTTATACGGAGGTAAAGCATGTCAAGAGGAATTGACGGAACTTTTTTTGAAATTCACCATCACAACACGGCGGAGGGCAAATACTGGAACCCCGCTCTCGACTCCTTTACCGCCGAAAACTGGCGCGAAAAGGTTCGCGAGATAGCTGCGCTCAAAATGGAGTACATAGTCGTTATGGCAACGGCGCTCTATGACCGCTGCTATTTTGAGTCGTCAGTTTTTCCTTTGGCTGATATTCCCTGCGCCGACCCTATCGAGGCGGTACTCGACGAGGCGGACAAATGCGGCATAAAGGTTTTCCTCGGCAACGGCTTTTACGGCGACTGGACGAAGCCAGGAGTCAACATAACCTCGAGCGAGATAATAGACCGCTCGTTTAAAGCCATGGATGAGCTGACGGAAAAATACGCGCGGCACAAAAGCTTCTACGGCTGGTATTTCCCGGACGAGACTTGTATAATCCTGCGCTTTTCGGGGAATTTCATGAAATATGTCAATCTCTGTTCCGCCCGCTGCCGCGAGATAACGCCCGACAAAAAGACGCTCATCGCGCCCTACGGCACAAATCTTACGCTCACGAACTCAAAATATATCGACGCGCTCGCCTCGCTCGATGTCGATTTTATAGCGTATCAGGACGAAATCGGCGTCAAGAAGACGCGCGTGTGGCAGAGCGAAAAAATATTTGCGCGCCTGAAAAAAGCCCATGATAAAGCCGGTCGCGCCGCGCTCTGGGCCGATATCGAGCTGTTCAAATTCGAGGGCATGGTGTATAAAAGCGCATTGCTCCCCGCCGATTTCAAGCGCATCGAACGGCAGATAGCGAACGTCGCGCCGTATGCGGACAAGATAATCGGATATCAATATATCGGGCTGATGAATCCCGAGGATTCCGGCTCATTCGCCGGGCATGAGAGCTCTGCGGAGCTTTACAGGCAATATGCGGAGTATCTGAAAAAATAATCATGCCATGTGAATGCACATTCTGAATATACGGTGATTTTATGAGCAACTTGAGGTTCCGCTGTCTTGTTGACAACGATTTCTGCGACATTGCGCCTTTTGAGCCATATATTGAAAAAGGCTCGTCGGATATGGGCTTGGCTCTCATAGCCTTCGATGAAAGCGAGCTCGACACAATCAAAAACCTTTTAAAAGAAGCTCAACTTGAGGACAGCGACGGATATTTATATATACTGTCGCAGGGCTCCGTCGAGAAAAAAGGCAAAATGTCTCATTCTGTTATGAAGGCATACAGATACTATAAGCGCTACAAGAAAAAGCAAAACCGAGCCGCCGCGCATATAGAGAAAGAGCTCAGTCACAGCGGCGACGGCATAAGGAAAGTATCCGGCGGCAAATTTTCAGCCTATAAATACATCGACCGAGAGAATAAAATGTGCTTTCCTTTCAGGCTTCGTGCAAGCAAAGATAAAAACAAGCCTTTGTTTGTTCTCTTACACGGCGCGGGCGCAATGGGCAATGATAATTTCAAGCAGCTGTTTGACAACATATCGTTGTACAAGCAATTATTAAAAACAAATTGCAATATTCTTTTGCCGCAGGCACCTTTCGGCTCAAACAGAGGCGAAGCGATGCAGAATTACATAAAATCGATAAAGAGGCTTGTGGATGAGCTGCCCGCAGATTTCGACAGAAAGCGCATATATATTATAGGCACTTCATTCGGCGGCTGCTGCGTCTGGCAGCTTATCTATCTTTTCCCCGAATATTTTGCGGCGGCAGTGCCCGTGATGGGCGGCTTGTGCCTGGATCGTGACTATGAAAAATATGACATTGAACGATTAGTCAAAACGCCGATCTGGGCGGCGCATTCGTCGGACGACACAAATGTAAAAATAGACAGCGACGATTACTGCGTCGCCGAACTCAAAAAACTCGGAGCAGACATAAAATACACCCGCTGGGACAAATACGGACACACGATGTCCGGCAAATTCTACAGAACAGAAAATTGGGCAGAGTGGTGTCTGAGTAAGAAATTGAGATAGTCGGATTGGGATTCTGCGACAAAACCCCATTTATATACCCACCCCATAAATAAATTATAAACCGAGCCGCAACAGATTGAACTGCTGCGGCTCGGTTGTTTTATCCGTTCTTTTGCAAATAATTTTTACTGCGTTCTGAGTATCTCCTCGAGCTCGTCGGCGGTGATATCGCCGCCCGCGCTCTCCTCTTTGAGCAGACCGTTGTAGCGGCCTATCCAATAGGGCATGATGAGATTGTATGAGCCGTTGACGCCGATGCTATTGTCCCATCTACCCTGGCGGGCATGGAAGAAATCAGTGCCCGTGCCGCCGCGCTCATCCATTGCAACGGCATAGGGTATCGGCTTCTCGGTGTTTTTATACCAGAGCATGCCGTCCTCTTCGCGGGCATCGGGGCGCGTGGTGTTGTCGATAAATATCTCGCGGGAGCTGACGGGATAGCGCGAAGCCTGCCATGCGAGAACATCTTTGCAGGGTCTGCCGAATGCGTCATATTTCTCCTCGTCGGGGTACATCAGCTGATAGACGAGCGACCACTCTATATCGCGCCCGTATTTTTCGAGCCTCCACCAGCAGTCCGCGCCGCGCCTGAACTTTTCGAGCAGTATCGGATCATCCTCGAGCTGTGACATGGTGTAATAGACTATCGCCGCCATGCGCGTGTCGGAATAGTTCATGGTCTTTACGACCATCGGGAACAGCGTCTCGGAGTCAAGCTCCTCGTTGTGCAGAAATTCTTTTATCTTGTTTTCATATCGCTCGTAGTGCTCGCAGGCGAGGTCGGCGTAACGATAGGGCTCTTCGAGCGCGAGCTTGCGGTATTCTTTATCCCAGCGCTCGTTGCCTGTGACATGGTGCGCTACTTTAAACAGCTGGAGCAGGATCATCGTGCCGAGCGGTCCGTCCTCGTAGCCCTCGCAGTCGCGGTTGAGATAATATTCCCTCGTCATGCGCGCCCATGAGGTCGGCTGACCGCCCGCATCCGTATGGGCATAGTCGTTGTCCGCGAAGTGGCGGGCGTGGCGCTCGGCTATCGTCGCGATTATCTCGCGGAGCTCCGGGTCGTCCTCGCCGAGTATGTCATAGGCGAGCTGCCATATCGCATAGTGTCCGGTCAGCTCATCGTTCGAGGTGTCGCATTTATAGACTATATCGTCGTCGCCCCAGTGCTTGCCGGTCGCGGGGTCAACCTCGTCCGCATAGAGGCGGCGCAGGCGCTCGGGTATTTCGAGCGAGCTGTCAACGGTCAGCAGTCCGGGCAGATCGTCGCCCTTATCGCTGCTCGTGGGCACGCGCACGCTGACAAGCTTTCCATCTGGGTCATAGACTTTTTTGAAGAAAACGCCGTCATGGAACGGTATCGGGTCGTTGACGGGATCGGTGACATGATAAGAGCGCGCTATATAGCCCTCGACATTGCGAAAAACTATCTCAGGCACCGCGTCGCGCTCCGCCCAGTCGTCCTCATCGACGGGGCCGAGTTCGGCGTGGATAAAGCCTGCGGGTCCGACATCGGGGATGTTCAATTTTCCCTCCCTGCCGCGCTTGAGGTAGCCCTTTGACGCTCGGTTCGTGCCCGGCTCGTTGTAGCGGACAAACGACGCGACTTTGCCCTTCCATGCGGGAATGTATTCGAGCAGGAGCACAGCCTCCGTCCAGCGGGTCGCAGCTTTGCGCGCGTGCTCTATCTGCTCGGAGGTATACTTCGGGTCGTTCTTCATCACGCCGTAGCGGCAGATGTCGCCCATCGCGACGAGGGCAGTCCAGAGTCCGTCGTTGTCGGACTCATGGGGCACCCAGCGGTTTCTCTCGGCGCTCCAATCAGTGCCGCTGAGCATTCCGCGGCGCTGAACTATTCTCTCGTCCATGGCGGAATGAAGATTCGCCTTGTGCTCGACCGAGAGCAGACGCATCTCAATGTGCGAAACGCCGTTTTCAGTCAGCACCCACACGCCGTCGCTGCCGTCAGGCTCAACAGCTTTGACGCTGTTATCAAGCATACAGGCGTTGGCTCTGAAGCATTGCACGCGGTCGAGCTCATCCTTTTCGCTCTCGTCTATGCGCCAAAGTCCCTCATTCGTGCCTATCCAAAAAACATTTTTGCCGTCGACGCAAAAGCAGGTTACATCGCCGGGAGCTATAAACTCCGGCAGGCGCTGCTTCTCGCCTTCGCCGAGCTCTCTCTTAGGCAGAGCCGCAAGCTCCGCCGCCTTTTCGGGTCTGTCTTCTCTTTTGTACCGTCTCGCGACACGCATAAGACGCGCTGAAAGCGAAGCCGGTTTTCCGTGGTAATCGTGTTTCATCGGCGTCCCTCCTGAGATAAATTTACACATTATATATTATATCAGAGTTAAGCCCCATGAGTAAAGCTTTTTTCCGATTCTCCGCAAAAGTATCAATCCCAAATCCATTTGGAAAAATACGAGTTTTGATAATAAATGACTCTCTCTGTCCTCTCCCCGTCAGAAAAAATATGCTGCGAGCCGAACTGCTCGACTTCGCTGAAGCCGCGATTTTCCATATATTCCGCGAACAGCTCGTAGTCCGGTCGGGCGACAACTACTCTCGGCGAGCGTTGTATTTCAACATATTCCCTGTCGGCAGCCGTCACCTGCACAAATCCGTTGGCGGCAGCAAAAAAATTCGCCGTACCGAATTTTGCGGATGATATCAGACTGCCGCCGAGCAAAACGACGAGCAACAGAACTGCCGCAAATGCGGATATCACAATATGTCTTTTCCTGTTAATCTTCCCTGCAAAAGCTTTGAGCCGCTTTTCGTCATCATTTTCCGTATCCGAAACGGCAGACTCAATAGCATCGGTGACTTTCAGCTTTTCGAGCTCCGCGCGGCACTCGGCGCACCCGGTAAGATGCTCTTCAACGAAAGATGCCGTGTCCGCGCTCACCATTTTATCAGCATACAGCGGCAGAATATCGCGAATGATATTGCACTCATTTCTCATTTTCGTTCTCCTCCAATCCTGTTCTTATCATGCCGCGCGCCCGATGATAAGTGACACACGCCCAGTTTTCGGTTTTGCCGAACAGCTCGCCTATCTGCTTATAGCTGAGCTGCGCAAATACGCGCCACATAAACACCTCTCTGTACGGGTCGGGAATAGAGCGCAGGATTTTCCGCGCCCTCATTGCCTCATCGCACTTCAATATCTGCTCTTCGGCGTTTCCTTCAAAGGCGGGCAGATTGAAGAGAACGGAATCATCGACGCTATCCGTCCGAGCGGATTTTTTGAGATAAGTATAATAGCAGTTTTTTGCTATCTGACACAGCCAAACGCGGATGTCGCACTCGCCGCGAAAGCCTTTTATCGAACGTATGGCCCTATAGAAAGCTTCGCTCGTGATATCCTCGGCTATATCCTCGCTGCCCGAAAGTCGTTTGATATAAAGAAACACATCGTCGAAATAATCGCGGTATATTTTTTCAAACTCCGTCACTTTGCCGCCTCCTTTCATATATAAGACTGCGCTAAACTCAAAATCTTACAAAATTTTTAAAGCGGCAATTAAATTTTTAACCGCCGCTTTTGTTTTTATTTTAAATTTAAACAATCACGCAACTATGAAAACATATTCGTATATCACATAGGCGTGTATCATGCTGCCCGCGACCATGAACATATGAAACAGCACATGGAACCACGGGTGCTTTCTGCCGACGGCGCAGAATATCGAGCCGAAGAGATAAACCGCGCACCCAAGCACGAGAAGCAGGAGCGCATGGACATTTATCTCGTCTATAACCGCGAGCGAGCATGAGAGCATCACCGCGCCGGCGATTATATACACCGCGACGCACGCGGCTTTCGTCTTTTGGAAAAAGAACAGCTTGGCGATAAAGCCGAACAGCACGCTTCCCCAGCCGAGCAGGAGCACGGCGGCACAGCAGATTTTATTGTGATTATAGAGCGTTATGAGCGAGCACGGGGTCGCCGTGCCCGCGAGCAGCACGGGGATAACCAGATGATCGACAAGACGCGCCGTCCGCTTCGCCTCGCCCCGCGGCAGACCGTGGTAGACCGCCGACGAGCCGTAGAGCAGGATAAGCGAAAGTCCGTAGACTACGGCCGCTGCCGTATATCTCGCACTGCCCAAGGGCAGGGCTTTTTTTATCAGCAAAACGAGCACTGCCGCGCCGAAAATCGCGCCGAGCGCGTGGGTGACGCAGTTGAGCGCATCCTGCGCCTTTGTGTATTCTATAAGCTCCACACTGTCTTTGTTTTTCATGTTCAGACCTCCGAAGCACTGATAGATAAAGTTTACTCTCTATAGCATGATAAAGTCAACAGAGTTTTCCGCGCAAAAAAAAATTATCCGCCGCACAAATTGCAGCGGATAATTGAATTTTAGTCTATCAGATGTTCTTGAGCAGGTTCGGGAGTCCCTTGACAACGGCGGGGATCGCCTTGCCTATAAGGACGAGTATGCCGCGTCCCATAGGCTTCTTGTCGTTGAGGATATCCAGAAGCTGACGTCCGAGCTCCTCGCTGAACACACCCATGCTCATGGAGACGAAGTTCTTGACGGGGGTCTGGAGCGCGATGGAGCACGCCATGCCCTCGCTGCCGACGAACTTGCGCAGCATCTTGCAGAGCTTCGCGCCGTTCTTGCCGCAGGCGGAGTCCTCAAGAGTGTTGGCAAAGGTCAGATTCGGATAGTCGTGGATCTCGCTCTCGGGAATCTCGTGGCCGAGAAGAGCCTTGAACTGATCGTCCGGGACATTCATAACATCCGCCGAATAATAAGCGGGCATGGTCTCTCTGAGATCCTTGACGGGTGCGTCAACGGTGCTCTCTACCTTTACGCTGCCCTCGAGACGGATATCGCGGCTCGATGCGCCGACGAGAATCTTATAATTATCCGTCTCAACATGCCAGTCGCCGAGGTCGACATCGTAGAATGCAAACGCACGCTTGCTGAGCTCGATTTCGACTTCTTTCTCTTCTCCGGCCTTGAGGAAGACTTTCTTGAAGCCCTTGAGTTCCTTCTCGGGACGGAAGATGGTGCTGTTTTCCTGGGCAACATAGAGCTCGGCAACCTCTGCGCCGTCTCTGTCGCCGGTGTTCTTTATCTTGAAGGAGATCTTGAGAGTGTCGGTATCCTTGATGCTGTCCGCAGAGACCTTGAGGTCGCTGTACTCGAAAGTGGTGTAGGACAGACCGAAGCCGAACGGGAACAGGACGTTCTTTTTTGCGGTGTCATAGTAGCGGTAGCCGATATACAGACCTTCGCGATACTCGACAGTTGCGGTATGGCCGGGGAAGTTGTTGTAGCAGGGAGTGTCCTCGAGCGAGAACGGATAGGTCTCGGCAAGCTTGCCGGAGGGGTTGACATCGCCGAAAAGGATATCGGTGACTGCGCTGCCGCTCGCCTCGCCGCCGAGGTAGCTGTTGAGCAGAGCCTTTGTCTCGCCTATCCACGGCATCTCGACAACCGCGCCGCCAGCAAGGACGACAACGATGTTCTCGGTAACTCCGCGTATAGCGCTGAGCAGGGCGACATGCTCGGGCGGGATGCGAAGATGGGTTCTGTCGAAGCCCTCAGACTCGAACTCGTCGGTAAGACCGATGAACAGAACTGCGACATCCGCTTTCTTTGCAGCTTCGACTGCATCGGCTATGTAAGTCTCGGGAGAATTTTTCTTCTCCTTCTTAGTCATCGCGTAGCCGTCGGCATAGATAACATCGATACCCTCTTCGAACATGGTGTTATATGCGCTGTCGATTTTTATAGAGTTGACAAGAGAGCTACCGGCACCCTGATGACGCGGCTTCTTTGCCATCTGACCGATAACTGCGACCTTTGCCTTCTTGCTCAGGGGCAGGATATTGTCGTCGTTCTTGAGAAGCACCATGCTCTCGCGCGCAATCTTGCGTGCCGCCGCGTGATGCTCACCCGCATTGTAGCCCTTGCCGTCTGCAAGAACTTCCTTTGCGCGCATGATAACATCAACAACGCCGTCGACCATCTCATCGAGGAAGTCCTCGCTGATCTCGCCGCGCTTGACTGCGTCATATATCTTTCTGTTGCCGTCGCCGTTCGAGGTGGGCATCTCGAGGTTCTGACCTGCGAGCAGACCGAGAACACGGTCGTTCTCTGCGCCCCAGTCAGTGACTATCATGCCCTCAAAGCCGAAATCATGGCGGAGGACATCGGTAAGGAGCCACTTGTTTTCTGCGCCGTAGACGCCGTTGAGGCGGTTATACATGCACATGATGGTCCAGGGCTGAGACTCCTTGACGGCTATCTCATAAGCGGTGAGATATATCTCGCGCAGAGTTCTCTCGTCAACAACTGCGCTGACGGTCATTCTGCGGGTCTCCTGGCTGTTGACCGCGTAATGCTTGAGCGAAGTGCCGATACCCTTGGACTGAACGCCGTTTATGAAAGCGGCAGACATCTTGCCGGCAAGATACGGATCTTCAGAAAAATACTCAAAGTTTCTGCCGCAGAGGGGCGAACGCTTCATGTTGGTTCCGGGTCCGAGCAGGACGGACACCTTCTCGGCTATGCACTCCTCGCCGAGGAGCTCACCCATGCCGTAGATAAGCTCGGGATCCCATGAGCAGGCGGTAGTCGCCGCGGTGGGATAGCAGACAGCAGGAATGCCGCCGAGCAGCGCATCCATGCCTTCGCTCTTCTTATCCTTCTTCTTGGGCTCGTCCTTATCATGGGTGCCTACGCTGTTGCGTATACCGTGAGGGCCGTCGCTCCAGAGTATGGAAGGGATGCCCAGACGCTCGATAGACGCGGTGTGCCAATAGTCGCTGCCGGAGCAGAACGCGACTTTTTCTTCCAGCGTCATCTGCGAGATGAGATCTGCGTGTTTCATTAAAAAACCTCCAATTTTCACTTGATATTTATAAAAATGAGTTAGTTTCAAATGAGTCAACGCGTGTCGAACGCACGCCATATAAAGTGATTATATCATACATCCGAATAAAAAGTAAATATAAAACGGCAAAGAACTGCGCTCATTTAATACAAATTATCCGAAAAATAAAACTGCGGGCAACACTTTTCGGCAAAGTGTCCCGCAGTCCGATTAAAATAAAAAACTGCCATGGGATACCCACAGCAGTTTTTGTTATTCAAAGTTAAATTACTTAACCTCGACAGTTGCGCCTGCCTCTTCGAGCTTAGCCTTAGCAGCCTCAGCGTCGTCAGCAGAAACCTTCTCCTTAACAGCCTTGGGAGCGCCGTCAACGAGCTCCTTAGCTTCCTTCAGGCCAAGGCCGGTGATCTCACGGACAGCCTTGATGACGTTGATCTTAGCAGCGCCGGCAGAAGTAAGGATAACGTCGAACTCGGTCTGCTCCTCAGCAGCAGCAGCGCCACCCTCAGCGGGAGCAGCAACAGCAACAGCAGCAGCAGCGGAAACACCGTATCTCTCCTCAACAGCGGAGACGAGCTCGGAAAGCTCGATAACGGTAAGGGTGTCAAGAGTCTCTAAAATGCTTGTAATTTTCTCGTTTGCCATTTTGAATTACCTCCAATTAGTAAGTTAGCTTTTTCTTTAAGCTTCGGCTGCCGCCTCTTCAGCGGGAACCGGGGTTGCGCCGCCCTTTTCAACAAGAGCCTGCATAGCTCTGGCGAAAGCGGCGATGGGTGCGTTGAACGCGTTGCAGACGGTAGCAAGAAGCACGTCCTTTGAAGGCAGCTTTGCAAGGCTCTCGACAGTGTCGACGCCTATGACCTTACCGTCCAGGAAGCCCTTCTTAACAGTGAAGGTCTTGCTGGTGCTTGCAAATTTGCAAAGGATGCGGGCAGCGGCGGTGTAGTCCTCCGCGCTGGTTGCGATAGCGGTTGTGCCCTCAAGAACATCATCGATATCGGAAAGCTCGGCCTTCTCGGCTGCAAGCTTGAGGATAGTGTTCTTGACGACTGCGTACTTGACGCCCGCCTCACGAAGATCCTTACGCAGCTTTGTGTCGTCCTCAACAGTGATACCCTTGTAGTCAACGATAACACCTGCGACGGAAGAGCTGAGTGTGTCTGCAAGATCGTTCACGATCTGCTTCTTCTGTTCAAGAATTTTTTCGCTTGGCATAGTTTCACCTCCGGAAATGGTGGTTGCAAAGGCAAAAGGAAAAACCCTCTTCCGCAAGACGGGAAAAGGGTTGAATATCTGCATAATACGCAGCTGTACTGCGCGCAGCTTCCTTTCCTCGGCAGGCGGTTTTCACCTTATGCCGGGCCTAAAGCCCGTTGCACCTGCTGTCTTTGGTTAGAACAGCTTTATTATATTAACACACGAACAGACGCATGTCAATAACTTTTTTATTCGGCAGAGCCCGCGTTGAGAACCTTAGAGGGGTTGATGCGGATGCCGGGGCCCATGGTCGAAGCAACGACGCAGGACTTGATATACTGACCCTTGGACGAAGCGGGTTTAGCCTTGACTATAGCGTCGAGCAGGGTGTTGAAGTTCTCACCGAGCTTCTCAGCGCCGAAGGAAGCCTTGCCGATGGGGCAGTGGATGATGTTGGTCTTGTCGAGACGG
>OLZQ01000061.1_pt1 | contig 82660 bp, 86 predicted proteins | sample 1644511 | NCBI WGS metagenome assembly OLZQ01 (sample SAMEA103958132, study PRJEB25191) | human gut metagenome | biome: human-associated habitat [ENVO:00009003]; feature: intestine environment [ENVO:2100002]; material: feces | place: Germany | collected 2013/2015 | reverse complement strand
TATAAAAATGGCGGAGAGGGTGGGATTCGAACCCACGGTCCCTTGCGGGATCACTGGTTTTCAAGACCAGCTCCTTAAACCACTCGGACACCTCTCCAATGCTTTAATCAGCTTAATTATTATACACTATTTTTTTCAGAATGTCAATAGAAATAATTTGATTCGTCAAATCGCACAATTTATAAGCCGTTTTTTATACTTTTTGCACGATACATCAAAGAATCACGACTATTTTCAACAATTCCGCGCATAACATTATCAAGCAATAAGCTAAGAGCATTTTTTATTTCAATACCCTTAAATCCAAGCTCAATTAAATCGTATCCATTTATATCAAGCATTTTTATACTAAAGCATTCTCCCCTATTTAATATATCCCTTAAAGACTGCTCTTGCATATCGGATTTTTTCAGCCTCTCCTTGCAAAAATCCTGTTTAGACAAGGAATCGGCGCGTTGGGCGTCAATCAAATCAAATGCGTTCCTGACGCCTATCTGATTAAGAATTTTTTTTAACTCAAATTCTGTATTCAGCTCATCGCTATGATGATATATAATGGCTTTTACATTAAGAATAACGCTTTTCGGAAACCTCATTTTCTTCATAACAGCTTCAGCTTTAAGCGCGCTTTTTTGCGCATGTCCTTTAAAATGCCCCCTTCCGGAGAAATCTACAGTAAAGCATTCCGGTTTAGCGATGTCATGAAAGAACATCGCTAATTTTACATTTTCCTTGTCAATACATTCTGAAACAGCGTTAACGGTATGCTCCCATACATCATATTTATGGTAGGGACTGTGCTGCTCAAAATCAAAGCACGGTATTACTTCAGGTATAAATACTGATATAACGTCTCTGTAGGATTTAAGTACCTCGCCTGCGTTTTGTCCGCGTATAATCTGAACAAACTCATCCCTTATGCGTTCGGCTGAAATGTTTTTCAGCAAAAGGCGCAGATTATGGACAGCCTCCGCGGTACCGCTTTCTATCGAAAACCCGAGCCTTGATGAAAACCTAAGACCGCGCAGTATTCTGAGCGCGTCCTCTTCAAATCTTTTTTCAGGAGCCCCTACGGTTCTTATAATTTTATTTTTAATATCGTCCCGGCCGTTAAAAGGATCAATCAGACCGTCGTGTATACCATAGGCCATAGCGTTGACGGTAAAGTCACGGCGTCTGAGATCTTCAATCAACGACGAGGTAAATTCCACATTGTCCGGGTGACGTCCGTCTGTATAGCCCTTTTCAAGTCTGTATGAAGTAATTTCAATAATACCGCCGTTTGTTATAACAGCCACCGTTCCGTGCTTTTCTCCCGTCAGAATAAGCTTAAAGTCCCTGAATACGTTTTTAATCTCCTCCGGACGGGCATTTGTCGTAATATCGTAATCATTAGGAGCAATATTCATTATAGAATCCCTGACGCAGCCGCCTGCAAGATAAGCCTGAAATCCGCTGCTTTCCAGCCGCTTTACCACCGTAAATACATATGAGGGAATATTAACCATAGCCGTCCTCTTTCCGTTCAAACAAAATTTACAAATTAATTATATCATAATATTAAAAAATTGTAAACCGTCACAGATTTTATCGGCAAAAAAGCCGTATCATATAAGCACGATACGGCTTTTGCCTTTATAAATCCTGTAGATCCGCCGCCGGAATATCATTTTCTATGTTATCCCTTGCAAGATCGTTATCAATCGCGGCATAAACGTCGGATATCGGCTTTTCTGCCTGCTTGTCCAAGCTATCCTTATTTTGCATAGAATAAGGCTTTGCATGATAAACCTTCTGTGAAGGAGCCTTTGTTCCCGCTATAATAGGATTGGCGCGTACTTTTCCGTGCTTTGCCTTTCCCTGTATTTCAGCTACGGGAGAAACGTCATTACGCGGCTTTGTGTGGGTTGTTTCCGGGCGGCTCATTCCTTGCTTTGCCATTTTTATCACCTCTGCTTTATTATTTCCGTTTAAATCATTTTTATCCGCCTGGCATTACTATAGCAAACCATAAAAATCCCCAATTATAGCTCATTTCCGCCCTCAAATTTTCCTAAGTATAAAAACGAAATATTAATATATAATAATGTCAAAGAAATTAAGGAGGGAGCAAATTTATGGCTGATAAACCTAAAAAGGAAAATAATGAAAAAACCGCCGGTAACAATCAATGGACCGAAACTCACCTAAAAAGCAAGCCCGACAAACGTGAACGTCACGACGGTCCCGGCGGCAACTGAAAAAATATCCCCGCATAAGCGGGGATATTATCTGAAATTATATAAAACTGCACCGTTTAGTTAGCTTTAGGTAACTCTACTTCATAAATTACCTGCTTGCTACATAAGATGCGTCGGAATCTGCTCTAAAGCTATACGCTAATACTCTCTTCCGAAGATTATTTTATAAGCGCCCTTCCCAGCTCTCTGCACTTTTCAAGATCATCGTCTGACGGAGCTTCGTTGGCAATAAGCCCTTCTCCTCCCACAATTACCGCGCCGTCATCCTCTGCGCGCTTTACCCAGCTTCTCATCCATTCGCCGTCTCCCCAGCCATAGGATCCGAACAGAGCAATGGTTTTTCCGTTAAGACCGCTCTCGGCTTCCGCAAAAAAAGGTTCAAATTCGCTTTCTTCAAGCTCCTCCGCTCCCATAGCCGAACAGCCGAACGCCAGTCTGTCGTAATCCGAAAGTTTTCCACTGAATTCAGACACGCTGAAAAGTTCCGCATTTGCACCCTCTGCAACCGCCGCAGCCATCTGCTCCGTATTTCCTGTACCGCTCCAATAAATAACCGCTGCTTTCATAATAAAACCTCCTATGATATTCTGAGCGCACGATAAATATCGCTGCCCTGATTTAATTTATTACACAGAAATTTTCTGCATTTGTCATAATTTGTAAAGCTGCGCCTTGCCTTTTCCTCGTCTCCGTAAACCTTCCAACAGCCGCACAGCTTGAAATTATTTCCCTTATGAATAATAAAACCTTTTACATCCTCCGCAGGATACCCAAGAAAAATCCCTATTTCGTGAGGAAATTCGTTTTCTGATGAAATACGCTCAGCAAGCCTTTCAAGATCGCTTTCAAGCTTAAATAACGAGCCGCCGTAACCGTAAGCTTTAAGAATTTCCCGTCTTGCCGGTTCTGATAAGCACTTTAAAAGCAGCTTTTCGTTGTAAAGCAGCAGCAGCGTTCTTTTTTTACATCGGCACATAAGCCTGATCTTCAGTTTCCTGCCTCCTGCAATTTCATTGAATCGCTCTATCTGTCCGAGAATATTAAATTCGTCATTTTCCAATGATATAAGATTTGCGCACTTTATTCCCAGCAGCGACGGCGCTGCATGATATGCAAGCTTATTTTCAAAACGGCGGCATTCCTCCTGTGACACATAAATCCTCCTTTCATAAATATTTATTAATCGTCGTGCCGACGGCAGTAATATGCCGTTGTCAGACCGCATGAGTTAGCATATGCTTACCGAATATATAATAACATATAAACCAGGTTTTTGTCAAGAATAAATTTATATTCCGTCTGTTTGATTTAATAACAAATTTATGATATTATATAATAATTACAGACGAATTGAGGAGGAATAAAAATGAATAATATTCAAAGCGTTCTATTGGGCTTATCCCTACCTTTTATGGGAACGGTACTAGGCGCGGGCATGGTCTTCTTTATGAAAAAGGAAATACGCCCCAATGTTCAGAAGGCTCTGCTCGGCTTTGCCTCCGGCGTAATGATTGCGGCGTCTGTCTGGTCGCTGATAATTCCTTCAATAGAAATGGCGGAGAAAAACGGCAATAAAGCGGCGTGGCTGCCGTCGGCAATAGGTTTCACAGCCGGAATAGCCTTTTTGCTTCTGCTTGACAGCTTAATCCCGCACCTTCACATAAACTCCGATAAACCGGAGGGAACAAAATCCGGACTTCAAAAATCTGTTATGCTTATACTTGCTGTAACGCTCCATAATATTCCCGAGGGTATGGCAATCGGCGTCGTATTTGCCGGAATGGTCGGCAGCAGTCCGATAATTACCGTGGCCAGCGCATTTGCGCTTGCAATAGGAATCGCCGTTCAGAACTTTCCTGAGGGCGCTATAATATCTATGCCTCTGATGGGAACAGGAATTTCTAAAAGAAAAGCCTTTGTATACGGAGCGATGTCAGGAATAGTTGAACCAATCGGAGCGATTGTAACAATTCTGCTGACGTCTCTTATAATGCCGATACTACCATATATACTCTCATTTGCGGCAGGCGCAATGTTCTACGTTGTAATAGAGGAACTTATCCCCGAGGCGCAGTCGGGAGAACACAGCAATACCGCCACAATAGGCGCGGCAATCGGCTTTGTGCTGATGATGATACTCGACGTCGCGCTCGGATAAAAATAAAAAACAGCTTTAGCTTCTGTACTCCGAAGAGTCCGGCATAGCTTTTTTGTTACAAACACAATGCTGCGGCATAATATGTAATAAGAAAGAAGGTATAGAATATGAAGCTAAGCATAAACACAGATAAATATCTCTGTGATTTTAAAAGTATACTTGTTGAAATGATAAAAAATATGACCGATATAAAGCCTACGGAAAGTATTTCAGGGGATTTTATAGCGCAAATGATACCGCATCACCTTGCAGCAATTGAAATGTCTGAAAACCTGCTTAAATATACTATTAACTGTCCTTTGCAGAATATTGCTCTAAATATAATAGCTTCACAAAGGAAAAGCATTGAAAATATGCTTGCGTCTGAGAGTAAATGCAGACAAACGCTCAACTGCCAAAATGAACTTTCCTATTACAGATTCAATAACGACGAAATACTTAATATCATGTTCCGCAGAATGAAAACGGCATGTTCAGACAACTGCATAGACGCAAATTTCATGCGCGAAATGATACCTCATCATCAGGGGGCGATACAAATGTCTGAAAACGCGCTGAAATTCAATATATGTCCGGAGCTTAAGCCTATACTGGAGGCGATTATAGCTTCACAGAAGCGGGGCGTAAAAAAAATGAAACGCCTGCTGGCTGAAATCTCCTGCTGAACAGGATAAACGCAAGGCTTTTAAAAACAAGGAAGCTTTAAATACCGTAAGGAGAATAAAATTCAATGAAAAATAAGGAAAAACTAACCGTTTTAATACCATCAATGCTTGATTTTCACTTTCCTCTTTTAAAATATGCCTTTCTCTCCGATTCGGCTATTCAGCGAAGGCTCGACGGTATTATGCTTTCAAGCATTGATTATGATTCGGGCAGCGCAGGAGTCATAGACCTATGAACAATAATAAATTACTTTGTACATTCTCCCATGCCCAAGAGGGAATTATAATCTATTAATTATATCTACAAAAACAATAAATATAATCAATAGTTTGACATAATATACCAAATATATTTGATAATTAAATATTAAACCCATAAATATGATAGAATTTTATATAGTAAATAATTCAGGAGGTCATATTTATGGCGTTTTATCAAAGATTAAAGGACTTAAAGGAAGACGCGGATTTAACTCAAGCGGAAGTTTCCGAAATAATTGAAGTTTCCGCTAATCATTACGGAAAGTACGAACGCGGAGAAACTGATATACCATTTTCAAAAGCAATTAAATTAGCTGATTACTATAACGTTTCACTGGACTATATAGCCGGAAGAACAAATGACAAGACATTTATCAGTAATATATCTCCCTCGCTTTTTACTGAAAAATTCAGTCGGCTTAATAATAAAAATAGAGCAAGAATAGATGAAAGAATGTCTCAGATGTTAGAAGCACAAGGGAAAAAGGAGTAGGAAAACATATGCAAATTAACTATTTAAGAAACCGGAATATTAGATCTCCGACTCGTTTCCCCAATACTTCAAAGCTTTTTTCTTACTTTTTTATAAATACAGCTCCCTCTTAATCCATCACCAGACTACTCAACATCCCCTTATCCATTTCGCAAACCGTATCGCACAAAATAGAAATATCCTCAGCAGAATGAGAAGCTATAAGAATAGTTTTTCCTTGCTCTCGGAAAAGTTTTAAATACCCGCGCATATCGGAAACACCCTCCTTGTCAAGACCGCTCATAGGCTCGTCGAGAATAAGTAAATCAGGATTTTCCATAATAGCCTGAGCAAGTCCGAGCCTTTGGCGCATACCAAGCGAATACTTACGAACATGACGTTTTAGATAAGGATCAAGTCCGACCTGTTCCATTGACTTAATAATTTCATTTTTACCGATTTTCCCTCTTAATCCTGCAAGTAATTTTAAATTTTTATAGCCGGAATAATATGGGATAAATCCCGGAGCTTCAATAATAATACCCATGTTCTCAGGGAAATCTATATCTTTTCCAATTTGCTTTCCACCAACTGTAATTATACCTGCTGTAGGTCTGATAAATCCGCAGATACATTTCATCAGCATAGTTTTTCCGCTGCCGTTTCTGCCGATAAGACCATGAATCCTGCCTTCTTCAAAAGAAATATTTATAGATTTCAAAATATCAGTTTTTCCTATTCTTAAACTAACATTCTTAATATCAATAATCATATTACGTTCCCTCCTGTTCCGTATTTATGAATTGTAATCTGCGTAAAACAACGAGATTTGCAATGAATATTACCGTGATAATAACTGCAAAATAGACAAATGAATTTGCAACAGGAGTTATCGGTTCTCTAAGAATTTCTTTGTAATGAAGCCAAATTATCGAGTTAGCCATCGGGAAAATCCACATTGCAGGAGCCTTAATTGAACAGGTCATTACCCCGCAACCAATCACTAAAAATACGGTAAAAAGTCCCGCTGTACGCAAATATAACATCTTTAACATGCACAGGATTAATGATAAAAGAAAAAAATACATTGAAAGCAAAATTATAGTTTGGATTGCCGCAGTGACTATCGGAATCTGATTATACAAGTTTGAAGGCAATAATTGCGATACGAAATTTCCTGATTCTTGCGGAAAAGCCGCTTCATATTTTGTTATGGAGTTGCTCCAATGATTGCTCCAAACACCTTTGCCCATAATTAAGCAGCTTGTGAAAATAACAGCAATATAAGTAAAAATGCTCATTATGATAGACAATATCTGTCCTAAAAACCAGTTCAATTTTCCTGTTCGCTTTATAAAAAACAGCGTATTTCCGCCCATTATCGGAAAATCGCTTATTAGTATAAGAAACACGCACGGCATAAACATAACAAGCTTTCCTGAATTACCGACCGCTATAAACGGTTCTAAAATATTCAATGGTTCACCATATTTTTCAGCACGTCCTACAAGCGGTTCAATAACAAGTGTTTTAATAAATACAAGCATAATTCCAACAATAATTATACGCGGATTTGTTATAAGTTTTATAAACTCACAGCGGGCTGTATTCCATATAGCACGGATAGAAAACTTACTCCCCATAATCAAGCCTCCTATTCATTAAAAAGCAATATATAAAATATGCGGCACATAAAACTATACCGTTAAACAATAAAATATATTTTATATCGGCGCTGTAATCAAAGAGATTACCCAAAGCATTGGTATCAGTTATTGATAGTATTTTTAATAGTTTTGTGTTCGGATTTTCATAATTTGAGAATGCTTGTGCCGAAAGTATTCCATTGGATTGCATAAGTGCGTATTTCACAAAAAACGGTATGCAAATTATAAGATATTTATTTTTCATAAATCCTGTCAGAAAAAATGCAGGTATTGCAGATACCGCACCGAATGCGAACATTCCAAGAATTTTTTCACTAATTAAAAAAGGGTATCCGTATTGTAAAAAATCCGGGTAAAAATATGTAAGCGTCGATTCATAATTTGCAATTTTATCTGTAGAGTATTCCGAAATGTTTGGGAACATTAAAAAAATACAAACTCCAAAAATTATAAATCCTATAACAACCGCAAACCCGCCGGATAAAAATGCCGTGAGGAAATTTCCTGTGCTGAAACTCCATTTCGATGTACGGAATACAGAATAGCGTAACGCTTTTGATTCGCGTCCATCACATAAAAGCGGTACAAAAGCAAATGCCGCAACTATTGGTATAAACATCAAAACCCACGTTCCGTTTCCCGCACTGAACACAGCGAAAGAACACAATTGAGGATCTGTAAGAATATCTTTCCTGTCAAAATCAATCAATACGCTAATCACAGAATACGCTTGCATTTTTTGCGCATCAAAATATACTTCGGAACAAAAGCACAAAATAACGGTCAATGAAATGCAAGCGTAAAAGCCGGGGCTTGTAAGGATTTTTTTAAAGTTTGAGGAAACAAGCCTAATAATTTTCATAGTCAACCTCATTAATCATACTTGTAGTATTCACAACTGCCTGTAACAGCATTGATATAGATAACATAGTTTAATTGGTCATTCGAATTTCTTGCCATGAACTTCCAGCACGCCGAAACGTCTAAACGATTATCGTTTTCTTCTATATGTTTCGGAACATAGACAAATTCTGCACGATTAACTGTCAATTGTACTACGCCGGACATCTCGTTCGATAAAGCGTCAACTGCCGATTCAAACGTAATTACTTCATCATGCTTTTGCGGTTCAAGTATATCATAAGCCCTATTAAATGCCATAATTGAATCAAGTTTATCACTTTCAATCATAAAAGCATGGGAAAAATAAAGTTTATAGTCAACAGATGTTTCACTGTCTATAGTCTGGAAGACCGTTGGTTCTTTTACGGGAAGAGAATCAAATCTGATATTATTGTAAACAGATGTCAAAAGGAAATGGTATCCATAGATTCCGTCGCCCATATCAACAATCCAGGTATCGGTAATATCCGCAGAAAGCTCTGGATTTGCTGCGCCTTTGTCAAATTCTTCCGTCAAATTTTCTTTTGCAAACTTTACAGCGTCCGCAAGTGCAACTTCTTTATCAAGCAGTTTATATATGTCATCACCGCTGAAATCTGACCCAAACGGCATTCGTATTCGCTCTGTTATTTTATTCTCATCGGCAGCACAATACATAGCAACCGTTTTACCTTTTTCGATATTTTTAATATCAAACGCTTTAGAGCCTGTAACCGTGTGTATACAGCCATTCGGGAACATCTGGACAAATAATTTCGGAGTCTGAACAAACATAAAAGGCGCAGCAAGTTCGCCGTTTAAGATTTGGTCTTTATAATCATAAAATTTTCCTACCAAAGCCTGATTATCATCTTCCGTATCGATATTGACGAGATATAATTCCTTTTTTTCATCTTCAGTAAGAAAACCGGGAAAGTATTTTTCAACAGTATCATCAAACCGCTTATAGACTTCCTCGCCCGATAAAGATGGTTTTATCGTCATTTCAAATGTTTCAACCGAATCGGTATCAGGGAATTCAACACTGAAATCCTTACTGAATTTTAGGTTATTAAAATCTTTTTTTATAACATTATCCTTTTGCTGCTCAATAGATTTATATATATTCTGCATATTGCTTTTTACATTTGATGATTCATTTTTATCAGTGCATCCTAAAAATGTACATGTTATTGCAGCAATAGCCAACATGGCGACAAAGTGAGATCTTCTCATAGGTAAACCTCCGAATATTTTCCACAAGAGAGCTATATAGCTCTCTTGTGAAAATATAAATTTTAATGCGATAAGGATAGCCTTTGGTTTAAAGGTTATAACCTATAGATCCATTAGCAACTATCTTATCACCTACACCTGTAAATTTAAATGTGATTAAATCAACAGAAATGGGGGAAATTTTAAATACGCTGGAATATCCTGTTGTCGTAATATTTAGTCCGCTTGGAGATACATTGACAGAACGGTTATTTGAGCCGCTAATGCTGGAACAATAAGTCTGATAGCCACCGCCGTATGTATGTATAGTACAACTATACGTACGATGTTGTCCCGGATTTTGCGGAGCGTCCGGTGTAACCAGTATGTTCCAACTGCTTTTTGATGTGTATGCGCTTGCGCTCATTCCCGAGATTCCAACAACGAGAGTAGCCGCAGCCATTAAGCTCGCTAAAATTTTTTTCGTCTTTTTCATTTGAAAAGTTCTCCTTTTTTAAAAATTTATGTAATAATTGAATTTTTAATACTCCGCGCGATAGTATTGAAATCCAACTAATACAACAATAAATATAATGTATTTCTGTATCTATAATATCAAAATTTACAAAATACAACTTAAATGTCGCAAATTAATATATCTATTTTAATTATATCTTAATATGTCAATAAATTCAAGGCATTTGTCCCGAATGCTAAAATATCGCCCTGAATGCCAAAAATCAATAAATAATAATTCCGTTAATACTTAGGCTCTGAATATATTATACATACGGATAAAATTATCCCAAGCAGATAGTAAAAAAATAAAGAACCGAGAATTAAAATCTCGATTCTTAAAAATATTTTTAAATAAAAAAGCATCGTTTACAGCCGCTTGGAAGCTTAATGATACTGTACTTAATGCCGTAAACAGCCTATGAGCCAAGTCATTTTACCTTTCAAATATTAATCCCTTTTAAAAATATCCCTTGTATAAACCTTTTCTATTACATCATCAAGACTGCTGTCATAACGGTTTGCTAAAATTGCATTTGACTGTTTTTTAAATTCATCAAAATCATTTACAACAACCGAGCCGAAAAAAGTAGAATTATTTTTGAGTGCAGGCTCATATATAATAACCGTTGCTCCTTTTGCCTTTATACGTTTCATAACGCCTTGAATAGAGCTTTGACGAAAATTATCGCTGTTAGATTTCATCGTAAGTCTATACACTCCTATTACAACTCTCTTTTCACTGTTGATATTAAAATTACTATTTGACGAATAATAGCCGGTTATCTCAAGTATACGATCTGCAATGAAGTCCTTACGTGTGCGATTAGATTCAACAATAGCCTCAATCAAATTTTCCGGAACATCAGAATAATTAGCAAGAAGCTGTTTAGTATCCTTCGGAAGACAGTAACCTCCGTAGCCAAAAGACGGATTATTATAATGCGTTCCTATTCTAGGATCAAGGCATACGCCGTTGATGATTGCCTTTGCGTCCAAGCCTTTCATTTCGGCATAGGTATCAAGCTCATTAAAAAAGCTGACACGAAGCGCAAGATATGTATTAGCAAAAAGCTTAACCGCTTCCGCTTCTGTAAACTCCATAAAAATAGTGTCAATATTTTTTTTAATTGCTCCCTCCTGTAAAAGACCTGCAAAAATATGCGCCGATTCAGCAAGCCTTCTGTCGCTCAAATCTATTCCTACAATAATCCTTGACGGATACAAATTGTCATACAGCGCTTTGGATTCACGTAAAAATTCCGGACTGAAAATAATATTTGAAGCTTTATACTTTTCTCTGACAGCCTTTGTATATCCAACTGGAATTGTAGATCTGATAACTATTATTGTATTCGGATTAGCTTTCAGCGCAAGCTCAATAACCTCTTCGACAGCCGATGTATCAAAGAAATTTTTCTTTCCGTCATAGTTAGTGGGCGCTGCAATTATTACAAAATCAGCGTCTTTATACGCGGATTCGCCGTCAATGGTTGCTTTCAGATTTAATTGCTTTTCAGTCAGATATTTTTTTATGAAATCGTCCTGAATTGGAGAAATCCTATTGATTTTCTCAATCTTTTCAGGTTCAATATCTACTGCGGTGACATGATTATGCTGTGCAAGAAGTACGGCAAGTGAAAGTCCGACATATCCCATCCCGGCAACTGCTATCTTCATATATAATATCTCCTTTAATTTATATAACGGTTTTTTTAATCCTTTATTTTAATTGCTCCTCATTCCTGCAAAACGCCTGATAATATATTTTATACCATTCCGCAAATTTTCTAAGTCCCTCGCGCAGACTCGTATTCGGCTTAAACCCGAAATCACGTTCCAGCATAGCTGTATCGGCATATGTTACAGGAACGTCTCCCGGCTGCATCGGTACAAGCCTTTTGTGCGCTTCAAAATTATAATCCTCAGGCAAAACCTTCGCCCTGACAAGCTCTTGAGAAAGAATTTGAACGAAGTCAAGCAAATTCTCAGGGCTGCCGTTTCCTATGTTGTAAAGCTTATACGGAGGTATCGGCAAATTATCCTCGCCGTTCTTCTTTTCCGGCGGAGACTGCATTACGCTCTTAACGCCTTCCACAATATCGTCTATATATGTAAAGTCGCGCATACAATTTCCGTAATTGAAAATTTCTATTGCTTCATTGTTCCTCAGCTTGTTTGTAAAGCTGAAGTATGCCATATCAGGACGTCCCATCGGTCCGTAAACTGTAAAGAAACGCAAACCTGTCGCCGGAATATTATACAGCTTAGAATAGCAATGCGTCATAAGCTCATCAGATTTTTTTGTCGCCGCATATAGCGAAACAGGGTTGTCCACTTTATCATTGGTTGAAAACGGTATTTTCTTGTTTCCGCCGTAAACACTTGACGAGCTTGCATAAACAAGATGCTCGACGGGATAATGCCGGCAGGCTTCAAGAATATTATAGAATCCGATTAAATTCGACTGTATGTAAGAATCAGGATTTGTTATTGAGTAGCGCACCCCTGCCTGCGCCGCGAAGTTTACAACAATCTGAGGTCTATATTGCTCAAATGCTGTGTTAATAAGATTTTTATCCGCAATATCGCCTCTTATGAATTTATATCTTCCATTCGAACATTTGTCAATTTGCTTTAACCGATATTCTTTTAAGGATACGTCATAATAATCATTCATATTGTCAATACCGATAATCCGTAGGTTTTCATAGCTTTTTAAAAGATTAATCACAAGATTAGCCCCTATGAAACCGGAAGATCCGGTGACAAGAACAGCTTTAGTATTAAGATTTACATTCATAATCAGCTTCTCCTCTTTGCTTTTTCAAATATTCTTATTATATATTCTTTATAAAATATATAGTTTATTATTAAAGACACTGCTATCCAGCAAATCAAAACCTCAAAGGCCAATATAAAAAACGATAGGTAAGAAACCGACAGCATTGGAATTTTAAACGTTATTATGACAGAAATCACAACGCTTATCATATCAATAGCTATATGTTTTAAGAATGATTTAAAATCAATATGAAGTATATGCTTTGAATTATACCGGGCCATCCATACGGTTTGATACGTCATTGCCGCCAATGTTCCGGCCGCCACGCCGACCAAGCCGAAAAAATTTACTGTTACAACGGAAATAAAAATATTCATAATCATTGCTATAATATAGTTACTTTGAGTCTGTTTATAATGTCCGGCGGCAAGTATAATAATATTATACGGGAGTCTGAAACAATGTCCCGCATTGGCTGCTGTAATTAATACTGCAAATAATGGATGAATATAATTTATATCAGTTATTCCTTTTGTATATACACGAATAAAATTCAAAAGTAAAATTCCTGTGCACCCAAAAACCAAAGCTGTAACCGTATGTATTAACCATTCAATATAATCAAAGAATTTTTTTAATTTATCCATTTCTTTTTTTGCAAGCATTTCGCCGATTAAAGATTGCATTCCATTAGTAAATGATATAACGATATTCTTCATACCAATGCACACCATATTATAAACTGAATAAACAGAGACATTTGAAAGCGAAGAGAAAAGTGTCAGTACAATGCTATCTGTTCCGGTTAAAACAAACGAAGCAAAATGCTGAGCCATTCCATTCCATTTCTGTTTAATAGGTTCTTCGGAATAGGTTATTTTTCTATCTATACTGTAATGTTTTTTTACATACCGCTGCAAATAAGTTGGTCTTAATAGAAAAATCAAAGAAGTGGTCAATTTAACAATATGAATAGAACAGCCTAACTGAATTAACACTACACATGCTAATGTGTTAATAAAAAGCGTAACCGATTTAGAAGTATATTGAATATAGCCTTTTTGATCTGCCGTTAAAAGCAAACCGTTTACAACTCCGAAATAATATTGTGCGAATGAACTAACACACATAGACCCGATTAACAACACCGTATATAATATTCCAAAGCTTTTATTTACTGAAAAAGGATAGAAACACATCAAGGCTATAACATATATCAGTAGTATCAAAGCTATTTTTCTGAAGAATTTTCCTGCCGAAACAAATATCCGGCTTATCATCTTACTGTCGTTTTCCGCAAGAGGCTTATATAACGACGACTGTACAACAGCGCCAACGCCCATATCCAGTAGCGTAACAGCGCCAAGAAACTGGGTTATTGATTCAACAAGTCCGTTTACCTCGGAGCCGTATGTTTTTAATATGAATTTTTGCAGGATAAACGCACATATGAAATTTGTAAATAGAAATATAAGTGACGAAATTGTGTTCAGCATGAGCTTCTTTTTCCGATTCATTTTTAATCTCCGTTTTATTGAGGAAGTCTAATTAAATTGCCCCATTCGATTTCCCAATCATCAGGATGTATTTTCAAAAAGCCGCTGTTATTATAGAATGTCATTTCACCAAAATAAACCCTTCCGTTCATTTCATAAAAATCAACTCTAACATGCGGAATCCCTGTTGACAATATTTTCGCTAACTCTATCATCGTATCAAACGAATAAGGTTTGCGGGGCGTAACCGGTGCGTTTGAATGCCAATGATTAGTTAAATTCAAATGAGAAAATTCCGAATCGAAGTAATCGAAATACATTTTCCCTTTGCCATGTCTATTTGTAACCAAAAGCAAAGCATGAACTTTGCCGTCAAAGCAGTAAAATTTATAATCCCTAAGTTCCTTATCCTGTGAATCCTCCATATATTTTTCCGCAATGATTCTCGGAGGAACGTTTTTATAAGGCCATTCACGTCCGCAATAGTAAAAATTACGTATTAAGTTTCGTTCGAGCAGCTTTCTTGCCGACTTCTTATCAAAGTTATTTTTATCTTTAACAATAATAATACCTCCGCTGTCGTGCGTACATTTTAAAACAAACTGATTCGGTAATATGTCAAAGTTAATATCTTCAAAACTTTCCCATACGCCGAGAGTTGGAATTATGTACTCCCCACCGATTTTATCTGCAACATACTTTTTTACCACGTACTTGTCCGCCATTGTCGTGTAAATCGGCTTCCTGTCATGTATTTTAAGCCATTGAAGTTTTTCATTAAAAGTCTGTGGGTTGTCCAGGTTCAAGGATTTATGAAATTTTAATCTCCATAGCATTTTCAAATATTTCTCATCGCTCATCCAATTAAACAGACCTCTTACTCCGAGAGAAGATATCAAACTATATGGATCAGTTATTTTTTCTATTATCTTATTCACCATATGAACTCCTAAAATTGAAATTGAAACGGATAATAATGTATATCCTTATTTAAATACCATCTTAATATATAGCCTATAAAAAACAAAGAATAATATATAACAATTCCCACTTCAATCAACCTATTGTTTTTCCTGGTATTGACGCATAATGTCGCCGTTCCTGGAATAGCTATAAAAGCCAATTCAATATATACTCGATACATTATGTCATTTTGAACGGCAAAAATCAAAAACGAAAGACTGAAAATCAAAATATCAATAAAGAATTTTTGATTTTCATCATTGAATAATTTACTGTAATTTAAAATCAAATAGAGAATTATTATAAATATGGCTGATTTATACAAGATATTATTAAGCAAAGAAACATCCGCTTCAACTCCTACAGAACCATAACTAAACAACTTATTTGTTAATTCAAACACCAAATTGCATATACCGGTTAAATTTCCAATTATACAAATAATCGCAATAAAAAGATGTTTCTTTTCATTAAAATCTACTTTTCTGAATAAAATCAAAAAGGCAAAGAAAATAGTTGATTTATGAAACATTGAGGAAAATAAAACAATAGCTAAAAACGGTATCCATTTTCTATCTTTTAAATATTTAATAGAAAACAATAGTATTCCAATCGCACAACCTTGACGCATAATATTAAACGTACTTTGAATAAACATATACGGATTAAAAACGAGAATTATTAATGCTAAAATATAATAATCCGGTTCAACATATTTCTTTATATAGCAATAAAATCCTGCAAGCGTTAAGGCAGCAACCGAAAAATTCAATGCAGCTATATTGCATTGACTTAATTCAGAAATTATCCGACAAAGTAAAACATATCCTTTTTCACTGAAATACGCATCACCCGTTTTGTTAATATTTTTATATTCATATATATAGTTAATGTGGTCAGCTCCTATTATATCTGCTCTGAAAGACGCAATAAAACATAAAATACAAAGCGCTGTAATAAACGATATAGTGTAAAAGTATTTCCAGTCATAATTGAATACATTTATTTGGCGCCGACCTTCAATTAATCTTTCACACATATATAAATATATTAAGCCAAAAAATAAAACAAGATATATTATCACAATTTTTCTTTACTCCTTGAAATTAGCTAATACCCCTATAGCTTCTTCCCACTGCCTGCAAATCTTCTCAACGGAATATTTATCTCGAACATAAAGATTGTTCTTTCTCATTTTTTCCCGTTTCGCCTTATCATTCAAAAGCTCCAACATGGCGTTTTTCAAAGCAATTTTGTCTCCGCAGGGAACAATTATTCCATTTTCTTTATGTATCAGCTCTCTTGCGGTACCGGTTGGAAAATCTGTTGAAATAACAGGCAGTCCGACAGCCATTGCTTCTAACAAGGCGTTAGGAAACCCCTCGTAATCTGAAGACATTACAAATATTGTGCTGTCTTTTATTTCATTTAAAACGTCATTGCTTTTGCCCGGAAGAAAAACTGATTTTTCAAGATTAAGAGAACAAATTTGATTTTCAAGCCTGTTTCTCAAAACGCCTTCTCCATAAATTGTAAGTGTTACATTTTCATTTGCTTCCTGTTTTAGCAAATAAAACGCATTTATTAAAAGTGAGAAATTCTTTTGCGCCATAAGTCTGCCGACAGCACAAATTTTCAAAGTATTTCCTTCGGTTATCGGTTTGGGGATCAACGATATATCAATAGGATTACTTATAACGATTTTATTTTTAATCCTGTTATAGTAATTTAAGACAGCTTTGCTTTGACAAACAAGCAAATCGGTTTTCATAAAAATAATATTCGTTAATTTCCTGACTAACAAATTTCCTTTTTTCGGATCACATCTTTCAGAGCTAATCCATTTTATACTTTTTAATTTTCCAAATACTTTAAGTAAATATACAATTAAATTTGTTTCAAACAAAAATGAAATAACAACATCAGGCTTAAATTCATTTACTTTTTTTGAAATAAAACGCAAAGCTTCAATAAAATTTTTCACCATCGAATAATTTCTCGTTATTTTATTTTTTCTATTAATTACACAATTCAGACTTTCAAATTTCACGTTGCTATTAAGCTCATAAAATGATTTATTTCCAACGAGGGTAAGTATTTTTACGCTGTTGTTTTTTGAAAATTCATTTGCAAGATAAGCGATAACACGTTCTGCTCCGCCATTATTCATTCTTGGAATTAAAAATAATATTTTCATCTCGGCTCCATTTAAATCTATCTTCTTAATAATTTATCCGACACTAATTTCATTAAAAATAATGGTAAAATAAATAAAAATATTTGTCCGACTAATACATAAATAAAGTCGCTAAACCGACACAAATTTTTTCTCCATAAGCTATATGAAACTTTAATGCACCCTATGCAGTTTCTCCATGACTTTCTGCGTTTATAATTATTTTTATCTGATCTATATAATAAAAGCGATTCATTTATGTTTTCTGCTTTACAATTATTCATAATCATTACAGAAAACAATTTTCTATCCTCATTTCTTCTTGTTGTAGGATAACCGCCGCATTTTAATACCTCAGACCTTTTATACATAACAGTAGGATGATTAAACGGCTGAATTCTTCCAATATTTTTCTTAATCTCCTCATATGACGACGGCACAATACGGGAACATTTTATTTCATTTGGATTATCCCAGAATTCGTCAATATTTGTTCCCACAATTGATAGCTCAGGATTATCAAGAAATAATTTCAGTTCCTTTTCGCAACGCCTTGGCAAAGAAATGTCGTCAGAATCCATGCGGGCAACCAGTTCATTACGGCAGACCTTTAATCCTTGATTCAGGGCATTTCCCAAGCCGCCGTTTACTTGCAGCTTGACGATGGTAAACAGCTCGTTAAAATCCGCCTTGTATTTATCAATAATATCAGATAATGATTTATTTAAAGCGCCGTCCTCAACTACTACAAATTGTTCAGGTTTAACAGTTTGATTAAGCATGCTCTCTATGCTTTGCTTCAGATATTCCGGTTTTTCTTTATCATAAACTGACATCAACACGCTATAATTCATTCTTCGTTCTCACCCAACCTTAACTTTTTCTCTTCCCTCTTTTTTCGTTTCTTTATTAATGCAATCTATATCGTCATGCTTCAAAACTTTATATAAGGTCCCCCAAAAAATTTTCACATCAAGCCAAAAACAGATTTTATAATAATACTCAGCGTCAAATTCTGCTTTTTCATCATCTGATAAAGAATTTCTTCCGTTTACCTGTGCAAGACCCGTCAACCCTGGAAGTATATTGTCGGAGCCGTTTTGCTTTCTCAGATTTTGAAGATATTCCTCTGCTAAAATAACAGGCCTTGGACCGATAATGCTCATATCGCCTTTTAAAATATTGAATAACTGCGGCAGCTCGTCCAAGCTTGTTTTTCTCAGAAACTTCCCAAATTTTGTTATATATTTATCCTGATTGATTACCATTTCACAAGCAGATATATTTGGAGCGTCTTTTTTCATCGTTCGAAATTTATAAATTACAAACGCTTCAGAATTTTTTCCATATCTTTTTTGCTTGAATATTATTCCGCAATTTGGACATTCAAATTTAATTACAACTGAAATAACAAATAAAACAGGCAAAAGAAGCAAAATCATGATAAAAGAAAATAAAATATCAAAACTTCTTTTTATTTTTAAATACATCATATCACCCTTTTACTTTTCTCAAGTATCTCATTTGAGTTTTCTATTATTTTCCTATCGGATTTTTTCATAATTAAATCATAATCCGGCTTTCGATCCGTTACATTATGCGCATCGCTTCCCAATACTAATGGAAACTCATTTTTGATAAGCTTCTTTACAAACCTGAATTCTCTGAAATTGCCGAAGGCTTCAGCATTCACCTGAAATATCGCGTCGGCTTTAAGTACTTTTTCGTAATCATCTTTAGTGTAATATGGTAAATAACGGTGAACATGAGCAATAATAGGAATCAATTTATGCTCCGATGAAATATTTTCGATTTCCTCAATCATCCAATCGGAAAAAGCCTTATACGGCAGTTCAAAAAGAATTAATTTCGTTCCCTGTATTGCCAGCCTTTCAATATTGTCCAGATCGGATATATCCTTTTCAACGGCAATTTCTGCTCCTAATAAAATATTAGTTATCAACGGACCTTTTAACATCAGACTTTCGCAGCATTTCCGCCTCCTCTCAAGAAAACGCTCGACACTTCTTTCCCTGTGAGCATAAAAATGCGGAGTTGCAATAATCCTATCCACACCCTGTAATTTCATCATTTCAAGCATTTTTATTGACATTTCCACAGACTCTGAACCGTCGTCCATTTTAGGAAGTATGTGGCAATGATAATCAGTCAGCATTGCTTTTCATCTTCCTCCGTTTCCGCTTTTGTCTGTTCATATCTGTAATTCTGCGCATAGTACCTGTATTTGTAGCCGTATTTGTAACCATATTTATAGCCGTACTTATATCCGTAACCCTTACCTGAACTCACGGAAATATCATTCAGTATAAAACCGGTTAGCTTACAATTACCAAGCTGAAGCTTTTTCTGAACCTCTTGAATTTCATAATAGCTTGTACTTCCATATGACAAAACAACGGCAACTCCGGCAATAATATCCGACAGACCGATAACGTCTGTCATTTGCAGGATCGGCGGTGTATCTATTAATATGTAATCATATTCGGATTTGATTTTTTCAGTCATCTCACGCATTTTTTTCGACGCCAAGAGTTCCGACGGATTCGGAGGAATAACTCCCGAAGTCAGAATATCAAGATTTTTTATAACGCTTCGGTGAACACAATCCTCAAAAAACGATTCGCGTGAAAGTATGGTTGAAAGACCTTTTCTATTTTGAAGATTGAAATTTTTGTGCTGCACAGGCTTTCTCATATCAGCGTCAACAAGCAGAACCTTTTTATCGGCTTCCGCCATGGTAACAGCAAGGTTTGCTATAGTAACGGACTTTCCCTCGGACGGCATTGAGCTTGTTATCGCCAGAATTCTGTTTTCTTCTGTAGATAATGAAAACATTACATTTGTACGCATTGATTTATAATTTTCAACCACGCTGAATGGGATTTTATTATTATAAATAAGCTTAGTTTTTCTATCGCTTGATTTGCCTATGTCCTTCTTTTTTGTTTTGCCCCCGATATGAGCAATTTCTCCTAAAATCGGTTTTTGAAAACGTTCCTGGAGTTCGGTAGTATCTTTAATGGAATTATCAAAAAAATCAATCATCAATACTATAAAAACAGCTATCAAAAATCCTGCAATGCCGCCGAAAACGGTATTTTTTATTACATTCGGAGATACCTTCTCTTCATATAATTTAGCGTCGCCTATTTTTTCAACCGACCCCGTACCTACTACGCGAATCAGGAAACTCGGCGCAACATCGGCCATAATACTGCAAAGCTCCTGTGAAAGCTTGGCATTTTTAGTAGTCGCAGTAATATTCAATACTTCTGTTTCATTGGCTGCCGACATTGAAAAGCAGCTTTTAAGACTCTTATTTGTTATTTGTCCGTTTTTTATTTCAAAATAATCAGAAAGATCGTCGGCCGAATGATTTTCAAGAAGCTTTTTACTTATTTCATCCATTACAATATCATTATTTAGAATAACAATATAAGTTTCAACCAGAGACTTAGAAACATTCAAATCGTTTGCGTTTACTCCCTGCGATAGAGAATCAGCGCTATTATTGCTGTTTTTAACATACAACGAAACGTTTGACTGATATTTAGGCGCTATCATAAATTTTGATACTGAAAACAAGCAGCCTGCACAGATAATAGCTGCAATAATAAGATATGGTATTCTGCCGAAAAGTAGGTATATAAGGTCTTTTAAAGTAAATTTTTTATTCATGGAATTAAATCTTCCCTTTCTTTATTAAATGATTCGTATAAATTCACAGTATGAGGTATACTATGTATATATCCGTTTTGTGTTTTCTCAAAGTTTCCCCTTTTGAGAAAGAACTCTTAAAATACCCGGAAAATCAGAGTTATAAATAAAGGCAGACAAAAAAACTGACGAAGCAAATATTTATACGGCAAGCTTCAGCATACTCATACAAGCGCATTTTCTTTCCATAGATGAATGAACATAAATTTTCATTGTAGTTGAAACGTCACTATGTCCAAGAATTTCGGACAAAGTTTTAATATCAAAATTCTGCTGCAAGCAATTTGTTGCGAAGGTATGCCGTAGTGAATGAAATTTAATTGAAGGCAAATTTACTTTTTTAAGAATACTCTTAAATCTATAGGAAAGACATCTCGGTTCAACAAGCTTGCATGTTCCCGATAAAAGATATTTTTCGTCAGAACTGTAATTAGATTTTAATTTTTCTATCAAAAACTCGGGTATAGGAATATCACGTACTGAGTATTCGGTTTTAGGAGCTGAAATATTGACCACGGTTTTACTTTTTTCTGTAACGCTTTGAGCGCTAATTCTTTGTACAGTTTTATTAATATGCAAAATCTTATTTTCCAGATCAATATCATTCCATTTTAACGCGCAAAGCTCACCGATACGTATACCGGTAAAAGCGCTCAAAAGAATACCCAGCGAAGTATTATCAGACCTATTGAAAAGATAATTCTGAAGAACGGCCTGTTCCCTTTCGGAAAGCAAATCAGGCTTCTTTCTTTTAGCCTTAGGCAATTCAACAGATGAAAGCTTATTTGCATATCCGTATATCTTATTTGCCCATTTAGCAATACTTTTTATAATTACAGTCATATCAGAAACATATTTTGAAGAAAAGCCTTCAAATAATTTTTGCTTTTTGAATTTTTCAACTACATCGACGCTGACATCCGTATACTTTTTAATTGAGAAAAAAGGCATAATATGATTATCAAGCTTGTTTTTATAGCAGCATAGAGTACTTGCTTTTACTTTTGATTTTTCATAAGCGAACCATTTCTGCGCTATATCATTAAATGATAAGCGGCATTTACTTTCTGAAATTGAATTTTCACCTTGTAATTTATGAAGCTTTTCCTTGGCTTCGCTATAAGTTTTTCCATAAACAGATTTATATTTTTTAGTACCGCTTATATGAAACCGTCCCTCCCAGCGGCCATCATTTCTGTGATAAATATTTGATTCTTTTTTTGGCATTTTTTAATCCTCCTAATTTGACGATGTTTTTGACGAATCAAAATCCTTTTATTGTTATTCTGTATAAAGAATTTCATAATAAATGTAAAAATTGGTAAAAAAAGATGAAATTTTCATAAAAAAATAAAAAAAGCTATATTAATTATTGTAGTAATCTGTTTTAAATGATATAATAAAAAACAAAGTCATGTCAAAATTAATTGAAATTTGTTTTTCTCAAAGGGGGAAACTTTGAGAAAGTTAAAAATCCCAACGTTTCTTTCGTTGGGATTTTGTTTATACTTTAAATTACTCCGGAATTAATTGACTGACATGATATAATTAGAAAAAATGTATATTATACCAAAACTGATTAAAGGCGGTTTAGAATGAATAGAAAAGAATTAGAAAATTATATTTGTGAAACCTACAATGTGAACAGTGAATTTCCTTGGTTGAAATTTCCTAATTATGCGGTTTTTCGACATAATGCCAATAAAAAATGGTTTGCCTTAGTTATGAATGTTTCAAAGAAAAAACTTGGTTTATCAGAAAATAGTGAAATTGAAATTTTAAACGTTAAATGCGATCCCTTTATGATTGAATCCTTTAAAATGGAAACAGGAATTTATCCGGGATATCATATGAATAAAAAATTTTGGATTTCTGTCGCTTTAGACGGAAGCGTCGATTATGAAAAGATTAAAACTCTGATTAATATAAGTTTCAAACTAACGGAATGACATTAAGCAGTGAAGTTTCTTGCTTTGCTGACTTTCTAAATAAACATAATTTATTTTAATTAGGAAAAATAGTAAAATAACCGAAATATTTTATATATAAATTGTAAACTTTTTATGAACTTTTTGTGAAATACTTGACCTTTGTCTTTTTTTGGAATATAATTTATATAGCTATAAAGTAAAACATATATATATTAGTTTAAAAATTCACTAATTAGTGGATTTTAAATAAAAAAGTAAAAGGAGAAATATTATGAAAAAAGCAAAAAAATTCATGGCAACTCTAACTGCCGTCACTGTTTCCGCAATCTCTCTTTGCTCTTTATTTACAGCAAACGCAGATTCAGAAATGATGAAAACCTACAGAGTTTTCCACAACGTTAACTCCGCCGATAACATCACTTATATTGATTACGTAATGAATTATTCCTCAAGCATAATTGCAAATCCAAGTAATAAAACTCCTCTTCTAAATAACGGTTATTTTGTTTCATCAAATAATGATAAAATTCAAGGTACATATCTTGGAAGTGCAATTCAAAGCGGAATCGCAATTACAACTGATTTCTATACGCCTAATTCAGTTTCAAACATTTTCAATGAAATTTCATACAGTGCGACCATAAGAAACAGTAATAATGTAAATATTAACCCAAATTCAATCACGTTGAATGCTGTTCTGGTAGGTGATGTGGATCAGGACGGATATGTAAATTCAACTGATATAGTTATTCTTAATAAATACCTTACAGATCCTGAAAAGTATCCTTTAGTAAATGAAGACGCTTACCTTGCGGCAAATACTAAATTAGACTATGACGCAAACGGCAACCCTCTGCTTAATAATGAAGATGTGCAGGCAATTACAAATTATGTTCTACAGGTTATAGATCATTTTTAATCTTTGTTAAGAATTAGTTAAATAAGAATGCAGGCTTTGAAAATTTTTTAATTTTTGTCAATAAGTTTTTTATTTATAAATAAAGAAGTCCGAAATTTCGGGCTTCTTTATTATTTTGCCCTCCGGATATATTGGCAGAAAATTTTACAGAAATTTTGCATTGTTTCGTATCAATAAACATGTTATAGTAATTGTACACACAAAATTAATCATTACATATGGAGGGAATAGTAATGAAAATGAAGAAAATTATTTCTGTAATAGCAATGTTTACGCTTATATCCGGCACTGTGTTCAGTGTAAATGCAGTAAATAAGCCAAATGACGAACATGAAACAGCCGCGCTTTCCTACGCCGACGCAAATTTAAAAGAATATGCTCAACAGGTAGCTGTTCTTGTAAATAAGGAGCGTAAGTCTAACGGACTGAATCCTCTCCGTTTTTCTCCGCTGCTAAGCGAAGCGGCGCTAATAAGATCAGGCGAATTACCGAAAAGCTTTTCACATACAAGACCTGACGGTTCAAGCTTCTTTACCGCTATGACCGAGCTTGGAATTTCCTATCGAACGGCCGGTGAAAATATAGCGTATGGACAAAAAAATCCGGAAAGCGTAATGAACGCATGGATGAATTCCTCAGGACACCGTTCGAATATTCTAAATAAAAATGTGGATTACATAGGCGTAGGAGTTACTTTCCAAAACGGAATGTATTACTGGACTCAATTATTTGCTGCGTCCGACCAATTATATGAAGGATCTTACCTTCCGGGCGAAACGCCCGTTACAACCGCCCCTGTAACCACTGCGGTACATACGTCTACAACTGTAAAAACTACAACTACTGCTGTGAAAACAACATCTCCGGCAGAAACGTCGGTAACCACTACTGCAAAAGCAGACGATGAAAAGCCGGATGAAATTTTTACGACTATTAAAACAACCGACGTTCCGGAGACTATTACGTCGACAACTATAACTACTGTTATCCCGGTTACGGATATAGTTACAACAACCACAATAACTACTACAACAAATTGTACAGTAATTAAACCTCCGGTTATTACCATACCTGTGGGAGACAACTGCTCCGGAATAGGTATCGGAGTTATAGTTATCAAGGGTAAAAATTAACATATACTTTGTAAATACAATCGAATTATCGTTGTCAGCTGCTGTTTAAAAATTTAAATCCTGCGTTTCCCATATAAAGGAAAACGCAGGATTTTTTAATCTAAAAAGCTCAGGACTTTTAAAGACGATCGTTTTTCAATAAATTTATATTGACTTACAATTATTTCAGCGTTTATTTTGAAAGATATTCAACGCGAATTTTTTCTGATAAAATGAAAACAATATTAAATATAAATCCGCAGCACATGATATTAAGCATAATTTGAAGGAGAGAATAAAATGAGCAATATGCTGAAAAACGAAACAAGCCCTTACCTTTTACAGCATACAGAAAATCCTGTCAACTGGTATCCATGGCGTCAGGAAGCATTCGAAAAGGCAAGAGCAGAGGATAAGCCTATTTTTCTGAGTATTGGATACAGCTCCTGTCACTGGTGTCACGTTATGGCGCATGAAAGCTTTGAAAGCCTTAAAACGGCAGAGATTCTTAACGAAAAATTTATATCAATTAAGGTCGACAGAGAGGAACGTCCTGATATTGACAGCGTTTATATGTCTGTTTGTCAGGCATTTACCGGCAGCGGAGGCTGGCCAATGAGTATTTTTATGACATGGGATAAAAAACCGTTTTTTGCCGGAACATATTTTCCTCCTTATTCACGTCATGGAATGCCGGGCTTTTTTGAATTACTTAATGCAATTTCAAGTCAATGGCAAAATAACAGATATAAGCTCATAAACTCGGCCGATATGATAATCAAACAGCTAAAAATGCAGGACATTCACAATAAACCTGTGAACGGAAATCCTATTGAAGAAGCGATGCAGATTTTTTCAGAAAGCTTTGACAGCGTTAACGGCGGATTCGGATCCGCTCCAAAGTTTCCATCACCCCACAATCTTATGTTTTTAACTATGTACGCCTATCTTACAAATAACGATGAAGCGCTTCATATGGTTGAAAAAACGCTTATTCAAATGCGTAAGGGAGGTATTTTTGACCAAATAGGCTGCGGCTTTTCAAGATATTCAACTGATAACCTCTATCTGACGCCTCATTTTGAAAAAATGCTTTACGACAATGCTTTGATGATTATTTCATATTCAGCAGTATATAGCATAACAAAAAATAATATTTATCTTAACACTGCTGAAAAAACAGCGAATTATGTACTAAGAGAAATGACGTCTACCGAAGGAGGATTTTACAGCGCGCAGGATGCCGACAGCGAGGGTGTGGAAGGAAAATATTATACGTTTTCTTTAAAAGAAATTTTATCTGTGTTAGGTGAAGAAGGCGGCAGAAAATTCGCCGGTTTATTTGATATTACAGAAGCCGGCAATTTTGAATCTGGGAATATTCCAAATCTTCTAAAAAGCAACGATTTGACATCAGACCTCAGCGAAGAAATCAAAAAGCTTTACAATTACCGTAAAAACCGTATGAAGCTGCGCATTGACGATAAAATTCTGGTTTCATGGAACTCTATGATGATTTCTGCTTTATCTATTCTTTACAGAATATCCGGTAATGAAAAATATCTGAACGCAGCGAAAATATCCCAAAAATTTATAGAAAACAATTTATGTAAAAATAAAAGGATATATACAAGCTTTCGCAACGGAAACCGTTCCGGCAAAAGCTTTCTTGACGATTACGCTTATTATATTTCGGCGCTGACAGAGCTTTACAACTCAACTTTAAATAAAGATTATCTTAATAAAGCAGAATTTTTCTGCTCAGAAGCCGTAAAGCTTTTTGCAGATAATAAAAACGGAGGATTTTATCTCAGTGAAATAAATAACTGTGAACTCTTTATTAATCCAAAGGAAACCTTTGACGGAGCAGTTCCCAGCGGTAATTCGATTATGGCATACAACTTTGTCAGATTATATCAACTGACAGAAAAAGATATTTACAGAGATTTAATTGAACGTCAAAATAAATTCATGTCCGTATCCTCCCGGAATTATCCCGCAGGTCACTGTATGTTTTTACTTGCTAAGCTTATTTACGAAAATCCTCCGGAGCATATTATCGCTGTTGTGAAGGAAATGCAAGATATCGAAAAAATTAAAAAAATCCCTAAACTCCTTATCAATATAATACCAATAACTGAATGTGAAAATTATCCATTATTAAATGACAAAACGACCTACTATATATGCAAAAACCATGTTTGCCGCCCGCCTTCCAACCAAATTGACCATTGACACAAGAAACTGCTCGTCAGGTAATTAAATAAATGATTTTCCGGTCGCTTATAAAATATAAAAACGCTTACAAAAGAGCTGAATACTCCTTTGTAAGCGTTTATTAGTTTACTGTGGTTTTACCAATATACAATATACTATTTATACCTATAGCTTTTTTAAATATTTTCACTGCTTGATTTTTCGTCAAATCCGTAGCCTTCAGCCGGAGGAGTTACGTTGTCGAACGATCCGCCGTTAGGAGGCGTCATCCCTTCGGGATGAGTAAAACCGTTATCCGGCATTTCACCGTTTTCAGGATCAAAACTTCCGTTATTACCTGGCATACCTCCGCGGCCAATTCCCCCCATTTGACCAAAAGTTCCTGTTCCCGCTTGAGTTACGGCTGATTCGGCTGTAACAGTTTCAAGCAATGTTCCGCCTGAATATTCTCCTCCGCTGTAAAGACCGTCTTTTGCAGTTCCGCTGCTGCTTCCTCCGTAATAAATACTGTAACTCTCGCCTTGTATTATATCCGGAGAGCTTATTATCACAGACGAAAATTTCTTAGACGGAGAATACGTTATTATATTTTCACCGTTTTTATTCTGAACGCAAACTATCGTCCCTGCGTCCAATGATTGTTCGAACCCTACGACAAGAGACGGCTGAGTTGACGTGTCGGACGGAAACTCCGCCATACCCGAGCTTCCGGCAGCTATTAAAATGCCCCCGCTGACATTTATTTCCGTACCTGAATCAAGCGCGCCGTTTCCATCGTTTACCGGTCCGTCAACAATGACGGTTCCACCGCTTATATTCATAACGCCGTTTGAATCAAGACCGTCTCCGCCTGCGTTAACATAAATATAACCGCCGTTTATGTTTAAAATACAATTTTCAGACACGTCGCCGAAGCCTTTGCCGATATTCTGACCGCTGCTTTCAGCGTCATCATCAGAAGATCCCTCGCTCGCGTTAAATCCATCGTCGCTGGCAGTTACGCTGATATTACCGTCGTTTATAGTAATAACCGTTCCCTCCAGTCCCTCGTAGGACTTCAATACAGAAATCTCGCCCCCGTTGACAGTCAGTTCTCCGTCAGCATGTATACCGTCGTCACCGGAAGAAAGATTCAACGTACCGCCGTTTATTTCTATATTTCCGTTGGAATGCACTGTATCGTCCGTACAGTCGGCTGTAATTGTTCCATCGTTTATAATAAGCTTATTTCCTGCTTTAACACCCTTTTCACTGTCCTCGGTTTTATTGGAATTTCCTTCAGACGCTCTTCCGAAACCTCCGCCTATCTGATCGAACGAAGCCGCGTTAGTATCTCCTGAGCCGTTACCTGTTTTTATATCAAACGTTCCTCCGTTTATAATAAGCTCCGTTTCAGCCTGTATAGCGTCCGAAACGGCAGTTATATTAAATTCCCCGCTTTCTATAGCGATATACCCTTTTCCGTCTTCTTCGGCATTTGAGGATTTCAGACCGTCGCTCTGCGACTGAGCATTTATCTTAGCTTCCATGATCGCAAGGGAATCCTTTCCCTTAATTGAATTTCCTACAGATGTTATATTTATTACCGAATCCTTAATACGCAGATCATTTTTGCTTGTAATTCCTTCATTGTAATTAGCGGTTATATTCAAAGTTCCCCCGCCGTTTACAGAAAGATCGTCCTTACTGTATATAACCGCGTCCGGCTCATTTTCCTCGCTGTTATCATATACATAATCGGCAGCGTCGCTTAAATTATTCTCACTGCCTTCTGCAACTGTTATGACCGCTTTATCCGCATTTTCTATATATACCGCAGACGAAACGGAATTAGATATTTTTACTCCGTTAAAAACCAGATGAACCTTATCCTTAGTATTTACATAAATCTGTCCGTCGTAAAGCGTACCGGAAAATAAAAATGTCCCTCCGCTTTCTATAATTATTCTACCGTCTGAGAATTCTGAACCGCCGCCGTTTATATCTGCGCTGTCTCCTGTAAATGATATGACGGCCGTTATATCATCATATGTATCGTTCAAATCATCGCTGTCAAAATACTCCGAGCCGGTTTCCTTATTATTGCTTTCTGCGGACAACGCAGAAGCATTTTCCGCAGAAAGTACGGAATCCGCTTCAGAAACAGAGCTTTGACCGCTGCCGCCTTCTTCACATCCGGTCATCGAAAACGCGCAAATAATAAGCGTTGAAATCACTATCGCCAGTTTTTTTAAATTGTTCATAAAATCACACCCTAAAATATTATATAATAATATTCCCCCTGTGATTTATCTTTATCTGTATTTATTTTCACATATAATTGTGGTTATTATGTGAAATAAACAAGTATAAATACGGAAAATATACCGGGAGAGCCGCCGAAGCTTATTAAATTGTTTCTAAACTTGACAATTCTCAGATTATATGTTATATTATATTTTGAAAAACAATTGTATTTCATTGGTGGACTGATTAAATTATATTATACGTTCAATAGGAGTTATAATGAATAAATCTCATTTGATAGTTGTTGATTCTTCAGTATTGCCTGAGGTTATTTTAAAGGTTCTTCAAGTCAAAAAAATCATGGCTAATAAAGAGGCTAAAAGCTCAGCCGCCGCCTGCAAGCTGGTAGGGGTATCCAGAAGCGCTTATTACAAATACCGCGACTGCGTTTATTCCTATGAGGAAAAGCTTATGCAGAAAATTATCACTCTTTATATGCTATTAAAGGACGAACCCGGAGTACTTTCAAGCGTATTGGTTTCACTGCACAACCTCAGCGCAAATATACTGACTGTCAATCAAAGCATTCCTATTGACGGCGTCGCAACAGTTACAATATCCCTAAGGCTAAACGAAAGCTTTGAGGAAGCGGTCGCTATGAAATCAATTATCTCTGAATTAAGAGGCGTTGTAGATATACAGCTTCTTTCAGGCGAGTAAATATTATTGGAGGGTACTATGTTAAAATTTGCAGTTTTAGGTTACGGCGTTGTCGGATCAGGCGTAGTGGAGTTGTTCTATAAAAACAAAAGCAAAATAGAAAAAAAAGCCGGTCGTCCAATGGACGTAAAATACATTCTTGACATAAGGGAATTCCCTGATAGTCCATACAAAAATAAATTTGTTAAAACCATAGATGAAATTATAAACGATAATGAAATAAAAGCTGTGGCTGAATGTATGGGCGGAGTAGAGCCCGCCTATACATTTTCAAAAAAATGCCTTGAAAGAGGCATAAGCGTTTCAACTTCAAACAAAGAACTGGTTGCCGCAAAGGGAGACGAGCTTCTGGCAATCGCAAGAGCAAATAACTGCAATTATTTCTTTGAAGCAAGCGTTGGCGGCGCTATTCCGATTATAAGACCTCTTCATAAATGCCTTGCCGCAAACGACATTGACAGCGTCGCAGGAATACTAAACGGAACCACAAATTTTATTCTCTCAAAGATGATTTACGACGGTATGAAGTTTGAGGACGCACTCAGACTGGCGCAGAAGCTTGGATATGCTGAAAAGGATCCGACCGCAGACGTAGAAGGCCATGACGCATGCCGCAAAATATGCATTATATCGTCTCTTGTCTACGGAAAGCACGTATATCCTGACAGCGTTCATACTGAAGGCATATCTGATATTAAGCTTGAGGATGTTCAAATCGTCAACAAATGGGGCGGCTCAATCAAGCTTATTGCAAAGGTATCCGCTGTCGGCAATGGAAAAATACTTCCGATTGTAATGCCCATGATTGTTCCGTTCGACAATCTTATTTCAAGAGTGGACGACGTTTTCAATGCTGTATTGATAAGCGGCGACGCAATAGACAAAACGCTGTTCTACGGCAGAGGCGCAGGTAAGCTGCCCACCGCCAGCGCCGTTTTAGGCGACGTTATAGATTCGGTCAAACATGATAAAACCGTATTCTCTCAGTCATGGGAACCGGCAGAGGACAATTCCTTTATAGAGGATTGGCATAACTTTAAGGCTCCGGTTTATTTCAGAGTTGAAAAACCTGAAAATATACTTGATATAATTAAGAATTTTGAAAAAATAAACGGTATAGCCGGTCAGACAAGCTTTATCACCTCAGAAATGACGCTGAATCATGCCTATGAATTAAAGGAAAAGCTTGAAGCAAATGGAGCGGACGTTGTATCAATGATACCTGTCCTAAAATAATAATGTAATATTTTTATAACGGCACCGTCTGAAAAGCGGTGTCGTTTAATTTAACAATAAAGGAAAGATAAAATGAAACGTATAGTAGCCGGTATACTTGCTCATGTTGATTCAGGTAAAACCACTCTTTCAGAGGCCATGCTCTACCATACAGGAACTATAAGAAAGCCCGGACGTGTAGACCACAGGAATACCTATTTAGACACCGACCGTATTGAAAGAGAACGAGGGATCACTATATTTTCAAAGCAGGCAATTATAAAGCTTGACAACGCCGAAATAACCTTGCTCGATACTCCCGGACATGCTGATTTTTCAACGGAAACCGAAAGAGTTCTCCAGATACTTGATTGTGCGATACTTGTCATCAGCGGCACGGACGGTGTTCAGAGTCATACTGAAACCTTATGGCGCCTTCTTACACGTTATAGCATACCTGTATTTATTTTTATAAACAAGACCGATATGCCGGGAATAGACCGTAAAAATATAATAATCGATCTGAAAAAAAAGCTGGATTATAGGTGCGTCGATTTTGAAAATTCTGATAAAGACCGCCTCTATGAAGAACTTGCCGAATGCGACGAAAGCATTATGCAATACTATCTTGACAATGGAAATGTCAGAGAAGAGGACATTTTAAACGCTGTCAGAAGTAGAGAGCTTTTTCCATGCTGCTTCGGCTCAGCTCTTAAATTGAACGGAATCGAAAGCTTTATGGAAATATTCTGCCGATATGCGCCATCCTCCCCCAACTCTGAAAGCTTCGGAGCCAAGGTGTTCAAAATAACCGAAGACGAATCCGGAAACCGTCTTACACACCTTAAAATAACCGGAGGAAGTCTTAAAGTTAGATCGGCCGTTCACGGAGTTTCTCAGGACAAAAAGGATTGGGAGGAAAAAATTAACCAGATACGCATTTACTCCGGAGAAAAGTTTATAACCGCAAATGAAGTTTACAGCGGAACAGTCTGTGCAGTTACCGGACTTACCAAAACATATTCCGGGGAGGGCCTGGGCATGGAAGCTGATTCCGACGATCCCCTGCTTGAGCCTGTGCTTACATATTCTGTAAAACTGCCGGACGGAACAGATCCTCATGCAGTTATAAAAAAGCTGAGAAAGCTTGAAGAAGAGGATCCCCAGCTTCATATAATCTGGAACGAACAGCATAAGGAAATACATATACAGCTTATGGGCGAAATTCAGCTTGAAATCCTTAAAAACATTATTTACGAAAGATTCGATATAAACGTGCAATTCGGTCCTGGAAGTATTGCGTATAAAGAAACTATCGCAAATAAAGTTGAAGGCGTTGGACACTACGAACCGCTGCGTCACTATGCTGAAGTACATCTCATTTTGGAGCCTCTTAAAAGAGGAAGCGGACTTATTTTTTCAACAGACTGCCGTGAGGATTTACTGAATAAGAATTGGCAAAGACTTATTATTTCACATCTTAAAGAAAAAACGCATATAGGAGTATTAACAGGATCGCCTATAACAGACATGAGAATAACCCTGGTTTCCGGACGGGCTCATGCCAAGCATACTGAAGGCGGAGATTTCAGGCAAGCAACCTACCGTGCAGTACGTCACGGTCTTAAATGCGCGGAAAGTATTCTTCTTGAGCCCTGGTACAGTTTTAAAATCGAGCTTCCCTCCGAAAATACCGGACGGGCTCTTTCAGACATTCAGCAAATGAACGGCAGTTTTGAAACGCCGGCTTCTAACGGGGAATTAACTGTAATATCCGGCAGCGCTCCGGTAGCTTCAATAAGAGATTATCAAAACGAAATAAAAGCATATACCCGTGGAAAAGGAAAGATTTATTTATCTTTCAAAGGCTATGAGCCGTGCGTAAACTCCGAAAGGGTAATTGATGAAATCGGCTACAACAGCGATTCTGACACTGAAAACACTGCGGATTCTGTTTTCTGCTCTCACGGCTCCGGACATGTCGTAAAGTGGAATGAGGTTTATGATAATATGCACCTTGAACGTTACCTTAAAATACATGACAGCTCTTCAGACATAGATATTTTGAAAAAAACGGAAACCTACTATTCACGTATTACAGACGACAAAGAGCTTATGGAAATCTTTGAGCGAACCTACGGTCCCGTACGCAGGGATAAAATACAAGCGTTCAAGCGCAGAAGAAAAAATACTGCGGAAACGGATAACAAGAAAATAAAGCCTGTTCTCAAAGGACCGGAATATCTGCTTGTTGACGGCTATAATATTATTTTTGCATGGGATAATTTAAAGGGTATCGCAAAAAATAATCTTGACCTTGCAAGAAGTCAGCTTATCAATATCCTATGCAATTATCAGGCGTTTAAGCAATGTGAGCTTATATTGGTTTTTGACGCCTATAAGGTTAAAGGCAATACCGGTGAAATAGAAAAAATCCATAATATAAGCGTTGTCTATACAAAGGAAGCGGAAACAGCCGATATGTATATACAAAAGGCGACAAGTCAGATAGGAAAAGACAGGAAGGTAAGAGTTGCAACGTCAGACGGTATGGAGCAGCTTATTATTCTGGGAAACGGAGCCTACCGAGTTTCCGCATCTGAATTTTATGAGGAAGTAAAAACTGTGGACAAAGCGATCAGGGATTTTATTGAAAACCAGAAGTGACTTAGGCGAATTTTACAGATTCTACAGTGCGAACTATCCGTATTAATATAAATAATACAATCTTTGCCGAAAGCTATTGACAACATATTTGAATATGGTACAATAAGGATAAACTAATTTAAAACATAAAAACAAATATGGAGGCAGCAGAATGACCAAAAGGAAAAAAATAGCTATTATATCCGCAATAACTATTGCTTTAATTACCTTAATAATTATAATTTTGATAGTAGCTTTTAAAAAGGACGACGACAGCAAAGGAACGGCATATGTAACTTCCGTATCCGAATGCAATACCGCGTCTGCCTTTTCAATACCCGGAAATCGTTTTGCCGGAGTTGTTGAGGCGCAGAGAGCCGAGGAAATTAAAGTTGATTCTGAAAAAACAGTAAAGGAAATATTTGTTAAAGAAGGCGATTCCGTTGAGGAAGGAGACGATCTTTTTAAATACGACTCTGAAGCTATGAAGCTTGAGCTTGAGGAAGGTCAGATAGAAGTTGAGCGCATGGAAAATGATATCGCTTCTTACAATAAACAGATCAAGGACTTGGAGAACGAGAAAAAAAATGCCGGAGCCGACGCCCAGGTTTCTTACACTACGCAGATACAGGCATTACAGACGGATATCGCAAAAACGGAATACGATATAAAGGTAAAGAATATTTCTCTTGAAAAGCTTAAAAATTCAATTGAAAATTCTGCCGTTAAAGCTACGTCCTCCGGAACTGTTAAATCGCTAAAAACAACAGAAGAGCTTCAGGAGTCCGGCGCAGACGTTATAATGACTATAACCGCGTCGGGCAGCTTCAGAATAAAGGGCAAATTCAATGAGCAGAATATGGGAACTATTACTCAAGGACAGGCTGTAATAATAAGATCAAGATTAGACGATTCCATTACATGGAACGGTTCGGTATCGGAAGTGTCAAATGAACCTGAAGCTAATAACAGCGGCGTAATTGTCGAAGGCGGATCGGATAGTGAAACAGCCTCCTCAAATTATGCTTTTTATATTGATCCTGAAAATACTGACGGACTTGTTTTAGGTCAGCATGTTCTTATTGAAATTGATTACGGTCAAAGCAATGCGGTTGAAAAATCGGGTATATGGCTTTACAGCGATTTTATTGTTGATTATGATACCGACAAGCCTTATGTATGGGCGGCAGACAAGGATAAAAGGCTTGAGAAAAGGTTTATAAAAACAGGACAGACAGATGAAATAAACGGAGACTGTGAAATAGTTTCCGGACTGGGAGAAAATGATTATATAGCTTATCCTTCCGACGATCTTGAAGAAGGAATGAGGGCAGTTACAAATATAGATGATGTAGATAATTCCTGGGACGCCGATCCCGGAGATGAAAATGCTGTAGAACCAGAGGTCGGCGACGGTATTGACGATGGCTTCAACGTTCCCGACGCGGACGCAGAGGGTGAAAGAGCTGACGACGCAGACGACGCTGTTGACAAAATCGCAGAATAGGCGGTGTTTTTATGATTTTAGAGTTGCAGAGTATTTATAAGGACTATTTGCAGGGAAAAGACGCCGTTTCGGTTTTAAAGGATATCTGTCTGTGCGTCGACGAAGAAGAATATGTCGCTATAATGGGACCGTCAGGCTCGGGCAAATCTACGCTTATGAACATTATTGGATGTCTTGACAAACAGACCTCCGGTATATTCTTATTTGACGATATAGATATTGCTGAATGCAGCGATAAAGAGCTGTCTGAAATCCGTAACAGAAAAATAGGATTCGTTTTTCAAAACTTTAATCTTCTGCCAAGAGAATCGGCTATTGAAAATGTAGAGCTTCCTCTTTTATATGCCGGAATCAAGAAAAAGGAACGTCGTGAATTAGCCGAACAAGCGCTTATAAAAGTAGGACTTAAAGACAGAATGACGTTCAGACCGACTCAGCTTTCCGGCGGTCAGAAGCAAAGAGTAGCAATTGCAAGGGCAATTGTAAATAACCCAAGATTACTTCTGGCAGACGAGCCTACCGGAGCGCTGGATACAAAATCCGGCGAACAGGTAATGGAAATTTTCAGAGAGCTTAATTCAGAAGGCGTCACAATAGTTATGATAACTCATGAACGTGAAATAGCCGAGCACGCCAGACGAATAATGACCATACGCGACGGAGAAATCTATAACGACAGCAATGGGGGTGGAGTAAAATGAAAACTGCCGAAAAGGTCATTATTGCAGCCGTTTGCGCAGCAGTCGCCGCAAGCGGTACATTCGGAGGATATAAATACAATCAGATAAGAAAGAAAAATAAAGCGATAGTTGACGTTACACCCGTAAGCAATATGTCAAACAGCTACTGGGGAGATAATCTCGAACTACAAGGAACTGTCAGCTCAGGAGACGTACAGAAAATCATGCAGGACGAATCGCAGCTTGTCGACAGTATACTTGTTAAAAAAGGCGACGCTGTAAAAAAAGGCGACACGATTTTAAAATATGACATGACGCTGCTTGAGCTTGACGCGGCGCAAAAGAAAAACGATCTTGCCGTAATAGACGATAATATAAATCAAGCTAATAAGGAAATCAGACGTCTTCAGAATCTTAAGCCTTCCGAAGCAATTCCTCCCATGCCGGAGCCCACCGAACCTCCTACACAGCCGCGTCCGACAGTTCAAACCGTCAAAGCCATTAAAGATACATCAAATGTGATATCCGGAAACGGAAGCGCTGATGATCCGTTTATCTTTAATTGTTCCGGCGACACTGTCGTATCCGCCTCTTTTCTTAATCATCTTAGATCGTCAAAATCATACGCAGATTTTTATATATATGAAAACGACATTCTTATATATGCTTGGAAAGTAAATGGCAGCGATATAACAGAGGAACAAACGGAAGACTGGACAGTTGGAAAAAACGTTATTGTAAACGGCAACGGCAGTATAACAGTTGATTTTTCCAAAAAGGTATTCGGTACTCTTCAAACCTATTCTACCGAAGACGATTACCCACAAGAACAATTTGACAACAGCATTTCACAGAGTGATTACGAGCAAAGCTATATAAAATCCGGTTCAGATGATTACATTTATTCAAAGGCTGAAATAGCAAAAATGATTTCTGATAAACAGGACGAAATAAAGAAATTAGAGCTTGATAAAAAGTCGGCTGATATAGCGTACCGTCAGGCTCTTAATAAAAAGGAAAGCGGACAGGTAAAAAGCAGTATTGACGGAATCGTTACAGAAGTCAATATGGGTACGGAAAATGCCGATTCTACTTCTCCCCTGGTAGTCATTCAAGGCAGCGCAGGCTTAAGCGTTACTATTTCAATAGGCGAGCTGAATCTCGATAAGATAGCAGTCGGAGATATAGTCAATATTACCTCCTACGATACCGGCGCTATGGCAGAAGCAGAAATAACATCTATAGATATGACGCCGGTTTCATATACGTCGGAAAACTGGAATGAAAACCCTAACAGCAGCACATATAGCTTTAAAGCAAAAATCACAGAAGATACCGAGGGCTTCAGCGTCGGAAACTGGGTAGGGGCAACAATTTCAGAAGCCGAAGAAAACGGCAGTCTATATATCCCACTGCACTATACCCGTGAATTAGACGGAAAGTATTACGTAATGAAATCCGATGACAACGGCAAGCTTAAAAAGCAGTATATTAAAACGGGGAAAATTATTTACGGTAACGAAATAGAAATAAAAGGCGGACTTTCAAACGACGATACAATATGCTTCCCATACGGCAAAAACGTCAAGGAAGGCGTTAAAACCCGTGTAATCGACGAAGTAAAGTGGTAAGGAGGCAAAATATATGTTTGAAAATATCAGATTATCATTTAAAGGGATTTTTTCTCATAAAATACGTTCTCTGCTGACCATGCTTGGTATAATCATTGGAATTGCCGCTATTATAGCAATTGTATCTACAATAAAGGGAACGAACGAGCAAATTAAAAACAATCTGATCGGCTCAGGAAATAATACAGTTAAGGTTCAGCTTTATCAGGGAGATAGTGTTTTTGATTTTCAATATCAGGAAATTCCCGCCGGCATACCGGTAATCGAAAGTGAAACTAAGGAAAAGCTTAAAAAGCTTGACGAAGTAGAAAAAGTTACTTTATACAGACAAAGACAATACTGCGACAGCATTTTTTATCTTAACAATCAGCTTTCAGGCGGAACTGTAATAGGGGTAGACGAAGACTATTTTTCAACAATAGGATTAAGAATAAAATCCGGTAAGGGATTTTCTGTGAAAGACCATAGTCAAAATCAAAAGGTCGCTATAATTGATACTAATGCTGAAAAAAGCTTATTTCTGGGAGAAGATCCGATAGGCAAATCAATAGATATAAGCGGAGAGCCCTTTACTGTAATCGGCGTAGCGGTTCAGAGCAGCAAATTTGAGCCTGTTATAAATTCAATTGAGGATTATTACACATATATGACTAATTCAAGCGGCCAGGTATTTATTCCCTCGCAATCATGGCCGATTACCTTTGGTTACGACGAACCTCAAAGCTGTGTTGCAAAGGCTTCCGATACGGACAGTATGACGGCAGCAGGTAAAAAAACCGCCGATATTCTCAATGCAAATCTAACAGTAAACAGTGAATCTAATATAAAATACAAAAGCGAAAGCCTTCTTGAACAGGCAAAATCCATGCAGGATTTAAGCTCTTCAACCAACAGCATGCTTATTTGGATAGCAAGCATTTCATTGCTGGTAGGAGGAATTGGAGTTATGAATATCATGTTGGTTTCCGTAACGGAAAGAACCAGGGAAATCGGATTAAAAAAAGCTCTCGGTGCAAGAAAGCGCCGAATACTCGGACAATTCCTGACAGAGGCCTCGGTGCTGACAAGCATAGGAGGAATAATAGGGGTCGGAGCCGGTATAGGCCTGGCTCAGATAGTATCAAAATTTGCAGAAGTACCTGTCGCAATAAGCGGCGTTTCCATTGTTATTTCAGTAGTATTTTCAATGGCTGTGGGTATAGTTTTCGGTCTTATTCCATCTGTAAAAGCGGCAAATCTTAATCCTATAGACGCTTTGAGGTATGAATAAATAAAACTATCTGAACGCCGATATCAGTACAATTAGCTTTATAATTATAAAAATAGCTTCACAATTATAAAATTGTGAAGCTATTTTTATTACATTATCAATATACTCCAGCCCGTCTATGTCAATTCCAGCCGGACGTGGTCGTGCTGGATATTATACTGCCCTCCACAGCCTCTCTGCCGTTAATACTTTTCGAATTTCACATAAATCCCTCTTAACTTAGCGCTTTTTCACCAAATCGGCAATGTCATTTTCATCGTCAACCTGCAAGATTCTATTCTCCATTTTTTCACTTGCTTTCTTCGAATTCTCGCCTAAAAACGAATCGTCACCTTTTCTTGCGGAGCTTTAGCTCAATATTTGCCCTTTCCGCTGCTTCCTGAATCAATCCTGCGGCAAAAGCGCTTTTCTCTTTAAGCGTTCGCGTTCTCATTTCAGAATTACTTTCGAGCCGTTCAATCACATTTCGCAGCTCCTGTAATTCCAAGAGGTTTACAGCCACACAAAAGAGCGTCTTTTTCCGGCCGTCATTATATCCAGACAGGAGAATGTTCAGTATTTTTACTTTCTCTGCCTGCTCTGCATTGTAGGCGTCTATTCCAATCTGCCTGGCCTTTGCCAGATCATTTTTCCGGCGACGGGCAGTAATAAATGAGTCATAATCCTCTATATGCTCATATCTCCCGCAAGGGTATTTGCCGCATTGACAACAATATTCTACGCCGCCATGCTCCATACTGCACCTTGCAATTTTACAAGACTGGTTTCCCTCCCCGCCACCGCAGCCCGGACAATGTTTACTCAAAAACATAGGGCACAGCCCGCAGTTCAATCCGCAGAGGGACAGTAATTGATTTTGTCTGTTAAATCCCTTCATAATACCTCATGCGCCTCCATTTAACTAAATATCTTGTCCAAACGCCCGAAATTGCTTATGCCATGACGAAAAATAACAATCTATGTAAAAACTATATTTTTAGATTTTCTAATGCTTCAGAATTGTTTTCAATTATTTTTCCGACTATTTGACATTGCTTTATATTTTCACAGTCTCCACAAGTTTCAACGCCTTTGTCAAGCGCACATTTTCTTATCGGACATAAACTACTGCAAAACGGCGTTTTAACGTCGTCTGCACGGCAGCCCATGCAATTAATCATATCGGCGGTAATCGCGACTCCGTTTAATTCGCTCCAAAGTTTTGCGGTTTTTTCACGCAGTTCATGATTATCCTTCAGCGTTGCAAGCCTTGCGTCGCACTTTTCACAGTCAAGTCCGCAGTAAGCGATAAGTTTTCTCATTTTTGTTTCCTCCAAACGTTATTGTAAATACATATCTGAGACTTATATTTTATAAATTTATCTGACGGAATCATTTTCGCCGTATTTTTCTTTTACCGTCAGAAAATATATACCGTGCTTCAGCTTACCCTACAGATTGTAGAAAATTAACACTACCCGTTCTCCTCAGTTATTGATCAGAATAGTCGTTAACGCTTTGTGCGGCTGCCCGATAAATAAGAATCTGTCAAATTATAAAGTTGGCAATTCCATATATTAAATGGCAAACTGTAAAAATTGAAATTGGAATAATTGCTATTTTATTCTTTCTGTCAATAGCATACGCTAAAAATGCCAAACATGGAGGAACGGTCAAGCCTAATATAACAAACGCATTTACAACACCAATATAATAAACAATCCAACTTATAAAATACATAAAACAGCAAATGATTCCAGTTATAATTAACGGTGATATACAGATTTTTTTACATTCTCTATTTCTAAAAACACACAGAATAGTAATCATCAATACTTGGCATATTGAAGCCACTGAATCAAGTGTTTCCGTAATTGAATCCATTCTCAATACATCGTTTGGCGCCGGAGCAGCAAACCAAATAAAATTAGGTATCATGATAATTAAGAATAGCAATAAGCAACCAACGTCAAAACCGAACTCATATTTTTTTAGCATCTAAATACCTCGAAGCCTTCGATTTCTATATTAAAATTAATTTATTATTTCATTTGCAGGTTCGCCATAAACCTGCTCCAACAGCATCCGCCAACAACGCAAGATTATCTTCTTCCGCAAGCCAAGGGGGTAAAGTCAAATGCCTTCATTCGGCCAAACCTTTCGTAAGTCTTTTATTTCTTTTAATTCTCCTAAATTTACCATAGTACTATTCCTCCATTTTCAATATTCACTTTTGTACTTTTGACATCAATACTACGGTCTCCACATGGCTCGACAGTACACTCTGTACGTCATATCTGCCACGTGCACTTTATAACGTTTGTTTTTTTCTATCGTTAATTTATGTGTACTGTGAAAAAGTGTACACGAACTCGTTTGTCAGTTCTCTTTAAAATTGTCTGTACATGCTTTATCTCAGTATAATCTGTATCCACGTCTACTATATCAGTTTCACGTAAATAAGGAAACTCATACTCGTTTAAATATTTGATAAACTTCTTGTGAAATTCATCAAAACCTGCCATTGTAGCATAAACCAAAATAACAGCATATGGGCAACCATTAGGATCATAGTTTTTCAGTACCTTGTCAATATGTATGCTCAGCTCATTCTGATCTAACGATGATAATTTTAATGCTTCAATCATAACAACTGGCATCCCATCTTTAAGAAGCTGAATGTCAATAGAACCTGCATCTTTTCCGCTAACTGAATCACCTTGTCTAGTTTGGTCTACCTTCTCATACTTCATACCAAGCATGTCGCGAATAAAATCATTCATCTCATTTTCTTTACTTGTATGTGTATATGTATGATTTTTCTGAAGGTTAACAACACTCATCAATATATCTTTAACCAGCGCTTCCTCATCAATTCTTACATCGCTAATCTCTTTTTCAATAACTGTGGGTTTATATTCATCAAGCTTTTTGTCCAGTGCTAGTAACTTAGACTCAACATCATCGAATTTCTTCTTATCTCCGAGTCCTGTAAAGTGTTGTAGTTTGTGAATTATTTCCGCAACAATTGTTTCCTCTCTCAACGCAGACAATTCAATAATAAGCTCATCACGCCATCTAATAAATTTGGAATCCTTATAAATCATCTCTACACCCATCGAGGCATTAGTTCTCTTACGTTCTCGAAAATCATATCCTGAAAAAAAGGTAATATCTTCATTTGAAAATCTCGACCTTATCTCTGGGATTTGATTAATTAATTCTCTTATTTTATCCGGTTCAAACATGCAACTCCTTCTTTCTGGAAATCTTAATAAATTTCACGTTTCAATCTTTCAATCAAAGTGATGTCTGCTGGAAGCCATTGTACGCTATCTAACTCATCCTTACTTAACCATTTAGCATCTTCTGCCTCTTTAAGAACAAGTTTTCCTTCAATCACCTCGCACCAGAAACAATCCATAGACAAGTGGAAAGCAGGATAATCATATTCGATGGTACCAATCAATTCTCCAACCTTAATGTCAGTTTCCAGTTCTTCTTTTATTTCTCTGACGAGGGCCTGCTGAGGTGTCTCGCCGGGTTCTATTTTTCCACCCGGAAACTCCCACTGGCCCTTAAATTCACCATAACCTCTGGCTGTGGCAAATATTTTATCTTCACAACGGATAACCGCCGCTACAACTCTAATTGTTTTCATCATTGCCTCATTAAATAAACTCTAATAGCTTATTGTTCATACAGAATTCATAACCCATCTTCTTAACGCCAACCTTATCAAATTCCACAGCAATTGAGGCCCCTTCAATAGCAGTAATAACACCAACTCCGAAGGTTTTATGTTTTACCTGTTTTCCAACAATATCCGCTGGAATAACCACAGGTGGCTTTGGTTCAGGCTTAGGAATGACGGGCTGTACGACAACCGGTACTTTTCCTTTATTCTTTTTCTTATCTGCCACCATTTTCGCATATTCTGCATCTACATTTTTACCACGAGACTTATAGTCCTCCATATCCTTAAAGACAAACATCTGTGGCTTCTTAACATCATTATCCGGCACAGGACGAACAGGGAACATCCAAACTCTTCTGTCATTTCCATCTTCACCAGGCTGAATTTCAGTATAAGGTTTACCTACAAGCTCTATTCTGCCGCAATAAACATATTCGCCAGCGTCCATAACCTCAAACAGGTGAACATCAACACCATTTCTTCCGCACTCAGCTAATGTTGCATTCTGGGCCCAGTTAATATCCTGGTCACCGGATTTTCCCATACCTGTGTAATGAAGAACTCCTCCGATCCACTTATCGTGGTAGATTCCCTTTGTATAATCAGAGACGATAACGAGCGTATTGGTAGTTCTTGAACAGCGCATTCCGCCCATGTTACCACACTTAAAAGTCTCAACAACATCTGCGTTCTTTAAAATCTGTCCTATTTTTAATCCTGGATCGAATGCCATTGTCCATACCTCCTATACTTTTAGAATTTAACTCCAGCTCTTGGTTTTAAGCAATTCTGCAATCTGCTCAACATCAGGCATTTCATCAATTCCTAAAAGGGTAGATAAATCAAAAATTCTTGTTCCCATCGAACCGCCTGATGTTATCTTCTTAAAGTCAGTTTCATAGAACTGCTCAACGAAGAAGTATCTATGTTCTATGGTTCTTAAATCATATCCATGCGAATCACCATCGGCCATTGCTTTTGCAATCATCTGCTTACGTTCATCTGTCAGCTCACCAAATTCAGGTGTATATTTAACTCCTGTTTCAGTTTCAATTGCTGTAATACGAGCGCATATTTTTCCGATAGCACGTACACTCTTTTGCTTATATAAGCCGAGATAATCATGAGCCCTAAAACCACGCTCAGCCTTATCATAATAAATATTGTTGTTGATATTAAAATCAATCGTTGTGCCAGCAAGCTGCATACGCAGATACTTCCAGGAATCTGATACTGGAATTAATCCATCTTTATAGCAGTAGTTTAAGTAATCCTCTAATACATCCTGCATTTCATAATCTCTATCATCAATAACATCTCGAATGGCGTTAGCCATCATTTCAAATGTTGTGTTGATATGCACTACCGGGTAAGTTTGAGTCTCATTATATTCCTTTAGCTGCTTTTCAAAATCAGCCAGCTTTTCATCTGCCATCAATTCTGAAGCAAGCGTAATCATTATCTTGTTCTTTTCCTCGCCAAAGGACTTCAAATGTCTCATTAGCTGGTCAGCATAGAACCAATCTGTCAGCTTAGTCTCTACCACAATTTTGAAGCCTTCCTGAGTTATCGTTGCGTCAGGTATGCTGTCTACGCTCTTTTCCTGTAATGTGAAAACCAACTCTGGTTCAAAGGAATCAGCAAAGTATTCTGATTTCAAAAATCTGAAGAATTTATCTGATGAATAAGAATATAAGCGTGACAGAAGCAACATTGTGTTGGCTGTAGCCACGTTTTCTTTTTCATGATATCTCTGAAAATAATGTATCTTCATTGTGGTAGTTCACCTCCAAAACCATTATCTATTTAAGTACCACACAAAGTGGTCAAATTTTCTTTTTCTATTTTCTACAGTTATACCAAGCTCTTCTAGCTTGCCGGTTATGTAGTCATTGTAGGCCTTATAATTGAAGCTATCCTGCCATTTTTGAATCTGGCCTTTCGTCACATCCGCAAAGTATTTAGGAAGGTATTCCTTCAACACTGTATCCAAAATTGAAAAGTCATCCCTTCCATACAAATTGCTGTTATGATAGCAACAATATTTTGAAGCAAATGAAAATAGGTTTATTCTTCCATTGCTGCGTGCAATGATGTTTACAACCTCTGGATCACCATTTTTTATTCTTTCATCCACATCTGGAATAGCCGCTATAATATTAGCCAGCTCTACCATGCTGATTTTACTCTTGTGCTGGGATAAGTGCGTTGAATTAGTAATGTCTATTAACCCAATCTTCATCGCCACTACATCCGGATCTGTATTTGACGGAAACTTTTTCAAGCATCTTGTTATTAATTCATTTTCCGGTCCATAATTATCCGTTCCTTGGACTAGCGCTTCTATTTCTTCGAGTGTTTCATCTGATATAACGTCACCAGAAACATCGCGCATTTCTTTTTTATTAGACGTAGCAGTTTTTTCAGGAAGCTTAACTTCTTCACCGGACAGTGAATAATACGATGGATTGCTTCCAGAACGAACAACTATGCCCTTATCCACCAGTACCTTGAGAGCCGCATAGATATTAGGGCTGTGATTTTTATCACCATAGATAGCTTCCGCTAAAGCACCCTGTGTCATTGTCTTATTTAAATTAAGCAAATTTACAATATCTTCTTTTTGGCTCATTAGTGCACCTTCTTACTGTTCTTTGTTTTTTTATATATTTTCCACTTTTAACTCTCTGGTCGTCTGGCTTTTCCGCATCAGCAGGAATGGCCCAATAGGAGCCAATCTTCATTGCACCTGGAATACGACCTTCTGTACACAACACTTGTATTCTTCTAATTGAGATGCCCCATCTATCGGCTGTCTGTCTAATTGATAAATATTCCATTCTTGCACCTACTTTTCTTTGCCTACGGTTACTTTATATATTATATACCAAACCACGAACAAAATCAATCCCTCCTCAAAGCGACAAAACGGCAAGCTCGAAAGCCTGCCGCCACGTTCTGTTTCTTATCGCTCTATATCCAAGTCTACACCTGCTTTGAAGCAAACTGTAAATTTATCTTCATACACCTTTATTTTCTCGATATATTTCCTTACCATTGACTCATCATATTCTGTCAGTTCATGATTTGCTGCTTTTAAGAAATCTTCTAATTCCTTGATGCGTTTTTTAAAGCCTTCTGTTTCTGCCTTTGCCACCAGAAGCCCTTGCTTTTTATCTCTAAGCAGGTCAATCTCATCAGCCAAAGCCGTATAATCCTTTTTTGCATGAGCCAGTTTCACCAGCTGCTGTTGTTTTTCAGAAAGCACCGTATTTATCTTTTCAAGTTCGCCGGAATTGTCGTCTGCCAGTGCTATTTCAATATTCTGCATCAAAATATTCAGTGTTGATGAAGAACTTCTTACAAGAAGGTTTATGGCTTTTACCGTAGCTTGCTGCAGCTCTATTTCTTGAACAGTCGGCGCATCGCATATCGCCGGGCCATTTTCTACCCTTGTACAGCAACGCCATACGATAGAATGCTTACCTCGATTATTCCAGGCAATTCTGCGGTAAATATCGCCGCACTTTGAACAGGTGCAAATACTTGAAAGTGCGTATTTGCTGGAGTAAACTCGTTTCTTTTTATTCCCTCACCGCTAAACAGGTTGGCTCTTCGTACCATTTCTTCTTGCACCTGGGTGAAAATATCTCTAGGAATAATGGGCTCCTGGCTATCCTTTACGTAATACTGTGGAACAGAGCCATCATTCTTAATTCTGGTCTTTTCAATAAAATCCGTTGTAATAGTCTTTTGCAGAAGCGCATCACCCATGTATTTTTCGTTCTGTAAAATGCCCTGCACTGTACTGAGATGCCATTTATATCGTTTTCCACCGATCTTGATTTTATCTCGCTCAAGGCCACTGGCTATATCTCTAAAGCTGGCGCCTTCTAAGTATTCTCTAAAAATACGCCTTACTATCTTCGCTTCTTCTTCATCAATAATCAAATTTCCTTCCTCGTCCTTTGTGTACCCAAGGAAGTGATTGTGGTTGATCTGCACCTTTCCATCTTGGTAACGAAACTGCAAACCTAGCTTTACGTTCTGAGAAAGGGAAGCTGATTCCTGCTGGGCCAAGGAAGCCATAATCGTGAGAAGCAGCTCACCGCTGGCCTCCAGCGTATTGATATTTTCCTTTTCAAAAATTATAGCGATATTCTTTTCCTTGAGCTGCCTTACGTACTTCAGGCAATCGATGGTGTTTCTGGCAAATCGGCTGATGGATTTTGTTATTACCATATCGATTTTACCGGCCATGCAATCCTCAATCATACCATTGAAGCCTTCACGCTTCTTAGTGTTAGTTCCAGAAATACCATCGTCAGTGTAAATGCCAGCAAGCTCCCATTCTTTATTTCTTCCTATGTAATCGGTGTAATGCTGCACCTGCACTTCATAGCTACCAGCCTGCTCATCGCTGTCAGTACTAACTCGGCAGTACGCTGCGACTTTTAGCTTTGGTTTTTCTGCAGCTTTTGCAATTCTATTGCCGGGCCTTTTTCTGGCCGGAATTAAGGTTACGTTCTCATTCATGTTTTTCCTCCTCGATTAACCCATAGGCGTATTCCGCCTGCTGGTATGGGTTTTCATAGCGCTGTTGGACTTTTCCAATACGGTATTGAATGTTTTCTGCAACAGGCGTTTGCTTTATATAATCTCGAATACGGTTCTGTGACCTAGCATTACTGTTTCGCTGCTCCTGCACCTTCTGGAAAAGCTCATCATCTATAAGCTGCGGATAATACTCATCGCCCAGGTAAACTTCATTTCTTAGAAGCCTGCCAATGACGGAGTGTGTCTTGTCAATTCCTACCTTAACCGCTGCTGCCCTCATAGAACCGCAATTCAAAAATTCTATAAAAAGTTGTCTTACTTTCTCTGCAATCGACTCATCAATAACCGCTTGACCTTTTTCTATTTTATAGCCGTATGGCGTATGCGTCATATTCACACCAACCCTTCTGTCAGCTTTAAGCCGCACTTTAATTCAAAGAGCACTTCACTTCTAGACTGAACAATGATGCGCTCGATGTAATCCTGCATTAAGGCGTCATCGTAATCTATGACATTGTTTTTCTTAGCCATAAATCGAAGTAGCTTCTGGGCCTCTTCTAAATGCGTCAAATCACCATTGACGCTTTTGGAAATGAGGTCTTTTTCTTTACTTAGCCTGTCCGCTTCAATCAACAACGAATTTCTCTCTGCGTGGTAAAGCTCAGGTTCAATGTATCCGGCGCTCATAAGGTTTACCATTACATTTTGCTGCTCCAGATTTTTCTCAATCTGCGTTTCCAGCTCTAGTACCTGGTGCAATCGATCTTTGTTATTGGTGCCTTTGAGCCCGGCCACAAAAGGCTTTAACACCTGTTCATGGCAGGCTTGCAGTTTTTTCATCATTCGTACCAGCGCCTTTTTAATATCCTCGTCCTTGATATAAAGCATGCTGCAGGAAGCCTTGTCTTTGATATGGCTGCAACAGGTCCAGGCAATATAATCGCCGCTTGGTTTGTAGTGGGTTCTGCGCTTAAAGGTAGCGCCGCACTCACCGCAGATGATTTTTCCTGATAAGGCATATCGGTTCAGGTATTTTGCATCACCGGCCTCGATGCCTTTTTCTTTACCGCGCTGGGCCATAACCTCTGCGGTCATTTCAAAAACCTCATGGCTGATAATCGGCTCATGGTGATTTTTGCACATATACATGTTTCGCTCACCATAATTGGTATGGCGATTGAAATTATCGTCCGTATAAGTTTTCTGGAAAACAACGTCGCCAGTGTATTTCTCATTTTTCAAGATTCCCTTAACCGTTGAGGAATGCCACTCGTTTCCACGCTTCGATGGAATGCCGGCTTCGTTCAACCATTTTGCAATGATGTATGAGCCCTGGCCGGAAATGGTACGCTGGAAGATTTCCTTCACCACCTCAGCCTCCTCAGGCACAATCACCATCTTACCATCAACGTTTTCATAACCGTATGGCGGATAGCTGATAATAAAGGTACCTGCTTCGTAGCGGTGTTTAATGGACCATTTGCTGTTTTCCGAAATGGATCTGGACTCGCTTTCTGCAATCGAGCTTAGAATGGAAAGCATAAGCTCTGAGCTCATGTGCTCGGTGTCGATGTTTTCCTTTTCAAAATACAAATAAATGCCAAGCTTTGAAAGGCTATGCACCATTTCAAGGCAGTCGGTTGTATTTCTAGAGAAGCGGCTAATGGACTTTGTTATTACACGGTCAATTTTGCCGTCTTCACAATCCTTCAAAAGTCTAAGCAGGCCGTCACGTTTTTCTACCTTAGTGCCGCTAATTCCCTCATCTATGAGAACACCTTTAAGATACGAAAGAAAAGTGGAGTTGAGGTGGAGCTGAGGAGTATTTTAGGTGGAGCTGCGCCTTTTACAAAAAACCGAGAGATTTTCGCAATGAAAACCTCTCGGTAATGTAAAATACAATTAAGTTTTAATTTGGGGTTGTTTTATAGGAAAAATGCCGTGAATTTTACGCCGCTTTTTGTATTTTCCATTTTATATGGGATACCGTGATGACCTAAGATTGTTTTTGTGATATACAATCCCAAACCGCTTCCTCCGCTATTTCGATTACGGGATTTCTCCACCCGATAAAAAGGCGTAAACAGTTGTTTCAAATCTTCCTCGACTATATGAACACCTGAATTTTCCACTGAGAATATGCCGTCCTGTAATGATACTGTTACCACAGCGCCTATCGGGGAATAAGCCGCAGCGTTGCCGATGACATTGGTAAATACTTTCTCAATTAGCCGACCATCGCCCTCATAATGAAAGTCGGGCTGTATTTCCATATTCAGTTCCATTTCTTTATCTTCCATTAGACCACTATTTTTTCGGCAGACATTTTGCAGCATCTGACTAATATTTAGGTCGGAGCGTACAAGCTGAAAATCGCTGCCGCCCATCTTTGCCGATAACATAATTTCTTTCACGATATGCTCCATATCACCCACCGTTTTCAGACAGTGGCGCAGATAGGTATCTCTGTCCTTATAATCGCCAACCTTGTAAAGCATTCCTTCCAGTTCGCCTTTAATAATTGCAATCGGAGTTTTCAGTTCGTGGGAAACGGAAGTAAAGAAATCAATCCGTTGTTTTTCCTGCTCCCGTTCCTTCTCAATATCCTGCTGTAATTGCTCGTTTGCTGTTTGCAGGCTGTCAAGAGCAGCACTTAACCGCCCCGACATCTCATTCAGACTGGTTGCTAAAACGCCGATTTCGTCTTGCCGCTTTATATCGCATTTCCAAGTCATATCAAGCTGTGTCATTCGTCTGGCGACACTGCAAATATCCACCAATGGCTTTGAAAAATAGCGGGAGCAAACGAAAGCTCCGATAACAGAAATAAGAAGTATCATCACGGCGATAAAGGGCAGGAGCTTAATTAAGACATCATAAGACTGCGTTACAGCTATGAGAGAAACAATAGCAGAAAGTCGGTAAGTCTGTCCGTTCTGCACAAATGTTGACGAACAGCTCATCGACAGAGACGATGAGAATATGTCCGCACCATCTTCTGCATTAGCGAAATTTACTGAGAATACGCTATTTTCATTTTCGTCAGTGATTTCAACGGTGGCATTGTTCTTCATAGAGAACTCAAGGATGCCGTCAGAGCTTTCCTCCCAACCGTATTGCTCTAACATTTCCACCATTCCATAGAAATCTGATGTGACCTGATGCTCAAGCTCTGTCTGGTAATTCTTAGGGAGAAACACCATTACCATACTATAAATGATGATGCAGCAGCCTATAAGCAGTACCATCATACTGATGAAAGTTTTTGCCTGAATGCTTTTACTGATTTTCTTTCTCAATTTTATATCCCACCCCTCTGATTGTTTCTATGTAATCCACACCCAATTTTCTGCGGATATTTTTAATGTGTGTATTTACAATCTTTGCATCTCCGAAGTAGTCATAGCCCCAGATTGTATTAAGCAGATTATCCCTTGTAAACACACGCCCCTGATTTTCTAGAAAGAGCTTTAATATCTCAAACTCCCGTGTTGTGAGAGGAATGCTCTCTCCGTTTACAAATACGTTAAAGCTATCAATGTCTAAGGATATTTCCTTGTAGTGAATTATGGTATTCTCGTTCTGGTTTCCTTTTTCCGTTCGGCGCAATACCGCTTCTATCCTGCGTACGACAAGGGGCATCGTAACTGGTTTCGTGATATAATCATCTGCCAATACGTCAAAGCCTTTTATCTGGCTGTCATCATCATCCCGTGCGGTCAGCATAATAATGGGGACTTGGCTTTCTTTTCTAATCAGCTCGCAGACCGCAAAGCCGTCAATTTTCGGCAGCATCAAATCAAGCAGCACTAAGTCGGGATTATATCTGTGGAATTTTTCAATCCCGTCAAGTCCATCGTCCGCTAATACCGTGATATATCCTGCGTCCTCAAGAAACGCTTTCATAACATTTTGTATTGCTTTTTCATCGTCTATTATCAAGATTGTTTTTGACAACATAAACACCTCCATTTACAGTTTATCAGAGGAATGTGGAGTTACGGTGGAGTTGGCACATTTTTTATTTCCTTTTTTTCGGGTGTCACTTGGTTTGCTCGCTTTTTTCGGTATAAGCCACACTCGGCTAATATTTATAGCTCCGTCAATTCGGTTTTCCTTACACAGCCGTTGCACCCAACGCAGGGATACATTCCATTTTTCTGCGGCTTCCTGTGCCGTCATATTAATAAGCAGGTGTTCCGTATCCATAAATGGAACTACTACCAACAGGAAAACTATGCTGTGCCACTACATCACCGTTAGGATGAGCTGTATCACTCGTATTTCCTTCCACAGTATAAACTATCCCATTTTCACATTTCTCCACAATTCCCACATGGTCTGTTTCTCCATCATTTTCCCAATCGTAAAAAATAATGTCACCTGCCTGCGGCTCATAGTTTCGGTCTTGCCATTGTCCATTGCCCTTAAACCAATTTGAGCCGTCCACACAGCCTGCAAATTTGGGTAGGATTCCACTTTCCAGATAACCGCATTGGTCGGCACACCAAGATACAAAGCAGGCACACCATTCCACACGGCTTTCAAACGGATACCACGACCAATAGGGCTGTCCGCCCTCATTGCCGAGCTGTGTTAAAGCGACCTCGACAATGGCTTGATTGCCGCCGCCCGTAAATGCCCGTCCGTATGGATAGTACCGCAGGACGTGGGAAACATACTGCGTATCGCCGTAGCTGTCCCACCCTAAGCGTTCTGCCTGTGTGGTAGAAAACTCTACCGCATTGGCATAGGAATATCCTCCATAGTTGGTTTTCGCCCACGAGATATAGCCGTTGCCGAAATTGTAGCCCTGCAAAGCAAGTTTGATACGCTCCATATCAATCGGGTTTTCCACCTCCGCATCACTTAAGCAGGCGGCTAAATTCTGGATACCTACATTGATGGAATACTCTGGGTCGGTAATGCCGTTTGGCGTATTCGGGTAACGGGTATTGTATCCGCACTCGGAAGCCTGCATCGGGTCATTCCCACGCCCTCCAGATTCCTGCATCATCACCGCCTTAATCAGCTCCGTATATTCAGAAATACCGTGCTGCCTTGCATACTGCTGTATCAAAGGCTCATAGGCTTCCACCTCGGCACTAACTGGCGTATAGGAGTTGCTGTTGCCGCCACCGCCGAATAAGGATACCGCACAACCAAACAGCACGATGATAAGGATAATCAAAACCGCAACCCAACCGCCTGCGATAATGGCAGAAATCAGAGCCTTTGTGCCTGCAATGATTGCCTTGACAGCGGCGATAGTCGCTCTGACTGCCGCCTTTGTCGCTTGGGCAGTAGCCTTTGCCGTTGCTTTCGCTGCTTGTGCCGCCTTTTGTGTCGCCTTAACAGAAGCCTGTGCGGTTTTCTGTGCCGCTTTTGCCGAAGCCTGTGTGGTCTTAATCGCAGCCTTTGAAGTGGAATGAGCCGTTTTGACACCTTTTTCGGCTGACTTTACCGTACCTTTGGCGGCAGTTTTGACCGTTTTCCCTGTACTTTTGGCAGACTGTTTTATCGTCTTTTCCACCTGCCGCTTCGTCTTGATGGTCGGGGCAGGGGTATCGGGAACAGCCGCACGGTTAGCCGTACTTTGACGGACGGCAGAGCCGCTTCGTGCAGAAGCCGCCTGTGCCTGTTTCTGCTCGGCAGCTTTCATTGCCCGTTTGGTCTTAAAATCGGCAATCTTATCCTTTGCCTTAACGACATTTTTCTTTGTGGTCTGCACACTTTTCTGACCCTGCTTATTGAATTGGTGGATGCCCTCGTCCTTGATACGGTCAGCCGCATAGGACACCTTATCGGAAGCATACTCAGTAGCAGAGCTTTCCTCAGAATAATAGCCCTGTTCCGCCTTATCCTTTGTCTTGGCATAGGCAGATTTCATACGCTCGCCTGCAATAGCCGCCTTGTCAATGGTCTTAATCGTACCCTTGACCGCATCTCTGGTCTTTATATTCGCCATACAAAACCTCCTTTCCCAGAAGTTTTGCGGTCATATCAAGCTACCTTTTTTGCCACCACCACAAGCCTGCCGTTCTGGGCAGAGTATTCGCAGGTGAAAAGGGTAATCAGCCTGTCACCGTATGCGGCACTTACACCTGTGTCATACAGGGTAAGCTCCTTACACTTGGCGACATACGCATCAAAGGCTTCTTCATTTTCTGCATCCACAAAATCATAGTAGCGGAAACCCTCCGAGCTGTACGCAACAGTCTTGAACACAGCCACGATTTCATATTCCGCCTGTTCGGTCAGCGTATCAAACTGAATGGTCTTGTGCTTTTTATAAAAGCTCTCTGCCTTGTAGTCCTCCAACGCACCGAACATCTTGCCGCCCTTGATGTGATGACCGTAAATCACAAGGTTGTCGCTCTCTGAAAGGTTGCAGTTCTCTTGGATATAGGGCGTTCCCAAATCACTGTATGCCTTTTCAAAGTTGTGCTTCAGATAGAAGTTCGGATTGTTCGGTGTCTGCATCACAGGATAACTGAGCTTCGTGCCGGCAATGGAAATCCAACCGACCATATCCTCATTTTGCAGATACAGCTCCCGATATTTCGCAAGGACATCTTCGCCCTCACTCACGGGCGTATCTTCTGGGATTGTTTCTTCGGGAGCGTTCTCCACCACCTCGGCAATCTGTTCAAAGGCTTCGGTCTGTTCCTCCACCTGTGCGTTGTGGTGGTAAATCTGAAAGCCGCAAAAAGCCGCCGTACCTAAAAGGCATACGGCGGCAGCGATACAAATCTGTGATATATATTTTTTCATAGCTTCGTCCTTTCTTATCTTGAATGTTCCGTCTGCTGTTTCGGTGCGGGAAGCTCCCTGCAATATTCGGGATACCTTACCTTGATACCCTCCATAAAATACGGGGCGAACTCGCAGCAGAATAAATCCTCTGGCGTGAAGCTCTTTTCCCCTCCCTCCTCCACATAGTTGTTCCAGAGGTTAAAGGCAAGGTGGCAGACCTTGACTGTGCCGCTTGTCTGCCAGCCGCCGTGCATCCCCTCTGGGATAATGCAGTCTGTCTTAAAGTCAAACATCTGATTGATGTTTTTCCTTGTTTCTCCTGCAATGCCCATCACATAGAAAAAGGCTCTGTGATAGCAGTCATTGACTCTGCTCTTATTCATCATTTCCAGAAAGAAATCACGATGAGCCGCAGAGCGAAATCGGATATTAGACATTGAAAATCCTCCTTTCCTAAACCTCACCGAACTTGGTTGTCATCAGCTTATAAAGCTCGGTATTTCTTGGGAACTGATTAACAAACGGCACAAGGGAGCTGCCCACTTTGAGTAATCCCTGCCCTGCGCCCACATTCGTGATATAGCTCATCTGAAGGTCGGAGATATTTAGGAGCTTGGCAAGCTCAATCCTGTCCGTGGACGCTTGGTTTAACATAATGATAAACTCGGAGTTGGCAAGCATCGTCCTTGCCGTATGGCTCTGCAAGAGGTCGTCCACATTCTGGGTAATACCCGTACAATAAGCACCGTATTTCCGCACACGCTTCCAGAGGGTAAAGAGGAAGTTTGCGGAATATTCGTGCTGAAAGAGCAGATAGATCTCATCAATAAAAATAAATGTGTTCCTGCCTTTTGCCCTGTTCTGGGTAATGCGGTTTAAGATACTGTCAAGGACAACGAGCATACCGATGGGCTGTAACTGTTTGCCTAAATCCAGAATGTCATAGCAGATCAGGCGGCTGTGGGTATCCACATTGGTATGCTTGGCAAAGGTGTTGAGAGAGCCGTCTGTGAACAGCTCAATGGCAAGGGCGATTTCCTGCGCTTCTGGCTCGTTCTGCTTTAACAGTTCCTCACGGAAGTCCTGCAAGGTGGGCGGCGTTCCCATATAGTTGCCCTGCTGATAATAGCGGTACACACTCGCCGTACAGCGGTCAATGATGGATTTCTGCTTTGCTCCCAGAGTGCTGCCGCCGATGAGCTGCTCGCAGAGGGATAAAATAAACTCCGATTTCAGAATGACGGGATTTGCGCCGTCGCCGTAATCGGAGTTCATATCCATAGCGTTGATATGGTTTGCGCTTGTGGCGGAGATGTGAATGACCTCGCCCTGCATTGCCTTGACAAGCGGCGAATATTCCCGTTCTGGGTCTATGATAATCACATCGGCGTTAGGGTCTGTGAGGATGATGTTCGTCATTTCCTCCTTTGCCGTAAAGGATTTTCCTGCGCCAGACACACCGAGGATAAAGGAATTTCCATTCAGCAGGTGGCGTCGGTTGGCGATAATCATATTTTTGCTGATGACATTCTGCCCGTAATACACACCGTCCTTGTGGTAGATTTCCTGCACACGGAACGGGATAAACACCGCAAGGCTCTCCGTGGTAAGGGTACGCAGGGCGTCAATCCTGCGGACGCCAAAGGGCAGAGCCGTGTTCAGCCCGTCCATCTGCTGAAATTTAAGCACGGCGAACTGGCAGAGGTGCTTCCTTGCCGTGGTAAGCAGGGCTTCGGTGTCATTGTCAAGCTGTTCCTTTGTTTCCGCCGTATGCACCATCGTCAGCACCGCAAACATCATTCTCTGGTCACGGGTGGTAAGGTCGTCCAGAAATTCCTTGCTTTCTTTCCTCTGCTGTTCAAGGTCATAGGGGATAACCGCCGAAAAGTTGTTATTCTGGTTTTGCTTTCTCTGCCAGTTCGTGATGTTGGTTTCCACACCTAAAAGGCGGTTTTCCACCTCACGCACGGCTTCGTCCGTGGGAACGGGAACGACATCAACGGACAGCATCATATTACGGTTGAGTTCACAAAGCTCGGCTACCATACTGTCCTTGATATAGGCGGCATACTCTCTAAGGAAAATCACACGCCCATACCTACCTCCAATCTTAAAACAGTCCTTTTCAAACTCAAAGGTGTCGGGCGAGATAGAGTCCTTGAAGTCGTGACCTTTCCGCATACTCTGTACCATATCGAAAGAAAACGCCGTTTCTTCGCCCGTGCGGTAAAAATCGTGGAAGATACGCAGCTTTTCTTCTGCGTCAAGCTCGGTGCATTTTGAGCCGAGCCGTGAAAAATGCCCGATAAGGTCAGCTCCCACACGGGCAAAGTAGTGTCGTGCTTCTTCGATATTCTTCTTACAGACGGATATGGTCACATACTTATCCTGCACGATGGAGTTTGCCCCTGTCGCTTTATCAAGGAGCATTTTGTTGTATTCTGTACGGTACTTATCCAGACCGTCCTCCGCCATAGGGATTAAGATGGTCTGTTCAAAGTCCGCCTTATTCAAGCGGCGGTTGTTGATAGTGATTTTCGTGGTCGCACCGCTGTCGAGGGCGTTTAAAAGCTCCGAATACTCAAGGAACATCGCTTCCTTATCCTCACGGCTTGCCACAGCATAGTTTATATCCTCAAACTTAAAGGTCTTTGCGTACTTGTTCTTGCCCACAAGAAAAATGCCGTCCTCCCAGATAATCTTAATGGGGATAACTGCCTGCATCGACTTCGGCACAACAAACTTTTCCTTATCCTGCTTGAACAGATTTCTAAGCGTTTTTATCATAGTCTGCCTCCTTACGCTTTTTTGATTTTCTTGGTTTCTTTTTCTCTGGCTTTGCCGCCTGCCGTTTCTGCTTCTTTTGGGCAACAGGCAAGCCTTTCTCACGAGCTTCGATAGTAGGCTTCAATGCTTCATAGTAGAGATTGTCTGGCAGGAACATCAGCTTTTTCGGCATCAAAAACTCTGACTTAATCCACGCCCATACAAACTGCTCGGCGGTCATACCGTTGTACTTCACAAAGCCCATCATCGCAAAGGGCGAAGCACCTAAAATACATACCCAACTGAGGGTTTCTGTTCCGAAGTGCGGACGGAGCAGGAAAAACAGACCTACCGCCACGCCGCAGGCAAGGGCAGAAAAAATGAACTGCCTGAGAGACAGTCCAAAAAACATCGCTTCCGTGTAATTTCTGATTTCACGGTTAATTTTTACTTCCAATTCAATTCCTCCTTTATAATCCCATCATCTCACGGATAATCCTGTCGCTCATCTTCACGCTGCCCACAAGCACAAGCATATTAAAGAGAAGCTCCCCGATATATGCCCACACCTGAGTAACCGCCGCAGCGTCGGGATTGACAACAGGCGGCGAAGCGGCAAAGAGCGAAAAGATAATACACGCTAAGACGATGACCGCACCCTCAAGGCATACGGCACAGTAACTTTTTATAAAACTCTTGCCCACATTCTGCGAAGGCTCTCCGGCAAAGGTGGAAAGCGGAATCGGAGCAAGCGCCGTGTACATATACAACTTAAAAAATCTGCCGTACACCGTCATAATCAGGATAAACGACATCACCGTAATAAACAGACCGCCGATCAGCGTAACCGCCCAAAGCGGTATGCTCTCAAAAAAGCCGCAGCTTTCAATGGTATCTACCATCTCCTGCGGCAAGGTTGTCTGCTGCGCCGAAGAAAATCCGGCGGCGGTCATTATAGTTGAAATCGTACCCTGTACAATATTGAACAGGGCAAGCATTAGCTCCATCCCGTAGGTAATCGCCCCTTTTGCGAGGGCGAAGCGGATAAACAGCTTTAATGCGTGTTCAGGTTTCTTCACTTCTGTAAAATTCCATTAGAGAACATATAACAAAATGCCCTCATATCCGAAGATACAAAGGCATTGTATAAATCCTATCAGGCACAGAGGTAATTTTTCATCTGTTCCTTTATCTTTTCTCTTGCGATAATGACAGACCGCCGTACCGCCTGCGGTGTGCAATACTCCATTGCTCCAATCTGATAGTAATTCAAATCATACTCGTGATAGAGTAGGAAACGCCGCCTTTGAATTTCGGGCAGGACAGCTATCGCTTTACGAAGCAGCTCTGCCTGTTCTTCCTCAATGATAAGCTCATCAACATCTTTGGGAAGTCTTAACGCTCGTCTGTTCAGCGTTTCATCATAAATCTCCGAAAACTCTCTGTGCCGCCAATCCCAATTTTCTAATTTCCGATTATCAAGCTCCAATCTGCGAAACGCCATATAAAAATCATAGGACACATTCAATTCGTAGGAAATGCCTTGTCCGTCTTTGAAGCTGATAAAGTATCTCGTTCCGTTCTCTGTTACTTTCTCCCGAAGTATATATGTTCTGCTCCGATACCACATTCTTTTTCCTCCTGCTGAAAAAATGGGTGAGAGGTTTTGCCCTCTCACCCAACAGCCCATAAGGAAATGTGGTTTTCTCCCTTACGCCTTAACTTTCCTTGCAAAGCTGCGTAAAACGCCGATGGCAGAGGAAACATTGATGGTAGTATCGTCATATAGGACAACGCAAGGCGTTCCCGTTGAGCCAGAGGTCGTGTAAACCAGATATTTCCCGTTTAACTTCTTTCCCACATTGGAAAGGTCTGTCATAAAGTGATTGACGGTTTTCCTTGTGATAGACCTGTCTGTAAACCATTCGTCAAAGTGCTTTGCCATATCCGCTTTGTTGGTAGTCGGATATTCCGATAAGGGGCTGTTTTCGTCAATGCCCTGATAGAGCTTTGCAAAATAGGGGCTGTTTTCTCTCGCATAAGTAATTAGCTCCCGCAAGCGGCATTGCTGTAATGCAAGTCGATTTTGCTTGTCCATTTTGTCCGCTTGGTGCGTGAGAGCCAACGCCTTTAATAATCCGATTGTTTTCATACGCTGTGCCTTTTTGCCCCCTGTACCATATCTGCGACAGTCTGTTTCATCATTTTGGAAACCTGCTCATCTGTATAAGAAAAATGGTTTTCACAAATCATCGTTCCAATTCCCAATAGGAATAAGCAGCTCCGCATAAGAATATCTTTGCAGCTTTCTGTGTCCAATCCGTACAGTTCCGACATCTTTACTATCATTTTTTGATTGCTTTCATAAGTCATCATGAATTCCATCAGGGATTCCCCTTGAAATCCTCCTGAAAAATAGAGCAGACGGTATAAATGCGGTTTGTTGCGGGCGAGGTCAATCGTCCATGAAACAACCTTTGGCATAAAATCGGGCTGATTTTCAAAGGCTAATACTTCATCAACAAACTTGCTGCACGCATAATCGAAGGTTGCCTGCCGCAAATCTTCCATCGTCGGAAATTGACTGAAAACAGGCTGAATAGAACAACCTACCGATTTTGCAACACTTCGGGAAGTTACAGCAGAAATACCCTTGCTTTCCGCTATTTGAAATGCGTGGTCTAACAAGATTTCTTTTGTTATTTTTTGTCTTGGTGGCATGAATATCCTCCTTGTTCCGTTTTATACCTTTGGATATATATCATAAGATATATTATAGCTGTTGCTTCGATTTTTGTCAATGTGCATGCCACTAAGTTCACGAAAAAATTACTTCTTACACATGTGAGCATTTCAAAAAAATATGGGGCCTTAGGGGGATTTTACCCCCTAACAAGCGAATTTGGTTATCCAAATTCAGTGCTTGGTAAGACATAATCTGTCGTAGCTATCTTTAATAGCTTGACATTCATTGTATACATTTAATTTGCTTTATATGGTCAAGTATACTCCGTGTCTTCTATTTAACTACCCACTTCTCAAATTTAAAAGCGTTCAGTTTACTATTATTGACTTTGAAAAAAGAAGCGGATATAATATAGTAAAGTACCCTGTTGATAATTTGAAATAGGGTCAGTTAAGTAGAGGTGAAAAAATGCTTCAGAAAAATGACATTGAAATTTTGAGAAAGCTGTTTAGCCAACACAATTATATTATGACTACCGCTGAACTGACAGCTTCAAAACTATATTACGCAGATATAAAATTGCTTTTAGATGAAGGTCTGATTGAAAGGGTAAGGCGGGGCTACTATCATTGGATTGAAGACTCTGGAGAAAGCGAAATTGTAATTATCAATCGTCTGTTCCCCGACGCAGTCCTTTGTATGGAAACAGCTCTTTTCTACTACCGATACAGTGACCGAAATCCTGCTGAGTGGAATTTTGCAATTGATAAAAATGTTTCAAAATTGCGTACTAAAATTGATTATCCATTTATTAAGGCGTACCGTGTTGAGTCTGCATTGGTTACACTAGGAGAAGCCAGCGGAAAAATTGATTCTATTGATGTCCGTATTTATGACCGTGACCGCACCATTTGTGATGTACTGCGAAATATGAATAAGATGGATAAAGAAATTTTTAATAAGGCAATACAGGGGTATGTAAAAGACTCGAAGAAAAATATTCCTAACCTAATGAAGTATGCAAAAGTGCTACGGGTGCAAAAGCGAGTAAAAGAAATGATTGGAGTGTGGTTGTGATGGCTGATATTGTAGCTTCAGTTCTTGCGAAACTTAAAAACAAAGCAAAGGCATCTGGTATCAGCTATCAGCAGTGCTTACAGCTTTTTGTACAAGAGGAATTTCTGCGTAAACTTTCAAAATCTGGATATGAGGATAACCTCATTCTCAAGGGTGGTCTGTTTATTTACACGCTTACCAATTTTGAGAGCCGAGCTACGATTGATGTGGACTTCCTTCTTCGGGCAGCTTCTAATTCGATTGAAGATGTAAAGGAATTGATTAATAAGGTAATCAACACGCCAACAGGTAACGATTATATTGCTATGACCGCAAAAGGCTTTGAGGAAATCTCACCGCAAAGAAAATATCACGGTATCAGTGCACAAATTATTGCTCAGATAAAAAATGTCCGTGTTCCCTTTAATGTAGACATAGGTGTGGGCGATGTCATTGTGCCTTGTGCTGAGGAACGGGCAATTAACACACAGCTTCCTGACTTTGAAGCTCCTATTATCAAAACCTACTCTCTTGAAAGCACTATCGCAGAAAAATTCGATGCAATCCTGCAACGATTTGAACTGACCGGCAGAATGAAAGATTTTTATGATATTTATTATTTAGCACGGACTTTTGATTTTGATGGAGCAAAATTGCAGACGGCAATTTTTGAAACCTTACAGCGGCGCGGCACTCCCTATGACCGAAATAGCTTCAAACGGATTGTTTCACTTGCCGAAGATGAGGACATGCAGAAGCGGTGGAAATATTTTTTGAAGAATATCAAAGATAGTACTCTTGAGTTTGCTGTTGTGGTTGATGAACTTCAAGAATTCCTTGAGCCCGTATTTGATGCAATTGTGAACGAAGACGAGCGACAAGAACAGTGGAATTGCATGCAGCAACAATGGATTTAATTTGATTAAAATAGATTTAAAAGGAGAATTAGTTATGGGAAATCCAGTTAATTTAACAGCAGAGCAAAAAGTATTGAAAGATAGACTTTACGAAATGAATCAAAAATTGTGGGAAATTTTAAAGGATAGAAGAAAACCAACGGATTATGAAGCAATGCAGCCACTGTATCATGAAATGGCTGAAACTGCCCATGAATTACACATGTCATTAAAAGATAGTGGAAATGAACCTAAGCATCACAAATATATGTTAGAAAACAGAGGTGTACCTGTCGAAGATATTGAATTTTATAATCACATTCATCCTGTTGATGATTTATTAAAGTTTATTGATGATATAAATGCCAATGATGACCCAGAAGATACAACTATAGGAAAAAAATTCACATTGAAAATCTACACAAGAAGATGGGGACATTATGACCATTATTCAATGGTTAGAACAGAACATGGATGGGATTTTCAAGAAATGCTCAAATCTAATTCTGGTGAGTGTGGAAAAGATGGTAATCCAAATTTGTGTAGAGCATTAGAGCATGATAATGTTTGTTATCCAAAACAAATTGGTGACTTTTTTGAATATCTTTGGGAACAGGCATCAGAAGGTTTAACAGCTCAAGAGGTTCAAGAGTGTTTTGATATGCTTGGAGAGTGGATAAGTACATGTGAAATGAATACTCCTCGTGGCATTTTTGGAGGACTGATATAATGGATGTGAGGAAAATAACAAGTGGAAAAGGTGCAGTGACTTTCCTTGATGTTTTGGGATGGAAAGGAATATGGGAAAGAAATCAATTTGCCATAAATAAGTTGCAAAGTTTTGTTTATGAAATGCAGAAGAAAGCACAAGAAGTTTCTGAGAAATATATGGACGACCCAAGCTTGCGAGGCAAATCTAATCCAACAGAAGTATTAAGCATCTCTGATACTATTGCTATTTTTACTTCTGCATCACCACAAGCCGCAATAGGGATTCATGCTGAATTATGCTCTTGGGCATTATCCTATTCATTGGAACAAGAATTGCCGCTACGGGGAGCAATAAGCTACGGTGAATATTCAATAGCCGACAATATTATGTTAGGTTATGCAGTAGATGAGGCTGCAAGTTGGCATGAAATTACAGATTGGATTGGTGTTATCTTAACTCCTTCTGCAAAAATGTACTTAAGAAATAACCTGCCAGAGTTCGTAGCCGAGTATAATAATATTCCATTCAAAAGAAGCATGAAGACTTTAAATCTCTGTGTCAAATGGTCTTTTGGAGATGAGAAAATGTTGTATGATTTTATCCAGAAAAAAGGACCCCATATTCCAGAAATTGCACCGAAGTATTTAAATACATTAGAGTTTTTGCAACGATAAAACGGAGGTTGAAATGAAATTTGAAAGTATAAAAATAAAAAACTTTAGAAACTTCGAAGATATCGAATTGACTTTATCTAATAAGAATATTTTCTTTGGGTTGAATGATGTTGGCAAAACTAATTTTTTATATGCACTGCGGTATGTGTTTGATAAAGATATTCGTAAGTTAAATCTTGTAGACTCAGACTTTCATAATAAGCAGTTTGATAAACCAATAGAAATTATTGTGACATTGGACATAAGTGATGTTGAGGATAGCGATTGCCAAAAACTTCGTGCTCAACTCAAAGGTGCATTGCAAAGCAAACATAGCAAAGTTTATATAAAATTACTTGCAGAATACAACAAGAATGAGCTGCTTGCGTTACCACTACTATATTGGGGTGGGGATTTAGATAATCTTCAAGAGATGAAACAACGAGGGTATCTTTACGAAATAGACTATGTATTCAATGTAATTTATATTGACTCATATGTTGACTTATATTCCTTATTCAAGAAGAATGTAAGCCAACTAATAAAAAATGAGAATGATGACAACAAAGTTGCATTAGCTAATATTCAAAAAACAGTTGACGAATTAAACAACAATATATCATCATTGTCTGGGATTAAGGAATTTGAAAGTAGGCTCACCCCAGAATATCAAAAGTTTCGTGATGAAGGAATTTCGGTATCAATTAAATCTGAGATTGCAGTAAAAGGATTATATTCAAATATCATTCCTTATATCAAGCAAAATGATGATGAAAATTTATATCCTACTGCGGGCGAAGGTCGTAAGAAATTGTTGGCTTATTCAATCTTTGATATTCTTGCAGATGAAAATGCAGAGAAAAAGATAACACTCTTTTTAATTGAAGAACCAGAAAATCATCTACATAAATCTATGCAAATTGCGTTGTCGCAAATACTTTTTACAGATACCAAATATACATATCTGTTTGTTACAACGCATTCGCCATTTGTGCTTTATGAGATGGATAATGTGAATTTGGTACGCATATATAGTGACAGAAAAATTAACGGTATCAGCACTTTTTATAAAGTGCCAGAAAATTATGAAAAAGCAAGAAAAATGTTAAATCGTTGCTTGTCAGAAGCGATTTTTGCAAACAAGGTGCTTTTAGTTGAAGGACCATCTGAATATATGTTATTCAGCAAGGTGCTTGCTATTGTTCATCCATTTTATGAAGCAGATGGAATTTATATTTTATCTGTTGATGGAGTTGGATTTGAAACCTATTTTTCTATATTAGATAAACTTGAAATATTTAATGTGGTCAAAACAGACAATGACTTGAGAGCAGTAAAAGGAAAAGGCACATACAGTGTATTAGGTTTTTCACGCTGTAATAATTTTATAAGAAAGAAGTTGCTGCCTACTAAGCAAATCACAGAAAAATCTGTAGCTGCAAAAAGAACATTATATAACGCAAATAAAGAAATTCTTGATAAAATACGAAGTGAATATTACATCTTCTTATCAAAAGTGGATTTGGAAAACGATTTAGATGAAGTAATGCATGATAGGTTGTTAACCTTATTGGGAGAAACTTCACCTGTTGATTATTTGCAAGATTCAAAACATTACCATATGGTAGAGTTAATCGAAAAACTTTCTGATACAGATTGCAGAACAATATATAACCATTATAATTTTGCGTGTTTAAAGGAGGTTGCCGAATGAAACTATCTCCCATTCAAGAAAAAATTATAAACACTTCAGGTAATTTAATTGTTCGAGCGAGTGCAGGAACAGGTAAGACGCATACAATGGTCAACAAAATTGCTAAAGAAATTAATGATAATCGTACTCACAAGGTTGTTGCGGCTATTACTTTTACCATTAAAGCAGCACAAGAGATTAAAGATAGATTGTCTGTAGATATTACTCAACACTTTATAGGAACAAATAATAGCTTCGTGATAGAAGAAATCATAAAGCCATTTATGAAGGATGTGTATGGCTCTGATTATGATATAGATATGAGTACAGATTATTCACGGGAGGCAAAAGTTGAAACTTTTCAAAATGCTATTGATAAAATCAAAAATGAAGGAGTTCTTTGTTCTTACACAGACAATAAGAAGAATTTTATATTTGAGTTAGCTCAAGAAATAGTGGAAAATTCTACTGCTTGCAGATTATATCTTCAAGCAAAATACTTTAAGATTTATATTGATGAATACCAAGATTGTGATAAATCTATGCACAAACTTTTTATGTATCTATGTGATATAATGAAAATTGAAACATTTATAGTAGGTGATGAAAAGCAATCTATCTATATTTGGCGTGGAGCATATCCAGAGGCTTTTGTAAATATTTGGAACAAAGAAAATTTCAGTAAGATATTTATGGGCGATAATTTTCGCTCTTGTAAACAAATACAGAACTATTCAAACCTGTTGTATGATGAGACACGGTATTTGTACGCTCCTATAGATAATTTGAGTAATATAATTTGCTTATCACCTACGGCTTCTAACTGGGTAACTGAAACCTTGAAATATATTGACTCCAACAAAAAATCTGCATTGCTCCGATTTAGTAATGATAATGCAAGAATAGGTGCGGATGAGTTATCTGCTCATGGAGTCGAGTACACATATATACCTCAAACTCCCATTGCAGAAATCACCACAGATACAGCTTGGTTATACTCTGCCATTGCTAAATATTTAATTATAGAAAAATATTCAGTCTACGATGTTATTTCTGAAATACCTGTTGAAGGAAATGAAACTCGTAAAATAGTATCCAACATTAAGCGAATGTTAAGTAAAATTGGGCAGGCTATAATTGATGAGAACGCTTTCTATTCGGCAGTTGATGATTTGGCTGTATATTTGGGATATGAAACCCGAACTGACCATATAAAGAAATTATACCAAACGATAACTGATGAGAAGTTTCATGTTGCTTTCGAAGCTGAAAAATATCAGCATATTGCAATTACATTCCATTCTTCGAAAGGATTAGAATTTGAGCAAGTCATAATATTTGCAGAAGACTATCGCTTATCTGATATATCAAGTTTATGTAATCACTATGTTGCTGTAACACGGGCAAGGAGCAAGTTAATTATTGTAAAATTAAATAATTATAATGCTAACTGTTTCCAGAGCAATTTAGCTAAGATATTAGCTAAGAGCAACCTTGGAATTGACAATTTGCTTATTCAAAAATAATGATATTTCTTAATAAAAATGAAGTGAGCCATTTTCGTGGCATTAACCTACAGAATTTCTAGACATATTCTTTCTCTCAAAACAGCAGAAAAAGCTAGTCTTTGCAAGCTTTCTTATTAACACAATTTATACATTAGACAATGTTTTGAATAAAAAATTAACTTCTATTCTGTTATTCAAAGGGAACAAAAACTTACATTCTAAATTATAACAAAAATGGGCATCGTATTCTTGATACAACAAGAATACGATGCCCATTATATCACGGTATTTATTTGTAGATTAACTCATTTAAAACGATTTCTTCCGATTGCTGTCTAATGCAATTCATTTTTCTAACCCATTTCATAGGACTATCAGCCTTCATCTGTTCAGTAATACCATGTGTTGTTTTTAACTGCTTTACAATTCGACAAAAACGCTCTTGTGCTTGTCTATCAATCTCGAAAAGATATTCTTTAAGCTCTCCGCTTGTAAGTAAAGTGATATAAGTCAACCTTCGGTGCTCTTGTAAAAATTTCAAATGCCGTTGCCCATAAATACCAATATCGTTTTCTCCACTCTTAGAAAGTGCAAGATTTGGAATGAGATAATCGCCTTGCTTGCAGTAAGTACCGCCGTTGTATTCAAATAATGATTTCATTGTAGTTTTCCTCCATAATAATTTAATTCGTACTACAAATCTTCATATCCAACCGTCTTTACAAATACTTATAAATACCACGAAGGGACACTTCCTTATGTGAAGTGTCCCTTATGTGTCGTTTTGTTTTTATTCACTTTCGTTTACCTCCGGAATTACGATGTTTGATGTTTTATCCTTCTCATGGATGATTTTGAATGCTTCTGACACCTGATGGTAATAATAAAGTGACTCGTGGATGCTGTTATGGCCAAGATATTTACTGAGATATGGCAGCTTATCTTCTATATTTTCGCCGTTTTCCATCCATGCGTTGAGTCTGTCCACCACAAATGTGTGACGAAACGACTTTATCGTCGGTGGATTGCTGATCGCAGCGTAAGATGTCATCGCCAGAGTCCTCTGAAAATAGGCTCTCACTGTTACCTCGTTTATTGGCTTGCCCTTCTTAGTGCCAGGAAACACAAGCACTTCATCCGGGCATTCTGCTGATATGTATTCATTGTATTTTCTGATCATCTCTGCAACATCAGGTGTTACCCAGACCACCCTGTCTTTATAGCCTTTGGACTGTAGGATAGTGATTCTGCCGGAGTCACAGTCTATGTCATCCCAAGTAAGCCATAGGGGTTCGGACAACCTGAGACCACAGCAGTAATACAGACGGAAGATAACCCTGCATTCTTCAAGGAAGCGTTTGTTCTTCCTCTTGATTTTCAGCTTGTTGAGACATTCAAAAAACTCTTTGCGTTCTTCTGACGTAAATACATGGGCTATTTTCGTCTCTGTTGACTGGAGCATTTGTGGCATATAGCTTCTACTCCGATGGAGATCAGATACTTTGACACTTGACGCAGATTGCTCACGCGTATATTTCGCGAACTGATTCCTTCCGTATCACGCTGAACAGCCCATGCATCAGACAGAGTTTTTGTAACCGTTTCCGAATCAAATCCTTTTTCAATGCAAAAGGTATCGAGTTCTTTAAGCACATCCGCATTAGAATTGTACATATATCCAGAGGATCTTTTTTCCCGGATCAGTCCCTCAATAGCGGGTGCAAGGGAACTGCTAAAAGTATAATTACGACACGGTTTCATAATTAATCACCGTCCTTTCCAGAGGGAGACAACAGGATCTGAGCATTTCCTCATCTACGGAGAGATATCTGTTAACTGTATCCATGGTTGAATGTCCCAAGGAATCTTTAATGGTATCTGTCTTAGTTCCGGCTGCAAGAAGTCTGGAGGCAAAAGTACGCCTCAAAATATGAAATGATCCAGTGGTATTGTTCAAGGCGTGTTTAACGGCAATCCCACAAGCCGATGGATCTGCTTTTTTGAACGGAGCAGCCATTGAAAGGAAAATAAAATCGTCTTCATCGCTCATCCTTGGGCGGCCATTCTTGATATATTTGTAAAGACTATTACCTACAGATATCGGCATCGGCAGTACAAGCGGCCTGTATGTCTTTTGCTGTGTTATGGAAATGGTCTGTGCTTTCCAGTCTATGTTTGAAAACCTTAAATTAACGACATCGATTCTTCTCAGCCCCATCAGCAGGCCGAGCATAAGAATCGCGGAATCCCGCAACTGGAGAGGTGTCGCCGCATTATCCCTGAACGCATAGATCATTTGTATTTCTTCGTCAGAGAGGACGTTGACGATTTTTCTCTGTTGATTAGATTGTGTTGGCAGGGCACGGGAAAGATCCTGCGTTACATAACCTTTTTCAAAGCAAAACATGAGAAACACTCTTAGGTCATATGAATAATTATTCTTGTGATTGACGGTCTTTTCAGAGATCCATGTACAGTATTCCTTTACGTTTATAAGAGAGATTTCGGACACTGCCGGGATTTCTTTTTCCTGCATATACAGCAAAAAAGATATCACACCGGATTTATGTACGTCTAAAGTGGCTGGTGCAATGTTTTCTTTTCTGCGGCATGATAAGAAATCATTCAACAGTTTTTTATACGTTGATGATAATTCAGTGATTTTCCCAGGATCACACAAGACGATTTCCAGGTCGTTCCCCGTAATCGTACCCGTACTGATAAACACATCCAGAATGTAAAAACTGCGTTTGATGGATGGCTTGCGATGCGGCTCCTCCATAAATTCGACCATTCTATCTGCCCAAATCTGGACGTTCTCTTTGGTGTATGGGATGGAGAACTCCCGCATAAAGATGTAGAACATCTGATAATACACGAGATAGTTGTTTCTTGTGGCATCCTTATTGTGGCGAAATTCTTTACGGAGAATACTTATAAGAACGTTTGCTTTCTGCCAATACACATCAGAACTTATTCCACTTGTTTCAAAGGAAGAGACTTCTTTTGAAAACTTCCTAATGGCATAGCCGGCAACTCTTGCCTGTAATGGAGATGTAAGAACGATGGGTATATGTCCGGCGATAATTCCATGCTCCGCAAGGAACTGAAGAAAATATCTCACAGAGTAGAGACAGATGTATGTGTCCCCGATGACATCAGCGTAAGCGTGATATCTTGATATCAACTCTGTTGAAATATCCCGTGCATAAAGAATCCCTTCATTCATTAGAATGGCTGCAAAGCTAATACAGTGAACCAACTGGTCACGAGACGCACGAAACTGCAGGCGGGAAAGTAGATCATTCCTATAGAGTATCAGGTGACTTTTTAAATCCTCGGAAAGTGTGTCATATACAGTCGGCAGAAAATCATAGTCTGTTTTGACCGCACCATTGGTAACAGCATCGTTGAGCTCGTAAATAAGCTTACGATTCTGCTGGTATTTCTCATCATCCCAGGTTACCTGATTATCAGAAAGCCACTTTAATGCCACCTCATGAGAATAAGTTTCAGATTTGTTGGATAGAAAATATCCTCGAAATGATTTCATAGCAGCTTTTTCTTCATCTGTAATAACATGCCGCTGTTCCTTCCAGCATTGTTTCAGGCGTTTGATGCTTTCTTCGTATTTAGCATCCAATATAAATCCCCCTTTCGTTATAATGGTAATAACAAAATATTATCCCCAACTTTTTGTTCTCAAAGTGTATATTCGGAGAACTTTCAGTGAAAGTTGAGGATAATATTTTCTTGGGGATAATATAAAAAAGATTAACAAGTCTTCGTCAAAACAGAGCGTTCATCTCCAAAGGGTATTAGAGGTGGACGCTCTTTTTCTATGCCCACCGGAAAGGAGGATTCGTGTTTTGAGCATCAGCAAATTCAACAGCGAGGGATATTTTGACCCAACGGCCTACGGCGCACTCTCCGTCATTGAACGTGAGGAACGCTCCCTTCGTGCTTTTAGACCCATCGTCTATATCTGTTCTCCTTATGCCGGAGACATTGATGCGAATGTGGACGCTGCCAGACGCTACAGTCGCTTTGCCGTAGAACAGGGATACATCCCCATCGCACCTCACTTGCTATTTCCGCAGTTTCTGAATGATGCGGACCCGAAGGAGCGCCAGCTCGGTCTGTTCTTCGGAAATGCCCTGATGAGCAAATGCTCCGAGGTTTGGGTGTTTGGCAGTCGCATTTCAGCAGGCATGGAGGCAGAAATCGAAAGAGCCAAGTGGAAGAATTACCGCTTACGCTATTTCACCGAAAATTTGAAGGAGGCTTAACCCTATGTATGAAGTAATCGAAAAAAGAAAAATGCTACCTGACGGCACTGAAATCTCTACCTATACCCGTGAAGTAATCAGCGCCAACATCCTCGAAGTGGAAGCTGGCACTACCGGCTATATGGGCAGCGACAGCGGTCACGGCGGTCGCACCTATTTCCGTATTCAGGACAGCGCCAGCACTGATATGGAAATCCGCACATTTGTGGATAAGCACGGCTGCTACGGCTTTGAAGTTTTCCTCGGCGGCGACTGTGAGCTGGAAACCACTATCCGGGCGCTGAAGTTTATCACCAAGGTGCTGGAGAAGGAATCTAAGGAGGTGTATGACTGATGTTTACTATCTACTCTGCTGATGTTACCGGCAATCCCGGCAACTGCTCCTATCCCCACAAACATGTGATTTTGGATGAGGCCAGTCTGAAATCTGCAATCAGCCACGACTATGTCTGCGCTGAATATCGCAACAGTTATCGTAACGGCGAAAACTTCATCGGCAGCGACTGTCTGCCGGTGGACTGCGATAACGACTATTCTGAAAATCCTGCTGACTGGATGACACCGGAGGATGTGATGTAGGCCTTTCCGGGCGTTACCTTTGCCATCCATTTCAGCCGCTTCCATAACCGTGAGAAAAACGGTAAGGCTGCAAGGCCCAAGTTCCATGTGCTGTTTCCGATTGAACACTGCACCGACGCTGCACTCTACAGCGATATGAAGAAGCTGGTCAATTCCATCTTCCCGTACTTTGATACGCAGGCACTGGATGCGGCACGTTTCTTCTTTGGCACTGCTACTGCCGAGGTAGCGCTCTATCCCGGACGCATGAATCTGACGGAGTTTCTCAATGAGGACCTGTTCGACGAATACCTGCCACAGGGCGACTTTGACCACTCCGTTATCCCGGAAGGAAGCCGCAATGCGACCATGAGCCGCTTTGCCGGTCACATTCATCAGCTGTTCGGCCTTGGCCTTGGAGGTGCTATCAAGGATGGTTTGAGCGCCTCTGTTCTTCATTTTGGTGAGCGCTTCCACAAGGTCGTTTCCGGCTTCCTTCAGCTGGCGACGGGTCAGTTCATGGGCAACGGCCTGCGCTCCCGGCTCGGATTCCTGCCAGTAGTGGTCAGAGTAGCGGATAAAGTGTGTGGCGGGAGAATAGCGCAGTTCGCTGGAGAAGTATTTTCCCAGCACCTCGGCCTGTCCCACATCGGAGTAATCCTCTGGCTTATAACAGGAAGGGTCGTTATATGCTTCCAGTGCCACATATCCATCCTGCTGGGAGAGCTTGGTGTAAAAACGCTGGGCCGAATGCCAGATAGTGGACAGCTCTGTATTATCCAGAGGCGGCACACATTTTGCAGCTTCCTCCAAGAAGGTCTGGTAGGCCTTTTCGGTATCGCCATATTTCTTGATGACACGGCAAGTCCACCTTCTGGAATGCGGTCTCTCGTGTGCTGGGCCTTTACAGCGGCAACATCTCTGCAGATACGCTGACTGTCGGCTGCCGCAGAAATATCAAACCGGAAATGGCCGAGGTCAAAGGCAAGCGTCTGCTCATCGCAGCAGAAATGCAGGAAGGCTCCCGCCTGAACGACTCCACCGTCAAGCAGCTCTGTTCTACCGACGATGTGTTTGCGGAGAAAAAGTATAAGGACCCGTTTTCCTTCAAGCCTTGTCACACGCTGGTACTGTATACCAACCACCTGCCTCGTGTCTCCGCTTCCGATGATGGTATCTGGCGTCGCCTTATCGTTATCCCGTTCAACGCAAAGATTACCGGCAAGAGCGACATCAAGAATTACGGCGAGTACCTGTTTGACAACGCCGGTGAAAGCATTCTGGCTTGGGTCATCGAAGGTGCAAAGAAGGTCATCGAGCTGGACTACCAGATTCCGGTTCCCGCTTGTGTGCAGAAGGCCATTGATGAATACCGTAACCAGAACGACTGGTTTGGCCACTTCCTTGCCGACAAGTGCGAGGTGGATGATTCCTACAAGGAAAGCTCCTCGGCGCTTTATCAGGCCTACCGAAATTACTCTCTGGACTGCAACGAGTATATCCGCAGCACGGCAGACTTCTACTTTGCGCTGGAGAAGGCTGGCTTTGAGCGTATCAAGGTCCACAACAAGCGCTACTTTAAGGGCCTGCGCCTGAGAGCAGAAAACGATGCTGAGGAAGATTTTCTGAACTGACAATACCGTAGGGGTAACCTCCATTAAGGTCATATACAAAAATTCTCTTAGGACTAAAAAAATCTGTTCTATAAAAAGTTTAGTAAATGACATAAAGGGAGGTTACCCACTCTACGAAAATTAGCGCTGACGGAGGTAACTGATGTTAGAAAAAACAATAGAACGCAAATTAACCGTGGCGGTCAAAAAGGCCGGTGGCATCGCTGTAAAGTTCGTGTCTCCGAGTTTCGACGGAATGCCCGACCGCCTTGTATTACTACCTGATGGCCTTATCGCTTTTGTGGAACTGAAGGCTCCCGGAAAACGCCCACGCCCTTTGCAGGAAGCACGACACCGGCTGCTGCGCTCCTTGGGCTTCAAGGTCTATGTGATAGATAAACCAGAACAGATTGGAGGAATGCTGGATGAACTTCAAACCGCACGATTACCAGAGCTACGCAATTGAATATATCGAAAACCATCCTGTATCCGCAGTTCTCCTCGATATGGGTCTTGGCAAAACAGTCATCTCCCTGACTGCCATCGCAGATCTGCTGTTTGACAGCTTTCTGGCCCATCGCATTCTGGTTATCGCTCCGCTTCGTGTGGCCCGTGATACTTGGCCTGCGGAGCTGAAGAAATGGACCCACCTAAACCACCTGACCTTCGCTGTTGCTGTGGGAACTCCAGCAGAGCGAAAAGCTTCTTTGATGGCCGGTGCCGACATCACCATTATCAATCGTGAAAATGTGCAATGGCTGATTGAGGACAGCGGCATCGCCTTTGACTTCGATACCGTGGTCATCGACGAGCTTTCCTCTTTCAAAAATCACCAGTCAAAACGCTTCAAGGCATTGTTGAAGGTCAGACCGAAAATCAAACGCATCATCGGCCTCACTGGTACACCAAGCTCCAACGGTCTCATGGACCTCTGGGCAGAGTTCCGACTGCTGGATATGGGCCAGCGCCTTGGCAGGTTTATCACGCAGTACCGAAACAACTACTTCATGCCGGACAAGCGCAACGGGCAAATCATCTACTCCTACAAACCGCTGCCCTATGCAGAGGAATCCATCTACCGACAGATTTCGGATATTACGATTTCCATGAAAAGTACCGATTACCTGCAGATGCCGGAGCTGATCTCTTCCCAATATGAGGTGCAGCTTTCCGAAGATGAGAAAAACCGCTACGAGCAGCTGAAAGCAGAATTGGTATTGCACCTTTCTGATGAAGAAATCACTGCTGCCAATGCCGCCTCTCTCACCGGGAAATTGGTGCAGCTGGCCAATGGTGCCATTTATACCGATACCGGCGATGTGGTGGAGTTCCATGACCGCAAGTTGGACGCTTTGGAGGATTTGATTGAATCCGCCAATGAAAAACCGGTGCTGGTGGCCTACTGGTTTAAGCACGACCTGCAGCGCATCAAAAAGCGCTTTGCTGTCCGGGAGCTGAAGTCCAGTAAGGATATCGAGGACTGGAACAACGGCAAAATCCCGGTAGCAGTCATCCATCCCGCTTCTGCCGGTCACGGACTCAATCTTCAGGCCGGAGGCTCCACACTTATTTGGTTTGGGCTGACATGGTCCTTGGAGTTGTACCAACAGACCAACGCCCGTCTCTGGCGACAGGGACAAACCGACCGTACCGTGGTGATCCAGCACATCATCACAAAAGGCACCATCGACGAGCGCATCTTAAAGGCCCTCTCCCAGAAAGAGCTGACACAGAATGCCCTGATTGATGCCGTAAAAGCCAATCTATGAAAATCAGCGACAAAAATCGACAATCCGAGGACTATCAAATTTTCGGAGGTGCGATATGAACGCAAAAGATTATTTAATGCAAGCCAAGTTTCTGGATATGCGTATCAATTCCAAAATTCAGCAGGTGGAGGCTCTGAACGACCTTGCTACCAGCGCCAGTTCGGTGCTGACGGGTATGCCTCGCAATCCCAACAAGGCCACTTCCAAAATGGCCGATGCTGTGGCAAAGATTGTAGACCTGCAAGCGGAAATCAACCATGACATTGATGAGCTGGTAGATTTGAAAAAAGAAATCTCCTACACCATCAAAGCGGTGCCAAGTCCAGAGCTGCAGACCTTATTGGAGAAGCGTTACCTGTGCTTTCAGTCTTGGGAAATCATCGCCGTGGATATGGGCTACAGTATGCACCACCTGTATAAGATCCATAATCAGGCCCTTGATATTTGCGACGGTATCCTGAAACGTGATACCTAAAGACATAGAATGATACCCGCTCCCTATGATATTATTATAATAGCGAAAAGCGAAAATCAGAAACGGCCTTGTGGGAGCAACCCCGCAGGGCTTTTTCTATGCCCTGAAGGAGGAATCACATGGGATACAGACAAGTAAGCTACCCCGAACAGGTGTGGTACATCCTTCGCTACTTTTTGATGGAAGGAGGAAAAAACAAGATGCCGAAGAAACCCAAGCGACCATGTTCCTATCCCGGCTGTCCAGAGCTTACGGACGGTAGGTTTTGTGAGAAGCATGAAAAGCAAGAGAATAAGCGCTACGAGAAATATGACCGTGACCCTGCCGTGCGCCGTCGTTATGGTCGTGCTTGGAAGCGTATCCGTGACAGCTATGTGCAGCAGCATCCTTTGTGCGAGCTGTGCCAAGAGAAAGGTCTGCTTGTTCCTACAGAAGAAGTCCACCACAAGGTCCCTCTCTCGGAAGGCGGCACACATGCGAGAGATAATCTGATTGCTCTTTGTAAGTCCTGCCATGCCAGAATCCATGCAGAGCGTGGTGATCGCTGGCACAATCATGACCGGTAGGGGCGGGTCAAATCTCTACGACCTTTATGCCGTGTAACGGGCGTGGGGTCTTACGCACAAAATCGCAGTTTCAAACGGGGTATATAAGGCCCTGCCAAAGGAGGTGTATGCAGATGGCTAAGGACGGTATCAACCGAGGCGGCGCTCGTGTTGGCGCAGGAGCCAAAAAGAAGCCCTTAGCTGAGAAAATCGCTGAAGGCAATCCGGGCAAACGAGCATTGACTGTCATTGACTTTGATAACCAGTCGGTCGATTTAGAAGGTCAAGCGATGCCCAAACCATCCAAGCTACTGTCTGCCAAACAGAAGGATGGTAAGAAGCTGGTCGCAGCGGATATTTACAAAAAGACATGGGACTGGCTTCACGAGCGTGGCTGTGCTGCTCTCGTATCTCCCCAGCTTCTGGAACGCTACGCCATGAGCGTAGCCCGCTGGATTCAGTGTGAAGAAGCAATCACTGAGTTCGGCTTTCTGGCAAAGCATCCGACTACCGGCAATGCAATCCAGTCGCCCTATGTGGCGATGAGCCAGAACTTCATGAGCCAGACCAACAGGCTCTGGATGGAAATCTACCAAATCGTAAAAGAAAATTGTGCCACGGAATACGGCGGTGCCACTCCACAGGACGATGTCATGGAGCGCCTTCTGATGGCAAGGAAAGGACTTTGATTATGAACATTTCTTATAAAACAGCCGAGAGTGTCTGCGCTGGACACCCGGACAAACTTTGTGACCTGATCGCCGACGCCATTCTGGACGAGTGCCTGAAAAAAGACCGCTACTCCCGTGTGGCCTGCGAGGTTATGGCGACAAAAGGAAAAATCTTTGTGTGCGGTGAAATCACCTGCTCCAAGAAAATCGACATCCGTATGGTGGTCCGTCAGACCCTTGCCAAGGTCGGATATAATCCTTTGAGGTTTATCGTTTTCATGTATGTGCATCGCCAGAGCGCTGACATTGCCGGTGGCGTAAACAAAGCGCTGGAAACCCGTGAGGTCGATACCGACGATATCTTCGCTTCTGTTGGTGCCGGTGACCAAGGCACTGTTTATGGTTATGCCACCAATGAGACATGGGCCAAGATGCCTACTCCCGTTATCTTCGTCAATGACCTGTGCAAGTGTCTGGACGAAGCAAGAAAAGACGGTACCATTCGTGATATCGGTCCTGACGGTAAAGCGCAGGTAACCGTCGAATACCACGATAGCAAGCCTGTCAGCGCAAAGAACATCATCGTTTCTGCGCAGCATAAGGAAAACAAAGATCTGGATGAGCTTCGCCGTGAAATCATCACCGAAATCATCTATCCTTTGCTCAGTCGCTATCACTTCCCGAAGGAAACGGAAATCCTCATCAATCCTTCCGGGCGCTTTGTGGAAGGTGGCCCTGCTGCCGATACCGGCCTCACTGGTCGTAAGCTGATGGTGGATACCTACGGTGGTCTTGCTGCCCACGGCGGCGGTGCCTTCTCCGGCAAAGACGCTACCAAGGTTGACCGCTCCGGCGCTTACATGGCCAGAGTCATTGCCCGTAATATCGTAGGCGCATGGCTGGCAGACAGATGTCAGGTAGTCATCTCCTATGCCATTGGCAAGGCCGAGCCTACTGCCGTTGAGATTGAGACCTTCGGCACTGAAAAGGTCGATGTGGACATTATCCACAAGGCTGTGATGGAGGTTTTCGACCTGCGTCCCGCTGCAATCATTTCTCTGTTGCACCTGCGCAGTCCCTACTTCTCCGAGACCACTGCCTATGGCCACTTCAACGGTTATAAAGGCGCTTGGGAGAATGTAGACAAGACCAAGGAGCTGGAAAAGGCGGTGAGAAAATATGCTGATTGAGAAGAAAAATACAGCCGACCTTCTGCCTGCCGACTATAATCCTCGTAAGGATTTGAAACCCGGCGACAAGGAATATGAAAAGCTGAAACGCTCCATTGAGCAGTTCGGCTATGTGGAGCCAGTCATCTGGAACAAGACCACTGGCCGTGTCGTTGGTGGTCACCAGCGTTTGAAAGTTCTCATCGACATGGGCATGACCGAAGTGGACTGCGTTGTGGTGGCAATGGATGAGGAAAAGGAAAAAGCCCTCAACATCGCCCTCAACAAAATCAGCGGTGATTGGGACAAAGATAAGTTGGCCCTGCTCATTGCAGACCTGCAGGGTGCTGACTTCGATGTGTCCCTTACTGGTTTTGAGCCTGCCGAAATCGATGATCTGTTTAAGGACACCCTAAAGGACGGCATCAAAGATGATGATTTCGATGTAGGCGCAGAACTGGCACAGCCCACTATGACCAAGCTCGGTGACATCTGGACGCTCGGTCGCCACCGTCTGATCTGTGGTGACAGCACCAAGGCTGAAACCTATGACCTTCTGATGGGCAACACCAAAGCCAACCTGGTCATCACCGACCCTCCGTACAATGTCAACTACGAAGGTAGCGCGGGCAAAATCAAAAATGACAACATGGCTGACGAAGCCTTTTATAACTTCCTTCTGGATGCGTACACGCAGATGCACTCCGCTATGGCGGACGATGCTTCCATCTATGTGTTCCACGCAGACACCGAGGGGCTGAACTTCCGCAGGGCATTTGCCGATGCGGGTTTTTATTTGTCCGGCTGTTGCATCTGGAAAAAGCAGTCCCTTGTGCTTGGACGCTCTCCTTACCAGTGGCAGCACGAACCCTGTCTGTACGGTTGGAAGAAAAACGGCAAACACCAGTGGTACACCGGCAGGAAGGAAACCACCATCTGGGAGTTTGATAAACCCAAGAAGAATGGTGACCATCCGACCATGAAGCCGATCCCGCTCCTGGCTTATCCCATTATGAATTCTTCCATGAGCAACAGCGTGGTACTTGACCCCTTCGGTGGCTCCGGCTCTACACTCATTGCCTGTGAACAGACCGACCGCATCTGCTACACCGTGGAACTGGATGAAAAGTTCTGCGATGTAATCGTGAAGCGGTACATCGAGCAGGTCGGCGGCGCAGACGGTGTTACCGTGCAGCGTGATGGCCTGACCTATAAATACAGCGAGGTATGCAATGAAGATAGCGGTGATTGATGCAGACCTCATTGGTCGCAAACGGCACCGCTTTCCCAATCTCGCTTGTATGAAGATCTCCGGCCATCATAAAGCCCTGGGCGATTCGGTCGCTCTGAGGCTCAATTATGAAGGTTTGGAAAACTTCGACCGAGTCTACATTTCCAAGGTTTTCACGGACACTCCTATCCCAGAGGGTATCCTGCAACTGGATCATGTGCATTACGGCGGCACGGGGTTTTACTACGATAAGGCTCCGTGCCTTTCTGATGCCATCGAGCATCAGATGCCAGACTACCATCTGTATGATGCTTGGGTGCAGAAGCAATTGGACCGTGGTGGTAAACGCAGCGAGTATGCGTATTATACAGATTACTCCATCGGCTTTCTCACCCGTGGTTGCTTTCGTAAGTGTGCATTCTGTGTCAACAAGAACTATGACCGCGTTACCACCCACAGCCCTCTTTCGGAATTTCTGGATACAGCACGCCCGAAGATATGTCTGTTGGACGATAACTTCTTCGGCTCTCCCAATTGGAAGGTGCTGCTCAGCGAACTGCAACAGACGGGAAAACCATTCCAGTTCAAGCAGGGCTTGGACGAGCGGCTGCTGACCGATGAAAAGTGCGCTCTGCTGTTTTCCAGTAAATATGACGGTGATTACATTTTCGCTTTCGATAATGTGGCAGATGCCGACATCATCGAGAAGAAAATCATCCTGGCTCGGAAATACACCAACGCCGTGCTGAAGTTCTACTGCTTCTGCGGTTTTGATCGCAGTGGCAAATGGGACGCTGATTTCTGGCGGTCGGATATTTTCGATTTACTTTTCCGCATCCGACTTTTGATGCGCCATCGCTGTCTGCCGTATGTGATGCGATTTGCACGGTACTCTGAAAGTCCCTACCGAGGAATGTATGTCACCTTGGCTCGGTGGTGCAATCAGCCTGGGTTCTTCAAAAAGAAAAGTCTGCGTGAGTTCGCTGATGCCAACGGTGAAAAAAGTGCCTGCTATAAATATGTGCGCGACTTTGAGGAGAACTACCCCGAAGCCGCGCTTTACTTTGATATGAAATTCGAGGGAACTGAATATGAATCAAAATCTTACCCTGGGCAGTCTCTTTGACGGTTCCGGTGGTTTTCCGTTGGGCGGCTTGATTTCCGGCATCACACCTGTGTGGGCAGCGGAGATCGAGCCGTTTCCCATTCGGGTCACGACCAAGCGCCTGCCCTTTATGAAACATTACGGTGACATCTCCCAGATGGATGGCGGGAAGATTGAACCCGTGGATATTATCACTTTCGGCTCACCCTGCACGGATATGTCTGTTGCCGGACGCAGAGCCGGATTGGAAGGTCAGCAGTCCGTGCTGTTCTATCAAGCCATCCGTATTATTAAGGAAATGAGGTGTGCCACCAATGGCAAATATCCAAGATACATCGTCTGGGAGAATGTCCCAGGCGCCTTCTCCTCAAATAGCGGTGAGGACTTCAAAGCAGTCCTCGAAGCGGTCATCGGGATTGTCGAACCGGACACCGAGGTGCCTATGCCTGAAAAGAACCGATGGCCCTACGCCGACTGCTACATGGGAGACGGATGGAGCGTTGCTTACAGAGTTCTTGACGCTCAATTCTGGGGAGTTCCCCAACGAAGAAAACGCATCTACCTTGTCGCAGATTTTGCAGGTGGGCGTGCCTTCGACATACTTTTTAAGTCCGAAGGCTTGTCAGGGTATTCTGCGGAGGGCTTCCGCTCGTGGCAAAGAACTGCCGGAAGTGCTGCGGATCGCACTGGAGCAGCAAGCCTCTGCCTAAATGACCAGGGCGGTCAGCGTATGGATGTGACGGATGATGTAACCGCCACGCTCCGCGCCGAAGCCCACCACCCTCCGTGCGTTCTGGAGTCCGCAGGATTCTGCACCGAGCATTCTTCCAAGAGTCGCAGCATCGGTTACGAGGAAGAAACTTCTCCCACGCTCCGAGCGGGAGTTGTTCCCGCTGCCGTAGCCCTGGAAAACCACCCTGCCGATAGTCGCATTTCCATTTCAGAAGATAATAAGGTGCAAACCCTTACTTCCAGAATGGGGACCGGTGGCGGGAATGTTCCTCTGGTTATGGGAAATCATATATGCGCATACGGGATCAGCGCAAAAGATAGCAATGCAATGAAATCTGCCAATCCTCACAGTGGGATCTACGAAGCCGAAACCTCCCGTACACTTGACGGCAACGGTGGTAACCCCGGATGCAACCAGGGCGGCATTGCCGTGGTGGAAAGCTACGCTATCCAAGGGTCTATGATCGGCAGAGATAATAAAAACGGTCCTCAGGGTGATGGCATCAACGAAGAGGTAAGTTTCACATTGAATACCGTGGATCGCCATGCCGTATACGCTATGACCACAGGTAGCTTTACCCAGGTTGCAGAAGACAAGGCTCCTACAGTGCTTGCCCGTGATTACAAAGACCCAACCGCTGTTTGTTACGGTATTGGCAGGGACACCTTCAACCAGGGCAAGAACGCAAAGTTCGCCCCCACCTTTGAAGAGGAACTTCAGCCCACCCTCGTTGCCAAAGGCCCCGGTGCTATTCAGAGCGGATACACCGTCCGCAGGCTGACTCCCACCGAGTGTGCCAGACTGCAGGGGTTCCCCGACTGGTGGTGTGATGACCTGGGTATTGCCGAACCTACAATGGAAGATATCCGTTATTGGTACGATGTGTTTGAAACTCACCGAAAAATCGTGAGCAATTCCACAAAGCCCAAGTCACTGAAGCAGATTGCCAAGTGGCTGCGGGACCCCCATTCGGATGCCGCTGAATATAAAATGTGGGGTAACGGTGTTGCACTTCCTTGCGTAGTTTTTGTGCTTTCCGGCATCGTGTACTGTACACAATCCGTGGACTGATAATTTGACACTATTCTGTGGTTATAGGCCTTGATATTATTCAGTTTTAGAGCGAATATGTGACTACCAAATTTAAAGGAGGTCACACAATATGATTATCAACTACAACGTCAGCGGTTCCGACCGCAAGCAACTGGTCGCAGCCATTGCTGAACACACCGGCGAAAAAGCCAAATACCTCGGTGCACCCGGCTTTGCCTACCAGATCGGCGGTTTCACCGTCAGTGTGGATGGCAAGGTCACCATCGAGGACAACAGCACCGCCGCACCGCTCATCCATTTCCTGCGTGAAAAAGGCTTCCAGGCTGAAGACCCTCTGGCAAACTGCCTCGCAGATGATGCCGATGAAGAGGTTGAAGCGGACGAATCCTGCGGCATCTGCATTTCCATGCCTCGCGGCCTTTTCACCGACAGCAGCCTGGAAAACCTCAAGGCACTCATCGCAGCCAAGGGCAACCTCATCAAAAAGGCTCTGGGTGTGGATGACCTGCCAGTTGAGGTCACGGACGAGAAAGTTTCCTTCCCCTGGTTTCCGGCAGTGCCTGCCCCAGAGGAACTGAAAGCCTACGACACTTTTATCTGCAAACTGTGCGAAATGGCACGGAACGCAAAGCGAGTGGTGGCAAAGGAGAAGGAAACGGACAATGACAAGTATGAATTCCGCTGCTTCCTTCTCCGTCTGGGCTTCATCGGTGCAGAGTTCAAGACCGAACGCAAAATCCTGCTCCGCAACCTGGCGGGCAGTTCTGCCTTCAGAAGCGGTCAGCCCAAGGAGGTGGAAGTATGCGAGTAATCTCCAGAGAAGCTTTACAAGCCCTCCGTGAGCGTTACCCAAAGGGTACACGGGTGGAACTGGTGCAGATGGACGACCCCCAAGCACCGCCTATTGGTACAAAAGGCACCGTAATCGGGGTTGATGATATTGGCAGCATTATGGTTGCCTGGGATACTGGTTCCGGCTTGAATGTAGCCTACGGTGTCGATGTTTGTCGAAAGGTGGCGAATACCGATGACCGATAAAATCCGAGAGCAGATCCTCGCAGTCCGCAAGACTGGTCGTACCAATATGTTTGATGTTCCGATGGTGCAGTACATCGCCAATGAAATGCGGTTCTATGAACTGGTGATTTTCCTTGAGGAGCATCGCTCCGAATATGTGAATTT